>ENA-OQKQ01000609-OQKQ01000609.1-human-gut-metagenome-genome-assembly--contig:-NODE-609-length-10975-cov-3.702065_pt1 | contig 10975 bp, 10 predicted proteins | sample MGYA00242651_ERZ504803 | MGnify/ENA primary metagenome ERZ504803 (study PRJEB26092, sample SAMD00036380) | human gut metagenome | host: Homo sapiens | study: EMG produced TPA metagenomics assembly of...
GTGGTAGTAACAGCTGTTTCTGTAGTAGTTACTTTCGTTGTGGTAGTAGATTCTGCACTACCCTTTGTATGCACAATCACCTTTTCCAGTGTCACATCACCGAAATACTTACGAACCGTCATCTTGCCATATTCCTTGGATGGTGTAACCGTCAGCATTTGATTTTTCAAGTCTGTACTGGTAAAGCTGGTCGCTTCATTCCAGCCATCAAATGTCACGCTACCATTATAAAATGCACCATCCGCAGCGGAGAAAATCACATCAATGGAAGTGATGTCAGAATATGGTTGCAAGTCAATATCTGTATCAAAGGCAACATCCGTCAACGTAAATGCAGCATCACCGGATGGATTGGTTTGCGGTTTCGCAGTGGTGGTTGTCTGTGCAGAAGTGGTTGTTTCCGCAGGTGTGGAATCGGTTGCAGTTGTCGTTCCTGTCGTCGTAGTAGTGGTTTCAGTTGTAGTTGTCGTTGTTGCTGTCGTTGCAGGTGTAGTTGTCGGAGTCACCGTGCCATGGAAATAGGTTTTGGTCAACAGATTCGACCAATACTGCCCCATTTTTGCATAGCCTTGTTCACTTGGATGCACGCCGTCTTCCAAATCGCCAGCAGAAATATCAATTGTGCTGTTAATATCAGAAAATTCGATATGTGCTCCTTCCGCCTGCTTCTTTGCAACCAGATTCTTTACAATCGTATTGTAATCATCCACTGCAGCCTGCACGGTTGCAACAAATTTTTCTGGGTCACTTTTATAAGAAACGCCATAAGTCCATTCATATGCACCCAACCAATCATAGCGTTCTATCGCATCAATATTTGGAATGGATGCCAGATAGAGCACCTGTCCATCACCAGAAACATACGGAATTAACTTGTCCACCAGTTCTTCCAAACGGTCGCCAATTCCGGTCAATTGAGCATCCAGAACGTCATTTGTGCCGATTTGCAGCATGATGACATCCGGCTGATAAGCTTCCATCATATTGCCAGAAACATCACCATTCACATAAGTAGTATCGAAAATGGTTTCCTGTAAGCCTTGCCGACTACCAATTTTTTGAATCGCATAACCACTGTAACCGGCATGTGCTGGGTCATAGGTAATGGTTGTGCCGTTCCAATCATACGTTGCACTGTCCGACCAATTATTATTTGGCCCTACCATATCAAAATTGTAATGCCGTTTGCTGCAAGTCGTAGCAAAAATACTTTCGATAGCCGTTGTCGCCATTGATATATCCATGTGTGATAGAATCACCCATTGCCATAATTTTCACCGGATCACTGGCTGCTGATACAGGTTCAATTTGGATTGCCTGCAAAACCGAAGTTGCCCCCAGTAATACGGTTGCGGCAAGCAGTCCTGCCATGGTTTTCTTGTTTTCTGCATAAAAATTCCTCCTTCAAAGCTGTTTATCGACTCTGTTCTATTTTTAGTATAACCAGAATAAAGAGCCGATTCAAGCTTTTTTTGTAAAGAAGTCATTTAAAAAAAATCGTTTTCCTCGCCAAATAGCAAGGAAAACGACCTTTTTCAGATATGGTGGGCCATCGGGGACTCGAACCCAGGACCGACCGGTTATGAGCCGGTAGCTCTAACCAACTGAGCTAATGGCCCACAGAGGGAAGAAACGAAAAAGAGGCGAATCTTGAACGATTCGCCTCAAAGAAAAGATGCCGGCATCTACCGATTTTTCCAGGTCGTCACCGACCAAGTATCTTAGGCGTAAAGGAGCTTAACTTCCGTGTTCGGAATGGGAACGGGTGGAACCTCCTTGCTATCGACACCGGCTGCTTTAAAAAACAGAATTGAAATACTCACTGATGAAGTTTTTAGAGAACTGAAAAAAGACCAATCACAAAAGGAAAAGCAATCGACCGATTAGTACTTGCAAGCTAAACATGTCACCATGCTTACACTTTAAGCCTATCAACCTCGTAGTCTACAAGGGGTCTTATTCCGAAGAACGGATATCTTATCTTAAGGTCGGCTTCACGCTTAGATGCTTTCAGCGTTTATCCGTTCCGCACTTAGCTGCCCAGCCGTGCCACTGGCGTGACAACTGGTTCACCAGAGGTGCGTCCATCCCGGTCCTCTCGTACTAGGGACAGCTCCTTTCAAATATCCTACGCCCACGACAGATAGGGACCGAACTGTCTCACGACGTTCTGAACCCAGCTCGCGTACCGCTTTAATTGGCGAACAGCCAAACCCTTGGGACCGAATTCAGCCCCAGGATGCGATGAGCCGACATCGAGGTGCCAAACCTCCCCGTCGATGTGGACTCTTGGGGGAGATCAGCCTGTTATCCCCAGGGTAGCTTTTATCCGTTGAGCGACGGCATTTCCACTCACATACCGCCGGATCACTAACTCCAACTTTCGTTACTGCTCGACCCGTCAGTCTCGCAGTTAGGCTCGCTTTTGCGTTTGCACTCTTTGGCATGGTTTCCGTCCATGCTGAGCGAACCTTTGAGCGCCTCCGTTACTCTTTTGGAGGCGACCGCCCCAGTCAAACTGCCCACCTAACAATGTCCCCCGTCTTGATTCAAAGACGCAGGTTAGAATTTCAGCACCTCAAGAGTGGTATCCCAACAGTGACTCCATACAAGCTGACGCCTGTATTTCCCAGTCTCCCACCTATCCTGTACATGAAATACCAAAATTCAATATTAAGCTACAGTGAAGCTCCATGGGGTCTTTCCGTCTAGTCGCGGGTAACCGGCATCTTCACCGGTACTACAATTTCGCCGGGTAGGTTGTTGAGACAGTGCCCAAATCGTTACACCATTCGTGCGGGTCAGAACTTACCTGACAAGGAATTTCGCTACCTTAGGACCGTTATAGTTACGGCCGCCGTTTACTGGGGCTTCAATTCAATGCTCTCACATCTCCTCTTAACCTTCCAGCACCGGGCAGGTGTCACCCCATATACGTCATCTTTCGATTTAGCATAGAGCTGTGTTTTTGCTAAACAGTCGCTTGGGCCTATTCTCTGCGGCTTACCTTCGTAAGCACCCCTTCTCCCGAAGTTACGGGGTCAATTTGCCGAGTTCCTTAACAACCCTTCTCCCGTTGGCCTTAGAATCTTCTTCCTATCTACCTGTGTCGGTTTGCGGTACGGGCTCCTTCCAGATACACACAGCTTTTCTTGTCTCCATCCATGTTACCTTCCACTCAATTGTGTCCTTTACAACCGGGGCTACCATCGCCCGGCGTAACACTTCTGAAGCGTCCCTGTGCTTTACTTTTCGGAGGCTACGGAATCTCTACCGTATGTGCATCGGCTACGCGTTTCCGCCTCACCTTAGCTCCCGGCTTACCCTGAGCGGACGAACCTTCCTCAGGAAACCTTAGATTTTCGGCCATTATGATTCTCACATAATTCTCGCTACTCATTCCGGCATTCTCTCTCATGTACAATCCACCGCCGCTTCCGCTACGACTTCACCTCATACATGACGCTCCCCTACCCCTGATACGAATGTATCAAGCCCAAGCTTCGGTACAAATTTTAGCCCCGTTGAATTTTCGGCGCAGGATCACTCGACCAGTGAGCTATTACGCACTCTTTTAATGAGTGGCTGCTTCTAAGCCAACATCCTGGTTGTCTGGGCAATCCCACATCCTTTTCCACTTAAATCTGTTTTGGGACCTTAGCTGTGGGTCTGGGCTGTTTCCCTTTTGACTATGAGACTTATCTCACATAGTCTGACTGCTGTACATCAATTTTCTGGTATTCTTAGTTTGATAAGGTTCAGTAACCTCTCGGCCCCTAGCCTATTCAGTGCTTTACCCCCAGAAATCTAATACAACGCTAGCCCTAAAGCTATTTCGGGGAGAACCAGCTATCTCCGGGTTCGATTGGAATTTCTCCGCTAGCCACATTTCATCCGCCGCCTTTTCAACGGAGGTCGGTTCGGTCCTCCATGGAGCTTTACCTCCACTTCAACCTGAACATGGCTAGGTCACCCGGTTTCGGGTCTATTGCATACAACTTATCGCCCTTGTCAGACTCGCTCTCGCTTCGGCTTCAGTCCTGAAGACCTTAACCTTGCTGCATACAATAACTCGCCGGACCATTCTACAAAAGGTACCATATCACACTTTGACGTGCTCTATGTGCTTGTAAGCATAGAGTTTCAGGTTCTTTTCACTCCCCTCCCGGGGTTCTTTTCACCGTTCCTTCACAGTACTTTTCGCTATCGGTCATTGGGTAGTATTTAGGCTTGGAGGGTGGTCCCCCCGACTTCCCACGGGATTCCTCGTGTCCCGCGGTACTTTGGATCCTGCTAGCTCTGATTCCTTTTCGCATACATGACTATCACATTCTCTGGTTGGCTTTCCCATACCATTCTGCTAAGTCCTCAGATACATATCGCAGTCCGTAACCCCAAAAGAATTTCTTCTCTTGGTTTAGCCTCTTTCGCGTTCGCTCGCCACTACTTACGAAATCTCGTTTGATTTCTCTTCCTCGCCCTACTTAGATGTTTCAGTTCAGGCGGTTCCCCTCCATAAGCTATGAATTCACTTATGGATGCATGGACTAACTCCATGCGGATTGCTCCATTCGGACATCTACGGATCAATGTCTGCTTACGACTCCCCGTAGCTTTTCGCAGTTAACCACGTCCTTCTTCGGCTCCCAATGCCAAGGCATTCACTCTACGCTCTTTTACGCTTTACCATTTGCTTCTTGGTCACTTTCGCGTTCTCTTATGATTTTCCTACTTTTGCAGTTTTTCACCCGACTTGATTTCTCATGTCGTTTCTTTACTTACTCGTAGTTTCCTCATTTTCATCTTGTTTTCTTTCTATTCTGTTTTCAAGCTGCTTTTTTGTTCTCTGCTCTCTTTCAAGAACAGATATCAAAAGATAAATCTTAACTTATCTTCTGATATACACTCTTGAAATGCATATCATAAGGCAATTTATTCAAGCATTTTCATGCTCTTTTTTCTTTTGCTTACCTTTTCTTTTTTCAGTAAAAAGAAAAGTAAGTGGTGGGCACAAATGGACTCGAACCATCGACCTCACGCTTATCAGGCGTGCGCTCTAACCACCTGAGCTATGCGCCCGGTTTGGTGGAGATGAGGAGGATCGAACTCCTGACCCCCTGCTTGCAAAGCAGGTGCTCTCCCAGCTGAGCTACACCCCCATTGCCTTACTTCTTCTTTTTTCAATCTTCCGTTTCTTTCCGGTATCCTCAAAATTGAACAATGTCTTTCTCTACTTTCCTACTCTTCCCTCTCATTGACCTTTAGAGTTCAAACATTTCTGTTTGTTACTCCTTAGAAAGGAGGTGATCCAGCCGCACCTTCCGATACGGCTACCTTGTTACGACTTCACCCCAGTCATCAATCCCACCTTAGACGGCGTCCTCCCGAAGGTTAGACGACCGGCTTTGGGTGTTACCGACTCCCATGGTGTGACGGGCGGTGTGTACAAGGCCCGGGAACGTATTCACCGCAGCATGCTGATCTGCGATTACTAGCAATTCCGACTTCATGCAGGCGAGTTGCAGCCTGCAATCTGAACTGGGGCGATTTTTTGGGATTGGCTCCACATCGCTGTCTTGCTTCCCTCTGTTCGATCGCCATTGTAGTACGTGTGTAGCCCAGGTCATAAGGGGCATGATGATTTGACGTCATCCCCACCTTCCTCCGTTTTGTCAACGGCAGTCTCATTAGAGTGCTCTTGCGTAGCAACTAATGATAAGGGTTGCGCTCGTTGCGGGACTTAACCCAACATCTCACGACACGAGCTGACGACAACCATGCACCACCTGTCTTTGTGTCCCGAAGGAAATATCCATCTCTGGATACGTCACTCGATGTCAAGACCTGGTAAGGTTCTTCGCGTTGCTTCGAATTAAACCACATACTCCACTGCTTGTGCGGGCCCCCGTCAATTCCTTTGAGTTTCAACCTTGCGGTCGTACTCCCCAGGTGGATTACTTATTGTGTTAACTGCGGCACGGAAGGGGTCAATCCCCCCACACCTAGTAATCATCGTTTACAGCGTGGACTACCAGGGTATCTAATCCTGTTTGCTCCCCACGCTTTCGAGCCTCAGCGTCAGTTAAAGCCCAGTAGGCCGCCTTCGCCACTGGTGTTCCTCCTAATATCTACGCATTTCACCGCTACACCAGGAATTCCGCTTACCTCTACTTCACTCAAGAACAGCAGTTTCAAATGCAGTCTGAAGGTTGAGCCCTCAGGTTTCACATCTGACTTGCCATCCCGCCTACGCTCCCTTTACACCCAGTCATTCCGGACAACGCTCGCTCCCTACGTATTACCGCGGCTGCTGGCACGTAGTTAGCCGGAGCTTTCTTGTAAGGTACAGTCCTTTCTCTTCCCTTACGACAGGAGTTTACAATCCGAAAACCTTCTTCCTCCACGCGGCGTCGCTGCATCAGGGTTTCCCCCATTGTGCAATATTCCCCACTGCTGCCTCCCGTAGGAGTCTGGGCCGTGTCTCAGTCCCAATGTGGCCGTTCAACCTCTCAGTCCGGCTACTGATCGTCGCCTTGGTGAGCCGTTACCTCACCAACTATCTAATCAGACGCGAGGCCATCTCTGAGCGAAATACTTTGATAGCAAAATCATGCGGTTTCGCTATGTTATGCGGTATTACCATCCGTTTCCAGAAGCTATCCCACTCTCAGAGGCAGGTTCCTCACGTGTTACTCACCCGTCCGCCACTAAGAAAATAACCGAAATCATTTTCTCCGTTCGACTTGCATGTGTTAGGCGCGCCGCCAGCGTTCGTCCTGAGCCAGGATCAAACTCTTTAGTAAAGTTGTATATACACAGCGAATGCTGTTTATATCGATCCTGTCAGTTACTCACTGACTTGTTTGTGTTTTTTATCGTCTTCTCTGACGCTCTCTTGAATTTCAAGGGTCTTTTGTACTTGTAGTGCATTGTTCAATTTTCAAGATACCGTACTTGATATAACTTTTTGTCGGTCACACTTTCGTGCTGCAACTTTTATATTATATCATACTTTCGAACTTTTGTCAAGTGAACTTTTTGTGAATGTTTTTAACATTTCATGAAGTTCTGCCAGACTCTGTTCTCTTTGTCTCAGCTTCGAAATTCTCATTTCTCCGCTGCAACTTCTTTATTATATCACATCTCTTCGATTTTGTCAAGTAAATAAATTGTGAACTGAAATCTCTTTCTGTTCTTTCCAATCTATCTTTGCTCAACATCTCAAAGAAATGCATACAATCTTTTCTTCGCTCTCTCACGTCTAAGCTTCCGTTAAGTTTCGCTCCCCTTCCGCTTCGCTGCACCCTGCTCCCTGCATCGATGTTTCTCAGCTCTCCGCTTCCGGTTTTACACACTCTTTCGTGTTCCTTAATGCCGCCTTTCCTCGTGCGACAACTTTATTATTATATCACATCGTTTCCTGTTTGTCAAGCAGAGAATCTTCCATATTTTTAATCTTTTTTTGTAGAAATTGTATATTTTCCGCTTTTCTTCCCTAAATACCAAAAAATCGCCCCGATTTTCACCGGAGCGACTGCATTTTATCTGTTTAGTTGTTATCTTTCAAATTTCCATCCTGATAAAAATCAGGAGCGTTGTTATAGTCCTCATTATAAATGCGGAAAATGAATGCGTTCTGCGTTTTGTCGGTGTTTGCTCCATAATAGATAATCAGATTGCCGTTGAATGTATCACAATTCGGAATCAAATAACCATGCTCGCTTGTCTGTTCACCGCTGCCATTGTCATACTGTTCAAAGAGTGCATCTGCCAGTGCAGCTGCAGTATCGGCATCTTCTTCCGAAACACCAATCATATATCTTGCCGCATAGAGTTCTCCTGTATCACCGTTCACCGAAATATCGACATAGGCGGAATAAGGCTGTTTTGTATCTGGATCTGTTCCCATTTCTGCCGGTGTTCCAGAATAGTCAAACGATGTTACCCCATCTGCATAGAAATGCAGAATGTGATCCATGGTCTGTGCTTCCGGATTTCCGGAAAACTTTGCACTCTGTTCTTTTGAACCATATCCCAAATCTGCCAGTTCTGTCAAGGACATTCCGCACTGCAGCTTTGTAAAATTCCCAGTATCTGTTCCCATTCTTGAAACTGTGCTGCCCCAGCCATCTTCTGAAACCGCTCTCGTTGTTTCTAGCACCTTTGAATCTCCTGTGCCATTGCTGCCACATCCTACCAAACCGCCGGCAAGCAGAACAATGACTGTTGTGCATGCAAATAATTTTTTCATGTAACAGTTCCTCCTTATGATTTCAAAAAGCTGCGTTCACTTCTATCTAAGTATGGCTTTCTTTTATGTGAATAACTTACCGTCTCTGGTTGCGAATGTCATTCACGTTTTCGCATAGTTCCCCGAACGCATACAGTATAATGGCATTCAACCAGCCAATTAATGGGGAAACAAAAATGGCAACAAGCCCAATTATCACAAATATATAACCATCATAGGAATTTGCTCCGATGATAAAACAAGTAACCCCTCCAGCAACACCAATCACAATATGAATTATAAAGAAAATCAGTGCTAACACTTTCAGCTTTGCCCCTGCATTCCGAAAAAGTCCGCTGTTCTTTTTTGGAATCGAATTACTATTATTCTGTGTTGATACGCCATCACTCTGCTGTTGCAACAGATTTCCGCACTGAACACAGTGTTGTGCAGTATCGGAATTGACTCTTCCACAATTTCTACAAGTTTTCATCTGAACTTCCTCCGAATCCCATTTTTGCTGCATAACAGCCTCTTTTTCCCAAATTATACACAAATCATTTTAAGCAATTGTTATAAACTAATAGACAAACAGAAAATTATAGAAATTTAACAGAGATTCCCACGAAAAAAAACAGTCACGCTTGCTTTTACACCAACATGACTGTTTCGAGAAATCTATTTTTTCTCTTACTTCTTATTCAGTTGATACAGATAATAACGAGCACCGCTTACATTTTGGCACAATTCCCCGAACGCATGCAAGACAATCATATTTAGATAGGCAAGCAGCGGCGAAATGAGCACATAAGCAACACCAATTGCAATTTCTTCTTCTCTGATGTTCAAATATCCCAAAATTTCCCCACAAACCAGAATGACTGCAAAAATAATTCTTGCGAGCACCTGCAACTTGAGTCCTGCATTCTCCGGAATTTTATCGCTGGAACTCACAATATTTTTTCCGGCAGGCGGAAGTGATTTCCCACAGTTTCCGCATTGCAGTGCATCATCTGGATTTAGAGCATCACAATATGTACAATGACGTCATTTTTTATTTCCTCCTTTCTCCCTTTCAGAAACATGCCTCTGTTTCTTTTTCTCATTATAACACATATGTATTCACTTGTCAACATATGTGCTCATGTTTTTTCTAAAAACCGTTTATCATAAAAGCAGAAAGGGGGTGGATATGCTTGATCATGCCACATTAAACCCGAAAATTGTCGGACAAGTGATTGCAGCATTCAGAAGAAAAAGGGCGTTTCTCAGGAAGTTCTAAGCGGTCTGGCTGACATCGGACGCACACATTTAAGTGCCATTGAACGAGGCGAACGAAAACCGACACTGGAAACACTCTACCGCATCTCTACTGCATTAAATGTTTCTATGAGCGACATTGTAAAAGAGATTGAACGACAAATCGAAAACTAATTTCTCCCATCAGCAAAAACAGCCCCGGAATCACTCCGAGGCTGTTTTTTATCGGTAATTCTATTTCTATGATTATCCGCTTACTTCATCAGCTTTACCATAACAGCTTTCTGTGCGTGCAGGCGGTTTTCTGCTTCTTCAAAGATTTCATCAGCGTGAGCTTCAAATACCTTTTCGGTGATTTCTTCTTCCCGATGTGCCGGCAGGCAGTGCAGTACCATTGCATCTGCATGAGCCTGTGCCATTACATCATCGTTAATCTGATAGCCATTGAAAGCAACCTTCCGCTTTTCTGTTTCGCCTTCCTGTCCCATAGATGCCCAAACGTCTGTAATTACAACATCTGCATCCTTTGCAGCTTCCAGCGGCTGGTCTGTCAGTGTGAACTTGTCGCCATATGCCTTTGCAAATTCCAGAACCTGTGGGTCTGGGTGATAACCCTCTGGGCAAGCAATCGAAACTTCCATGCCCACTTTCAGACCACCAACAATCAGAGAATTTGCCATGTTGTTGCCGTCTCCAATAAAGCACATCTTCAAACCGTCAAATGTGCTCTTGCGTTCCCGAATGGTCATCAGGTCTGCGAGTACCTGACAAGGGTGGCTGAAATCGGTCAGTCCGTTGATAACCGGAATGCTGCCGTATTCTGCTAAATCTTCCACTTCTTTCTGTTCAAATGTCCGAATCATGATACCGTTCAGATACCGAGACAATACTCTTGCAGTATCCTGTACCGGTTCGCCCCGTCCAATCTGCAAATCGCTTGCAGACAGGAACAGTGCATGACCGCCCAGCTGATACATACCCGTTTCAAAAGAAACCCGTGTCCGAGTCGATGCCTTCTGGAAAATCAAGCCGATGGACTTGCCCTTCAGGTACGGATGTGGAATGCTGTGCTTCAGTTCATACTTCAGCTGGTCAGCCAAATCCAGAATTTCCAGAATTTCTTCTCCGCTCAGGTCGAGCATCTTCAATAAATGTTTCATAACTTCATACGCTCCTTTTTTGATATTAAAAACTTACTTACTCAACACGTCTGCTAAGATGGCAACGCCACGATCCAATTCATCCTTGGAAATCGTCAGCGGCGGCAGCAACCGTACCCGGTCTTTTGCCGTCAGCAGCAACAGACCCTGTTCCAATGCAGCATTCACAACATCAATCGCCTTTTTATCTGCATCCAGCTGAATACCAACCATCAAGCCTAAGCCTGTAACTGCCTGTACATGCGGCAGCTTTGCCAGCTTTTCCCGCAGGTAAGCAGCCTTTTCCTGTACACTTGCAAGGAAACCATCTGCGGTCAGTGTCTGC
>ENA-OQKQ01000612-OQKQ01000612.1-human-gut-metagenome-genome-assembly--contig:-NODE-612-length-10949-cov-3.217520_pt1 | contig 10949 bp, 9 predicted proteins | sample MGYA00242651_ERZ504803 | MGnify/ENA primary metagenome ERZ504803 (study PRJEB26092, sample SAMD00036380) | human gut metagenome | host: Homo sapiens | study: EMG produced TPA metagenomics assembly of...
AGCTCCTTCTGTGTGCAGAGCTGCAAGTGATATTTTAGTTCTCCCACAGATCTCACGGATATACACAGATAATCTTGTTGCAAGCAACAGTTATCACCAAACCTCAATGGAAAAACTCCGAAGGAGTTAAAAATCTGTGAAAATCTGTGTAATCTGTGGGAGACAATTATTAACCCTTTAAAATCCATAGAATCCAATGAAGAATCAAAGAAAAATCGATTTGATCGTGGTACATTGCAGTGCCACACGTATTAATCAGGACTTCCCAGTAGAAGCCTTAGAAGCCTGCCACAAGGCCCGTGGCCTCCATTCCATCGGTTACCACTATTACATTACGAAGGATGGCGTGGTCTATCCCTGCCGTCCAGAAAGCGAGGAGGGTGCTCACGCCCGCCACTACAACGCCCATAGCATCGGAATCTGCTACGAGGGTGGTCTCGACGAGAAAGGCAAGCCTGCCGACACTCGCACTCCAGCCCAGAAAGCATCTCTGGAAGACCTCCTCTACAGTCTCGTCCTCGACTATCCCGATGCCGAGATCCTAGGTCATCGCGACCTCCCCTGGGTTCGCAAGAGCTGTCCTTGCTTCGATGTCAAGGAATGGCTGAAAGAAATCGACTTCCATCTCTAGAAAGCCCGGACAGTTCCCAAAAATTCGTGCTATTCGAGTTATTCGTGTTCAAAATCATCCCAGCTTATAAGTCCTAAAAAGCTTATGGGTTGGGATTTTTTCTTTGTTTATTCACATCATTTCTTCAACCCTTGATACACTCCTCCTACTTCATCAGCAATCTGGTCCCAATCATACTTGCTCATGTCGTAATCCACATGCTGCAATGGAGCCTCGATAATCTTTCCGAGCTTTTCAGAAAGTTCATCCACGTTACCACAATGGAAGTAATCATCCTTTGGTAAGCCAACCTCCAGATTTGCTGGAATATCGCTCACTACTACCTTTACCCCATAGCTCATCGCCTCCAACAGGGCAATCGGCAAACCTTCGTGCGAAGATGGAAGACAATAGCAGCAGCAATTCGTCAACAGCGAATGAAGCTTTCTGCCCTTGATAAAACCAGTAAGTACCACACCATTCTCCCTTGCCATCTGCTTCAATCCCAACGAATACTCATCCTCGAAATCCGTATCACCAGCCAGCACCAACTTGTAGCCCAGCTCTATTAACTTTTTATTCTTAACTATTAACTGTCTATACGCTTCCACCAGATGATGCAGGTTCTTCTCAGGCACAAATCTGCACATACCCAGGATATACTTTCCCTTCTCTATCCCCAGTTCCTTGAAATATTCAGGATAGTCGCAGATTTCAGGCTCAGAAACACCATTATATATAAGGTGTACATTCTTCGTCCTTCCATATTTACGGGCAATGAGGTTCTTGATGACGTTCGAGATGACGATGACATCATCGGCAAACATGCAGCCCATACGCTCACCCATCTTCAGGATAGTCTTGGCAGCAAATCCCCACTTGTCCCTGTCATAGTCAGGACCATGATGCGTAAACACCACCTTCATGCCCAGCAATTTGGCGTATGGAACCAGCAGCGCAGGACCGATGGCATGGATATGCAATACATCTGCGCCCAACTTCTTCGCCTCATTGATGGCACGGAAAGTATGGATGATGGCCTCGAAACTCTTCTTCTTAGGAGAAGGAATCGTTACCAGTTTCACTCCTTTCCATTCATGCAAGTCATCCTTCACATAGTTCGAACGACGGATCAACGTTACATCATAACCACGCTCCACCATTCTAGGGAACAATTCCTCACAATGCGTCTCCACGCCACCCATGATATTCGGGATACCACGAGTACCTGTTACAACTATTTTCATAAAAAACTAGAGATTTTCAAAATAAAAGTATTACCTTTGCAGGCATGAATAAGATTTCAAACTATATCAAAGAAGCCATACAGTACTTCGGTATCATCTTGGTGTCGATGCTCTCCGCACTGTGGCTTCTTATCAATCACAAGAGAATCAAGTGATTACTTTTTCAAGAAGCTTTCATAGAAAGCGCTTAATCTTGGATAATAATTATCCAAACTTAATTTATCATGAGCAAATTTGATTGCCCCTGCACTATAATTCATATAATTTTCAGCTGATAAAGAATTTGCCTTTACAACAACTTCTCTCAACTCTTTGCTATTTCCACTTTCAAACTGATAACCCGTTTCACCTTCCACGACGATTTCCGGAATACCACCTATTCTGGCGCCAATAACAGGAGTACCAGCAGAATAAGCCTCAATTATCGTCATCGGATTGTTCTCATACCATTCAGATGGTACAATCACAAAGTAAGCATTAGCAACCAAGTCTTTTAATTCCTTACCTCGCTTGTATCCCAGGAACTCCACATTCTTCATCCCATAAGTACGAACAAGCTCTTTGAGTCCATCTTCTTTCGGTCCTGTACCGACCACCTTCAGTTTACACTCTGGTAAATCCTTGAAAGCTTCTAGCAACGTTCTAACACCTTTTTCATACGACAATCTTCCAAAATACAGGAAGTATTTCTCTTTAGTCATTGTCTTAGGTGTTTCTGCTATAGAAGTAGAGAAATTATAGAGCGTAATGTTCGGTTATAATTCTTCACTGTCGGCATATACTTCTCCTGTATATCCCTCGCAAAGTTGCTCACATACAGGAAACCGTCAATATACTTGGCTGGATTGAAGAAGGCATTGCGGAAATACTGCTCTGCGGCCATCACTGCACTCATCACCTTGCTGCCTTTACAACAAGTGTGGGTAAAGCATTTATAGAAGTACTTACCCTTACAATCCTCACAAATACGACCACTACCATCCCTGAAAGTATAGGCAGGACACACGATACGATAGTCATGCACGGTGAATAAGATTGGAATATGATATTTCCTCAGAACCGGAAAGATAGAAGGAGTAATCTGTCCCCACATCAGATGAATATGGGCAATATCAGGACGTTCGTCCTTAATCAACTGTTCCATCTTCTTTGCAGCTTCAAAGTGATAGAAATAGTTAACCATATTCTTCACCTGTTTCAAAGGTCCCTTTCGGGTTTCTTTCGACTCAGGGAAATACTTGCTATAAGGTGAAGGATTATTCTCCTCCCACTTCAAGGTAAAGTAAACCACTTGGTGGCCATGCTCCTCCAACAGTTTGCCAGTATTGAAGCAAACCGTTTCCGCACCACCTTTATTATAATTATATACGTCGATTAATAGTACTTTCATTGTCTATAAAGTATTACTGATATGCATAGGCTGTATCTCTTCAAAAGAGCCATCATGGTAACAATACGCTCCAGATAAATCATATCTTTGTCCTATGCTTTGATAAGTTCCTTTCTGAATGATATATTTCTCACCAAGCGAATAGAAGACTAAAGCAAGGTTATTATTTGTAAGATATTGATCCAAATAATCCTTTTTCATGGCCAATCCATTCATTTTGCCGATAGAAAAGTTCCTTGCCACAATTGTATTATCACTTTTAACTCTGATAACACCACGCTCTGCGGTATATAAGTTTAATGCTTCCATTACAAGGTGATTCGGCATACTTACTTCTTTCAAATACATTTCCGTTTCATCCAACCCAATCCATTCTTCCTGTAATTGGGCTTCGTATGAAAGATTGATTTTAAAAGTCGCACCTTTACTAGGGTTTTCCCAATCACCAACTTCACGAAGAGTTCGCTTATAAGTTTCAGCCCAAGGGTATTCGTTCCAAAGATAATCTATGCTACCATTCCTGCGTTCAGGCATCCATCGTCCATGAAATTCTGCATAGCAGCCCATCTCCAAAAAATCTCAAGTCCTTATACTCGATAAAAGCAGCATTAGAGAACAAAAGAAATCCTTACAGTGCCTTCTTCTGCATCAAGCCTATAACCATCATAGCACGTCAACACTATCCATTCAGAGCCATCAGTATCTTTCACCATTAATCTCGGTTTTGGTATTTGATGTTCTTTCGACATCCATTGCACATTCGTTTCTGACTGTACATCCTCCAGCTCGTCTGCTTGAAACGAAGTGTAAGCCTGCGTATCAGAAGCATTCAAAATAGTAGGATCTATCCTTGAATATTCTCTTGTATGCCATGGATAAGGAGTTGGCTTTATGTCGGTTTCTGTCGGAGAATACAAATAATTACAACCATCAGCAACCTTGAAATGGTCGCTCAATAATGTATCAGCCTTGTACAAAGCCAACCAAAGATATTTTTTTCCAAAACGCTCAGTCAGGTTGTTGTACCTTCCTTCAGAATAAACATTGTCATCCAATTTGCCTAAGTCATCATTCCAGTGGAAATCATGCTTGGCAATATTGGCAACCATCAATATGATATCTGCAAGTAGCAGAGCCTTAACGTGAGTACCTTCTTTTTTCAAAAAAACATCACTGTTTGCACGGCTATTTGTTCCTATAATATACCTTCGGAAATCAGAAAAACCAAAAAGTGTTTCATACATCTTCCAAGAGCCGTTACTTAAACCAAAATAATCCTTAGATATTTCTTCAGCCTTGTCAACAACCAAATCATAAGGATTCTTAGAAACGAAAGGTGGCCTTATAGCACTAAAGTGAGTATTTATTCCATTCAGTTCATCGGCTAAAGCCAAAGTCAACATTGTCCATTGGCGCACCAATATATCTTCAGGCGCTTTATGGTCTTGGTAAAAGAAGTGCAATATCAAATCTGCAATCTTAGCAGCTTCGGTTGAATCACGTTTCCTAAGCAAGTATCCATAGATGGCACATGTGATGACTTGTACAACGTATGGATCATTGCAATCAAAGAATTCGTTTAGTGCGAAAAGAGCCATTTGAGTCTTGTTACAGAATATCTCGACCAACTTTCTCATAACAGCCCCTCTTACATATGGATGAGGAGAGGTACACATCCAACAAAGCAAAATAACAACCTTACTCCATCCTTCATCTGTATCTTCACGTGGAATTATGGCAATGAAGTCTGCAAACCTTTGTGCATCCAACCGATGCGAATACTCCTGATTTACCATTGTTGACCAAACTTTATCTCGATGAGCTATATCTATACTTTTAAGTTTTTGATGGGCAGACATAAAAACGTCTATAGTTATGTCTTTAAGGAAGTCATGTAGTATTCTTACGCTATAGATATTGTTGGTTTGCATCCATTCAAAAATCACTTGATCGTTCTTTCCGTGATGGCGCAAACTGGCAAGTATCAAATGATGCATTTTTGTCGCAATCTTCCGTTCAAGCAATTGAGATGTAAGTTCCCATTCAGACAACAAGGCTATAATGAAACGACGATAGCTTGCATACTCCCTATGCGTACCTTTCTCAAGTATAAAATCTACTTTGGCTACATCAGTCATTTTGTTATGCATAAAGATATCTGCCATCAGAAAATCACCCATTTTCTGGTATCCAAACATAAGCCGTTCACCCTGTTGCCCCGTAGATAACATCAAGTTCTCCTTCAATATCCAGTTCAACAGATTGTTCGACCACGTTCTGTTTCTGCATATTTGATCAGCATAATGCCTTGCTTTCTGACGGGAAATATCACGACATTGGTTGTAGTACAGCGAGTAATTGGCAAATTTCATGAGTGCATTTTCTGTCACATTGCGATGAGAATCCTCATCCACACCTTTTGAAACAATGTCATTACGGTATTTGATATATTGATGGAAAAGGTCAGAATAAGTAAAGTCGTCCATCATATATCGCAGATCATGACTTGCAACAATGCAAAACATGGTCAGAAACAGAGGCTCGCTAAATTCCGCAAAATATCTCTTTTGAATATTACCATCAGTATCGTCTATCTGATAATGAGCAAAATACTTTTGTATAGCTTCTTGCGTATTATCTTCAAACCCTCTGAGTTCTATTATGCTGCATGGAATGCTCAAATCGAATTCTTCATCATCACGATAGGTAATCAGTAGTTTGAGTCTGTCATACAGTTTGAGCAAGGTTTCCATTCTCTTCATCGCCACGTTCCAAAAGTTCTCTGTAGCTCCCTCATTCAAGGCATCTATAATGATAAGGGCATTGGAATTCTCTTCCATCATCTTGCCGTTGAGTTTTTGAAGAGCATTCTCACCTATGCCCATCATACTACATAATTGAGATTCAAAATCTTGGTCTTCAGAAAATCTACTGCCAAACAACAGATAAACGTTCATCTCTTTGCAAAGCCTTTCTGCTGTTGCACAAACATAGTGCGTCTTTCCCATTCCAGCTTTGCCTTTGGCTAATACGATTTGGTTCTTTCCCAATCTCCATTTATCTATGAGTGGTTGCAATTTTGGGTATTCATATCGATAAAAATCTTTTATATCAGGTGACCATCTCTCGCTATTTGGATTATTATTTCGCCAAATCCGCAACATCGTAAACAGCATATCATAATCTCCCTTGCGATATTTTACCAGTTCTTTCCCAAAACTTATTATAGCTTTATACTCGATTTCTTTAATAACTTTTTCTTTATATAGTCTATACTGCCTTAGCGCAAACATATTTACTTCTTCGTCAAAGCCTGAGTTGCCAATATGCAGATTTCTATTATATCTCAATGCAGCATATCCAACAGCCTTTTCCACTTGCCTTTGGCTTGTACCTCTACCACAAGGCGAAAAGTCCTCACTTTGCCAATCCTTGGAAACAACCACATTGTGGTTTTCAAATCGGGTAGTAAGGCTTTTGATTGAAGCATATCCCAAACTGCCGCCAAGTTGGTTGACAGTTATTCCTATCACCGAGCCCTTTTCATTGAGCACTGGTGACCCAGAGAATCCTTTATAAGAAGTAAAAGCCAGAGAATCTGTTCTTACTACAGTTGTATCATAGTCTTCCTTTCTGTTACCGAGTCTGTCCTGCACCTCCATGCTAATGATATCGGAACAGTTGCCAAACTCCTTCGGATAACCAACTATGGTAAGCTGTCTGTCCTCATTAAACTCCGCAGCCAGCAACTTTAAGTAATCCTCTTGCTGATAATCCTTGCATCTTAGCAACACAACATCCACATTGACCCCTTCTTCCGCAATATACTCCACATCACAAAGCACCTGTTTATCAGTAGAGATAATGACGGGGACACCATTTACTGCATTTTGCGCAACAATGTGTCGAGCCGTAACCAATGTATCCGGAGCAATAAAGAAAGCTGTTCCTCTTTCATTGTCACATCTTACAGGCACGACAGAAGCATAAATAGCCTTTCGTATATCAATAGGATACTTCATACTCATTTTCATTAGCTGTTATTGAATAATGTAGCTTATCTTTCAAAGATTCGTTACTGGCAAGCGACTTCAATATATCATTTTCTCTATTGTATCTGATTTCCCGATGAGATAAATCTTCAGGAAGTGGAGCAATGATAATACGAGCCAAGGCTTGGTAACTTGGTCTGGCATTTGCACCTCCTGTTACAAAATAACGTTCGCTATCAGCAACATTTACCAATTCTTTAGATGTACTATGCGCACTTCCATGATGCGATATTTTGATGGCATCAAACAATACAGGCTTTGGGGTATCATTATAAACATCCCCTATTTTTTTCACTACCTGGTTAGGATTAGCATCACCCATAAACAAGATTCTATGTCCTTCATGCTCCCATATAAATGCAATGGAGGCTTCATTTTCCGGAGATAAATCCTTCATTTTTTCAGCCGCATAAAACTTCAAGGCATTCTCATCAAGAACTTTAGATGATACAGGCTCCTCATCAAACCCTTCGTTATCTTCTTGCTCCATTATACGCATCAATGATTCGTATATGGTTTCTTCCTTATCATAATCAAGTTTTTTGGGCTTATATAAGGTTTTCCAAAATAGTAATCGGTATTTCTTATCCAAGTCGTCCAAAGCTTTCTTGGATGGAGAAAGGAAGATAAACCTTCCCATATCATTTTCCAAATCAATTGCCAAAGAATTTTCAGTGATATACTCTCTTCTCCATGCCCTTTTCCTATTTTCGTTTTCTAATATCAATTCTGCAAGAGACATAGAAGTTTCAGCATTGATTTTATCCTCCAACATATCTATAACAATAGGAAGATGATGGTACACATTCTTCATGTTCTCTACCATCCGTTCGTCCCATTCCTGCAAATCATCAGATGTCCTCTGATAGCAATTGTAAAATATATGGTTGATGGTAAGGTCCGGTTTGGAAGACAACATTTCTATCAATCCTTTGATATGGTCATTATCAATATGTGTAACTATCAGATAATCAATATGACCATGAAATTCATTTTTGATATAGTCATTAACCTCTGGTTTATAATGACCACAATCCACCATAATATGCAGCTCCTTGTCGCCATTCTTCAGCAACAAGGTGATGCAATCACCGGCACCTACCGGAAAAGTATGGAATTTTACTTGCATAAGATTCTTTCATTAAAATTTGGTCGTCAAATGAAATAACAGTGGATAATGTGCCACATTTATCTCTTTGCCAATAACCAACCACAACCCATCAACATTGCAAGTATCCGCTCAACTCTGTATTGCATATCTCAAAAGATGTTGTAACTTTGCACGGCGGCATCAGTTTTCTAATTTTGAGACAAGAATACGAAGTTTAGCCCTCCATCAGCACAAGCTAATGGAGGTTATACCTTAATTTGACTAAACTTTAAATTCATTTTTCTTGCCGCAACCATTCAATCGCTTAGCAGGAATTGTAAACCACCAATACAGCGTCTCCACTATTTATCAGCGGGATAGCCGTACTAGTATTATTGAATAAAGTTTTGATTTTCTAAAATTTAACGTAAGAATACTCACAAAAGACCATTTACGAATCTTAAACCAATTATCAAAAAAGAAATCTATACAATTTATCCATACATAAATATAAAACAAAGCCAACCTTATGCTTAAACTTCTGGCTATACCATACATCTGCCCAAAAACTTTGAGGAGCATATTTTTTTAAAGCATTATCTGTATTAATAAAAAACTCCTTATTCTTATTTAGTATAGCCTCTTTCATCATATTGCGTCTAATGTCCGATCGAGCAATAGCAATATCTTTTAAAGATATGACATATTTATTTCTTTTGCATAATCTATTATGTGATTCAAAGCTATGAGAGCATCTGGGCGAACAGATAAAACCAAACGCCTTGTTACGCTATTATCATTCACACGGTAACCATAAAGTTCCTTGTCTATATAGGTGAAAGATTCAGCCTTAACCAAAAGCTTAAACAAAACCATCCAATCTTCTCCCATACGTATGCCGTTTTGAAAACGAATATTATTATTTAAAAACAACTCCCTTTTATAGAAAGCCCCACACACGCCCAACATTGCAAATCTACGAACAACAAGTTGGATATATTCATCTTTATCTTTACTATATTTTTTTTCAAAAGATGATTGAGGCAAAGTATCACTGAAGACATAAGCACCAAATCGTACAATATCATGTTCTGCAACCTCTTGATCTGACAATATCATAAAAGCATCATCTTTAAGCACATCATCACCATCAACAAAACAAATCCAATCGCCATCAGAAACATCAATTCCTTTATTTCGGGCTTCACTCACACCTGCGTTGGACTGATGAATCACTATCACAACAGAATTTTCATGAGCTAATGTATCACAAATCTTTCCTGAATTATCACTACTTCCATCATCCACAAGAACAACTTGCAATTCATAGGAATTTGGTAATTTCTGATTAAGAATACTATTCACGCATTTCTCTATCCATTCCGCACAGTTATATATCGGAATAATTACTGAAATTTTATGTTTATTCATAACAATCGAGGTATTATTTTATAGTTAAACAATTGCATTAGTCGAGTATTCAAGATACACTTTTGGCAAATGAAGGTCAAGGAAGATCGCATTTTACCAACGATACCACACATAGAACTTAAAACTGTTAGAACAATGGTAAATAAGCCATACTATCGGATAATGATATTTTTCGGAAATCAGCAATTAACAATTTGTAAATCAACAGCCAATTGTTCTTTTTTGCAAAAGTCATCTATATTATTCATAAAGTCGAAGGCTGAAATTAAGCGAGACTTGATATTTCGTTCATTTGGAGCCTGAGTGATGCTGCCAGGTCGAATATTATAGAGATAAGTATCTTGCTTGCAAATGGCATACGCTGTAACATGTTTAGCGGCGAAGAAATTCCAATAATCATCCTCATGAAGCAAACCTTCCTTGAAAAAAAGATTATGTTTCAACAACCAATCACGCTTTATCAGCTTATTCCATGCCGTCGGTGGGTAATGAGCCATCAGCATTTCACGTTTGATGTATCTTTTATCTTCAGTATATTCTTTTAATTTCGTTGATTTTAAACTCAAATATTCAAAACCTTTTGTGGTAGCCTCAGCACCTGCTTGCACAATTTGAGCCTTAGGAAACTTTTGAGCCGTTTCTGCAAGTACCTTAATGCAATCTGGAGTTATATAGTCATCACTATCCAAAAAATAAAGGTAATCACCCTTAGCTTCTAGAATACCAGTATTACGAGCCGCAGAAAGTCCTCCATTCTCTTCTCGATTGATGATTCTGAACTTGATGTTTCCCCTATGTTCATCTATTAATTTCTGAGCAATATTAATGCTCTCGTCTTTAGTACAATCATTTACAAGAATACATTCTATACCTTTTGTATATGATTGTGAGACTAACTGACAAAGGCATTTCTGAATATATTAGTTCCACTTGATAAACAGGGATAATTATGGTACAAAGAAATTGTTTCTCATATTCTATACTTTTGAATTGATGATACTTTATAATAAAAGCCGACGCTATCATATAATATGCAAACGAACAATATATGTTTGTTAGGAATACGCTTCAATATATAAGAGCCATTAATACATACATGTCTAAGCTTCACTTCTATTTGCAATCATTC
>ENA-OQKQ01000614-OQKQ01000614.1-human-gut-metagenome-genome-assembly--contig:-NODE-614-length-10875-cov-2.795218_pt1 | contig 10875 bp, 5 predicted proteins | sample MGYA00242651_ERZ504803 | MGnify/ENA primary metagenome ERZ504803 (study PRJEB26092, sample SAMD00036380) | human gut metagenome | host: Homo sapiens | study: EMG produced TPA metagenomics assembly of...
ATCCTGCTCCGTCTTGGCGATACACCACAGAAATCTGCAGGCGGATACGAGGGATACCGTAATATAACTATCGATGGTGGAATCTGGAATTCAAACTATGAATGTGTGGAAGACAAGGGAGGACCTGGAGGGTTTGTAGGTTTTAGGATCGGTCATGCTACGAATGTTACAGTGAAGAATGTTACATTTCTTAATAACCTTAAATCGCATTTCCTGGAACTTGCAGGAGTGAAGAATGCAGAAATTACAGGATGTACGTTCAGGGGCTACTGGAAAGAGTTTACAGGCGGCGGACAGGAATGTATCCAGCTGGATGCCTGTATGCCGAGAATTTTCCCGGGATATCTTCCATATGACGGAAGTGTCTGTGAGAACATTGTGATAAAGGATAATACCTTTGAAGATGTATTTGCCGGCATTGGAAGCCACAGCATGATGTTTGATAAACCGTATAAAAATATCACGATCAGTAACAACCGGTTTAATAATCTGAAAAAGAGAGCAATATGGTGCCTGAATTATCAGGATACGGTTGTGACGGGAAATACCATGACAAATGTGGGCGGTGGTGTTTATGTGCGTTCTGTTTATACCAGAAATGCACATACTGTCAGCGGTCAGGAAGTATCTCCGGAGGGAAATCAGTACGCAGAGAATATTCTGATCGCTGATAATCAGATCACAGTTCTGGAACCAACCGTAATAGATGGCAAACAATGGAATGGATATGGAATCTGGATCACAGGCGAGGTATCTCTGGGCTCAGCAGGAGAAACTATTCCTTCTGAAGATGATGATCCCGAGAATACAGCGAATCCGACGACCAATGGAATTCCGGCGGGAAGATATATTATTCGCGGAGTTACAGCCAGAAATAATACGATCAGCGGAAATTGCGACGGAATTAAATTTCCCTTGCAGAAGACTGTTCATGCAGGGGGAACACAGTCAGACTTTCTGATAGTCATACCTACAACAATATGGGGATCAGTGTTGCCAAGGGAAGCAATATCAGAGTTTCCTATAACAATCTTTCCGGCGGAAACGGATATGGGATTTATGCAGTCGGAACAGAGGCTTCACAGAAAATTTGCCGGATTTACGGAAATACAGTCTCCGGATTTATGAAAGATGGAATTTTGGCTTCAGGGATTGCAGCAGGAAGCCGTATTGAACACAACAGAGTCAGTACCAGTGCGGAAAATGGCATACTTGTAAAATGTATTGATAAGAGTGTGGTTGATGGCAATTACAGTTTTAAAAATAAGGCAAGAGGAATTCTTCTGCAGAGATGTGAGTCGGCAATGGTAGCGGATAATTTTGCTTCTGAAAATGCGATCAATGGAATTGAACTCAATATAAGAAGCAACCATTCTTCTATACAGGGGAATGTCTGTGGTTCCAATAAAAAATCAGGTCTGCGCATTGCCGGATCAAAGGGGATTTCGGCAGACGGAAATTCCTTCCGCAGCAACAGAGGATATGCGGCAGAATTTATCAGTTCCCATATCAGCAGTTATAAAGGCAATCGTTTTGAAAAAAATGGATATTCAAATCGTATCCATGTAAGAAATAGTAAAATCCCGAAGAAATAGCGACTGCTGTAATTATTTGAAAAAATTAAAAAAATATCAAAAAAGTGATTGACAGGCGCAACTTGCTGTGCTATAGTGAAGAATGCTATATTATGGCAAGATGTGCCTTTATGTCTTTTGGCAAAAAGGGTCAAGTTATAATAAATTTAAAGAAAAAACAGGGGTGAAACGTCAATGGAAAAAAACAGAATTCGTTCTGTAAAAACTGGAAAAAGCATGCGTATGAGCTACCAGAGACAAAAAGAAGTCCTGGAAATGCCAAACCTGATCGAAGTTCAGAAAGATTCCTACCAGTGGTTTCTTGACGAAGGTTTAAAAGAAGTATTTGATGATATTTCTCCGATCGCAGATTACGGCGGAAAGCTCAGTCTGGAATTCATCGATTTCACATACGATGAAAAAGATGCAAAATATTCCATCGAGCAGTGTAAAGAACGTGACGTGACTTATGCCGCACCTTTGAAGGTTCGAGTAAGGCTGATCAATAAGGAAACAGAAGAGATCAACGAACACGAGATTTTCATGGGAGATTTACCGCTGATGACAGCTACGGGTACCTTTGTTATCAATGGTGCTGAGCGTGTTATTGTCAGCCAGTTAGTACGTTCCCCTGGAATCTACTACGCGATCGCTCATGATAAGCTTGGTAAGAGACTGTTTTCCAGTACTGTAATTCCAAACAGAGGTGCATGGCTGGAGTACGAGACAGATTCAAATGATGTATTTTATGTACGTGTAGACAGAACAAGAAAGGTTCCGATCACTGTTCTGATCCGTGCACTGGGCATTGGAACCAATGCTGAGATCATTGATCTGTTTGGTGAAGAGCCAAAGATCCTTGCCAGCTTTACAAAGGATACCTCCACAAACTATCAGGAAGGTCTCCTTGAGCTGTATAAGAAGATCCGTCCGGGCGAGCCGCTTGCAGTAGAGAGCGCAGAGAGCCTGATCATGGCAATGTTCTTTGATCCGAGAAGATATGACCTTGCCAAAGTCGGACGTTATAAATTTAATAAGAAGCTTCATTTTAATAAACGTATCGTAGGCCACAAGCTTTCCCAGGATGTTGTAGATACAACAACAGGTGAGATCCTTGCTGAGGCTGAGACACTTGTTACAAAAGAGCTTGCTGATACATTACAGAATTCCGCAGTTCCGTACGTATGGATCCAGGGTGAGGAGAGAGAGATCAAAGTCCTTTCCAGCCTTATGGTTGATATCCGTCACTATCTGCCGGAGCTTGAGGATCCGAAGACTCTGGGTGTTACAGAATTAGTATACTACCCGGTACTCGAAAAAATTCTGGAAGAAAATGACACATTTGAGGACAGATGTGATGCGATCAAACGTGATATCCACGACCTGATCCCGAAACACATCACCAAGGAGGATATCCTTGCGTCCATTAACTATAATATGCATCTGGAGTATGGCCTTGGTAACGATGATGATATCGACCACCTGGGCAACCGTCGTATCCGTGCTGTCGGTGAGCTGCTTCAGAATCAGTACCGCATCGGTCTTTCCAGACTTGAGCGTGTGGTACGTGAGAGAATGACAACACAGGACACAGAGAGTATCTCTCCGCAGTCCCTGATCAATATCAAGCCTGTAACTGCAGCAGTTAAGGAGTTCTTCGGTTCTTCTCAGCTGTCACAGTTCATGGATCAGAACAACCCGCTTGGAGAGCTGACTCATAAGAGAAGACTTTCCGCACTGGGACCTGGCGGTCTGTCACGAGACAGAGCCGGATTCGAGGTTCGAGACGTACATTATTCCCACTATGGAAGAATGTGCCCGATCGAGACTCCTGAGGGACCGAACATTGGTCTTATCAACTCCCTTGCATCTTATGCAAGAATCAATCAGTACGGTTTCGTAGAGGCTCCGTACAGAAAAATTGATAAAACAGATCCTTCCAACCCGCGTGTAACAGATGAAGTTGTATACATGACAGCGGACGAGGAAGATAATTATCATGTAGCACAGGCGAATGAGCCACTGGACGAAGAGGGACATTTCCTTCATAAGAACGTTTCCGGACGTTACCGTGAGGAGACACAGGAGTACGAGCAGCACATGTTTGATTACATGGATGTATCTCCACGAATGGTATTCTCTGTTGCTACAGCCCTGATTCCGTTCCTGCAGAACGATGATGCGAACCGTGCGCTGATGGGATCCAACATGCAGCGTCAGGCCGTTCCGCTTCTTACAACAGAGGCTCCGGTTGTTGGTACTGGTATGGAGACCAAGACAGCCGTTGACTCCGGTGTATGCGTTGTTGCAAGAAAAGCAGGTACAGTACTTCGTTCCACATCTACAGATATCTCTATCAAGAACGATGACGGAACAAAAGATGATTATCATCTGACTAAATTTATGCGAAGCAACCAGAGCAACTGCTACAACCAGAGACCGATCGTGTTCCAGGGTGAGCATGTTGAGGCAGGACAGGTTATCGCTGATGGCCCGTCTACATCCAATGGTGAGCTTGCGCTTGGTAAGAACCCGCTGATCGGATTTATGACCTGGGAAGGTTATAACTACGAGGATGCTGTTCTGCTCAGTGAGAAACTTGTACAGAATGATGTTTATACATCTGTCCATATTGAAGAATATGAGGCAGAGTCCCGTGATACCAAGCTGGGACCGGAAGAGATCACACGTGACGTTCCGGGTGTCGGCGATGACGCTCTGAAGGATCTGGATGAGCGTGGTATCATCCGTATCGGTGCTGAGGTACGTGCCGGTGATATCCTTGTCGGTAAGGTTACTCCTAAGGGAGAGACTGAGCTTACTGCTGAGGAGCGTCTCCTTCGTGCTATCTTCGGTGAGAAGGCAAGAGAGGTACGTGATACTTCCCTTAAGGTACCGCACGGTGAGTATGGTATTATCGTAGATGCCAAGGTATTTACAAGAGAGAACGGCGATGAGCTGAGCCCTGGAGTAAATCAGGCAGTACGTATTTATATTGCACAGAAGAGAAAGATCTCCGTTGGTGATAAGATGGCTGGTCGTCATGGTAACAAGGGTGTCGTTTCCCGTGTACTTCCGGTTGAGGATATGCCATTCCTTCCGAACGGACGTCCGCTCGATATCGTGCTGAATCCTCTGGGTGTACCTTCCCGAATGAATATCGGACAGGTCCTGGAGATTCACTTAAGCCTTGCTGCGAAAGCACTTGGATTTAATGTTGCCACACCTATTTTCCAGGGTGCCAATGAGCATGATATCCAGGATACAACTGGAACTTGCAAATGACTATGTAAACACAGAAGATTTCGAAGAGTTCCGTGAGAAATATAAAGATATTTTAGCACCGGATGTAATGCAGTATCTGGATGAGAATAAAGCCCACAGAGCACTGTGGAAAGGCGTTCCGATCTCCAGAGATGGTAAAGTGCGTCTTCGTGACGGACGTACAGGCGAATATTTCGACAGCCCTGTAACAATCGGTCACATGCACTATCTGAAACTGCATCACCTGGTAGACGATAAGATCCATGCACGTTCTACAGGTCCTTACTCTCTGGTAACACAGCAGCCTCTGGGTGGTAAAGCTCAGTTCGGTGGACAGCGTTTCGGTGAGATGGAGGTTTGGGCACTGGAAGCTTACGGTGCATCTTACACACTGCAGGAGATCCTGACAGTTAAGTCCGATGATGTTGTTGGCCGTGTTAAGACATACGAAGCAATCATCAAAGGTGACAATATTCCTGAGCCGGGTATTCCGGAATCCTTCAAGGTTCTCTTAAAAGAGCTTCAGTCTCTTGGTCTGGACGTGAAGGTACTCAAGGATGACAATACAGAAGTACATCTTCTCGAATCTGTAGACTACGGTGACACAGACCTTCGTTCTGTCATCGAGGGAGATTCAAGAAGACATCACGACAGAGAAGAAGACTACGGCAAACACGGCTATACAAAGCAGGAGTTTGACGGAGAAGAACTCGTTGACGTTGAAGAGGACGAAGATGAGGAAGACGACTTCAATGAACTGGATGAAGTTCTTGAAGACAATGACGAAGAGTAAGAAAGGGGAAAGAATACATGGCAGAAACAACTAACGCCAATGAAACATATCAGCCAATGACTTTCGATGCCATCAAGATCGGACTGGCGTCCCCTGAGAAGATCAGAGAGTGGTCACACGGTGAGGTTTTAAAACCTGAAACAATCAACTACAGAACCTTGAAGCCTGAGAAGGATGGTCTTTTCTGTGAAAGAATTTTCGGACCGAGCAAGGACTGGGAGTGCCACTGTGGAAAGTCAAAAAAATTCGCTATAAAGGCGTTGTCTGCGACAGATGTGGTGTTGAAGTAACCAAATCTGCCGTTCGTAGAGAGCGTATGGGACACATCGAGCTTGCAGCTCCGGTGTCTCATATCTGGTACTTCAAAGGAATTCCGTCCCGTATGGGTCTGATCCTTGACATTTCTCCGAGAACACTGGAGAAAGTGCTTTACTTTGCCAACTATATCGTTCTGGATCCTGCTGATTCCGGACTTATGTACAAACAGGTACTCACCGAGCGTGAGTACCAGGAAGCACGTGAGTCATACGGCGAAGGATTCCGCGTAGGTATGGGTGCTGAGTCCATCATGGAGCTTTTGCAGGCTATTGATCTTGAAAAAGATTCCGAAGAGCTGAAAGCAGAGCTTGTAGATGCAACCGGCCAGAAACGTGCAAGAATCATCAAACGTCTTGAGGTTGTGGAGTCCTTCCGTGAGTCCGGCAACCGTCCTGAATGGATGATCATGACCGTTATCCCGGTTATCCCGCCGGATCTTCGTCCTATGGTACAGCTGGACGGAGGACGTTTTGCAACATCTGACCTGAATGATCTTTACAGAAGGATCATCAACAGAAACAACCGTCTGAAAAGACTTCTGGAGCTTGGTGCTCCGGATATCATTGTCCGCAACGAGAAGCGTATGCTGCAGGAGGCTGTAGATGCCCTGATCGATAACGGACGCCGTGGACGTCCTGTAACAGGCCCTGGAAACAGAGCTCTGAAATCCCTTTCCGATATGCTGAAAGGTAAATCCGGACGTTTCCGTCAGAACCTTCTTGGTAAACGAGTTGACTACTCCGGACGTTCTGTAATCGTCGTAGGACCTGAGCTGAAAATCTATCAGTGTGGTCTTCCGAAAGAGATGGCTATCGAGCTGTTCAAACCATTCGTTATGAAAGAGCTTGTTGCCAACGGAACTTCCCACAACATCAAGAATGCCAAGAAAATGGTAGAGAAGCTTGAGCCTGCAGTATGGGATGTCCTTGAGGACGTCATTAAGGAGCATCCGGTTATGCTGAACCGTGCACCTACACTGCATCGTCTGGGTATCCAGGCGTTTGAGCCGATCCTTGTAGAAGGTAAGGCTATCAAGCTTCATCCGCTTGTTTGTACAGCGTTCAACGCTGACTTCGATGGTGACCAGATGGCCGTACATCTTCCGCTTTCCCAGGAAGCGCAGGCAGAGTGCCGTTTCCTTCTGTTATCACCGAACAACCTTCTGAAACCGTCAGATGGTGGTCCTGTAGCCGTTCCTTCACAGGATATGGTCCTTGGTATCTACTACCTGACACAGGAGAGACCTGGAAACAAGGGTGAGGGCAAGTTCTTCAAGAGTGTCAACGAGGCAATTCTTGCATATGAGAACAAGGTCATCACACTCCAGACAAAGATCATTGTTCATTGCCATAAGACAATGCCGGACGGAACTGTTTTAAGCGGCAATGTTCATTCTACACTGGGACGTTTCCTGTTCAACGAAATCCTTCCTCAGGATCTTGGATTCGTAGACAGAAGCGTACCTGGAAACGAACTGCTTCTTGAGGTTGATTTCCTTGTAGGTAAGAAACAGCTGAAGCAGATCCTTGAAAAGGTTATCAATACTCACGGTGCAACAAAGACAGCCGAGGTGCTTGACTCCGTTAAGGCTATGGGTTACAAATACTCCACACGTGCAGCCATGACCGTATCTATTTCCGATATGACCGTGCCGCCGCAGAAGCCGGAGATGATCAAGCAGGCTCAGGATACTGTTGACCGTATCACAAAGAACTACAAACGTGGTCTTATCACAGAGGAAGAGCGTTACAAAGAAGTTGTTGATACATGGAAGAAGACTGATGATGAGCTTACAAAGGCACTTCTTACAGGTCTTGATAAGTACAACAACATCTTCATGATGGCTGACTCCGGTGCCCGTGGTTCCGATAAACAGATCAAACAGCTTGCAGGTATGCGAGGACTGATGGCCGATACAACCGGTCACACCATCGAGCTGCCTATCAAGTCAAACTTCCGTGAAGGTCTTGACGTACTGGAATACTTCATGTCTGCACATGGAGCACGTAAAGGTATGTCCGATACAGCTCTTCGTACAGCCGATTCAGGTTACCTGACAAGACGTATGGTTGACGTTTCTCAGGATCTGATCGTACGTGAGACAGACTGCTGTGAAAACAGAGATGAGATCTCAGGTATGTATGTAGAATCTTTTGTAGATGGTAAAGAAGAGATCGAAGGACTTCAGGAGCGTATCACAGGTCGTTTCTCCTGTGAGACAATTAAGAATAAAGATGGCGAAGTTATCGTAAAAGCCAACCATATGATCACACCGAAACGTGCTGCCCGCATCATGAAAGAAGGCGTGGACAACCAGACAGGCGGATCTATCGAGAAAGTTAAGATCCGTACAATCCTTACATGTAAATGTAAAGTTGGTATCTGTGCGAAATGTTACGGTGCGAACCTTGCAACCGGCGAGCCGGTACAGGTTGGTGAATCTGTCGGTATCATCGCTGCTCAGTCTATCGGTGAGCCTGGTACACAGCTTACCATGCGTACTTTCCACAGTGGTGGTGTTGCCGGTGGAGATATCACACAGGGTCTTCCTCGTGTCGAGGAGCTTTTTGAGGCAAGAAAGCCGAAAGGACTTGCCGTTATCACTGAGATTCCTGGTGTTGCTACAATCAACGACACCAAGAAGAAGAGAGAGATCATCGTAACAGATCCGGAGTCTGGAGAATCCAAGACCTACCTGATCCCATACGGTTCCCGTATCAAGATCATGGACGGACAGGTTATGGAAGCTGGTGATGAGCTTACCGAAGGTAGTGTAAACCCGCATGATATCCTTAGAATCAAGGGGGTTCGTGCCGTTCAGGATTACATGCTTCGTGAGGTTCAGCGTGTATACCGTCTCCAGGGTGTTGAGATCAACGATAAGCATATCGAGGTTATCGTTCACCAGATGCTGAAGAAGATCCGCATCGAGGACAACGGAGACTCCGAGTTCCTGCCAGGAACACTTGTTGACTTCCTTGAGTATGAGGAAGTAAATGAGAAACTGGAAGCTGAGGGCTTACGTCCTGCAGTTGGAAAACAGGGAATGCTTGGTATCACCAAGGCGTCTCTTGCAACCGATTCCTTCCTGTCAGCTGCTTCCTTCCAGGAGACCACTAAGGTTCTGACTGAAGCTGCGATCAAGGGTAAGGTTGACCATCTGATCGGTCTGAAAGAGAACGTTATCATCGGTAAACTGATTCCAGCTGGTACAGGTATGAAGTGCTACAGCGATGTAGAGCTTGATACAGGAATGCCGGAAGAGCCAGAAGAAATCGAATTTGATGAAATGGACGACGAGGATCAGGATGTGCTGGATGTAGCGGAAGACTCAGAAGAGCTGGAGACTGCTGATGAGGCAGATCTTGCAGTGGATGAGGATGAGGATACATTTGAGGATGAGGATTCTTCTGAAGACAGTGAAGAATAAACGATAAAATATGAAATCCCCCAGGGTGACAGAAATGTTGCTTTGGGGGATTTTTGTGTAACAGAGAATTCTATGGAACTTACAGTTACACAAAAAAGTGCAGCCCGGCAGGAACACACTGCAGCAGCAAGGGAAATGCTGCTTGAGACAATCCGCCGTAGGCGAGGGTAAGGAAAAATATGGATAGAGGAAAATACAACCTGGTCTATCATTTGTGGTAAGATTCCTGTATAATGTTTTATGTAACTATTCAGAAGGCAGTATTCCGCGAGGTGTTCTGGGGGAAAAGTAGTTCACAGAAAACCCGAGAATAGCGGTGCGAAATCACGTAAACCATGATTTCTGTGCATCGTGACGGGGAAGACTTGCCAGTCCATTTAAAAAGTCATTACCCGTTCGAGGAGGGAGAACATACATGGATAAAGATGTTCCGGTTTCCGTCTGGCCAGAATGGGAACTTATAGAGAAAATAGGCGAAGGATCCTTTGGGAAAGTGTATAAAGCAAAGCGGACAGAACGAGGCCGCTCTTTTTACTCCGCAATCAAGATTATATCCATACCGGCAAGTAAGGGAGAACTTGATAGCGTACGCTCAGAGATGAATAATGAGCAGTCTACCAGGGAATATTTTCGAAATCTGGTAGAAGACTGCATTCAGGAAATATATACTATGGAGCATTTTTGCGGAAATTCCCATGTGGTTTCATTTGAAGATTTCAAAGTGGTGGAATATTTGGATGAGATCGGCTGGGACATTTCCATAAGAATGGAATATCTTACCAGCTTTATGGATTACTGCACAGGCAAGGAGCTTACTGAGAAGGAAGTGATCAAACTTGGCTGTGACCTGGCTATGGCATTGATTTATTGCAGGAAATTGAATATTATTCACCGTGATGTGAAACCGGAGAATATTTTTGTGTCCAGATTCGGTGACTTTAAGCTGGGCGATTTTGGAATTGCCAGGGAACAGGCACATACCATGAGCAATATGTCCAAGAAAGGTACCTATTCCTACATGGCACCGGAGATTTACAAGGGAGAGAAGTACGACAGCAGTATTGATATCTATTCCCTTGGAATTGTATTATATAAACTGATGAATCAGAACAGGCTGCCTTTTCTTTCGCTGGATAAGCAGCTGATTACATACAGAGATAAAGAGACTGCCCTTGCACGGAGAATGGCAGGGGAGAAAATGCCGGCACCAGTTAATGCCAGTGCTGCTTTTTCCCACATTATACTAAAAGCATGTGCATATGAGCCGGGGAAACGTTACAGGAAACCAGAAGATATGCTGCGGGATTTGGAGAAGCTTCGTCTGGCACCGGTGAATGCAGAGAAAGAGTGGGAGAAGTCCCAGTGGGAGCTGACAAATTCAGCAGAACTTGAGCGGGATCAGAGAAGATATGCCCCTCAGGAGCCGGAAGACCGTATGGAGCGGACCCATGTGGCAGAAGACCCTCAGATTGAGAAAGCTGTCCGGGAAGAAGAGG
>ENA-OQKQ01000617-OQKQ01000617.1-human-gut-metagenome-genome-assembly--contig:-NODE-617-length-10811-cov-1.565238_pt1 | contig 10811 bp, 15 predicted proteins | sample MGYA00242651_ERZ504803 | MGnify/ENA primary metagenome ERZ504803 (study PRJEB26092, sample SAMD00036380) | human gut metagenome | host: Homo sapiens | study: EMG produced TPA metagenomics assembly of...
ATACAGCTTATGAGCGCGGCAGAAAGATGTGCGAGAAGCTGAAAGACGAGATCCCGAGACAGCTTTTTGAGATTCCGATCCAGGCAGCAATCGGAAGCAAGGTTATTGCCAGAGAGACAGTACGTGCCATGCGTAAAGACGTTCTTGCCAAATGTTACGGCGGCGATATTTCCCGTAAGAAGAAACTTCTTGAGAAACAGAAGGAAGGTAAGAAGCGTATGCGTCAGGTAGGTAACGTGGAAATCCCGCAGAAGGCCTTTATGAGTGTGCTGAAGCTGGACGATAAATAGGAGATGACTTTTTGAAAAAAAATGCAAATAAACTGTTTCTGGTGGCAGGACTTCTGGCTATGTCAGCCGTTCTGCTTACCGGATGCGGTTCCAGAAAAAAACAGATGCAGCTGACAGTGTGATCAAGATCAGCACAGCTCCGGAACCTACAGCAACACCGGATCCGAAAACTGTGGATCCGGATGCAGTGACAATGAATGGAAATCTGACTATGGTAAATGAATATCTGGCAGGGAATGGAGGGGCAGCACTGGGTTCGGCAGCAGTGACACCGACTCCTGCAGCAGCGGCTTCGGATGGAAGCACAGGTGATTCTGAATCGGATACATCAGGTGCAGATACATCCGATGGAGATAGTATAGATGGTTCTGACAGTGGCGATGGATCGGATAATAGCGGTGATTCCGGATATTCCGATGAAAACGGTGACAACAGCAGCTATGATGATACAGGGGAAGGAGACTATGATGGAGAATAAGGCAAAAAAGCCTTTGGAACTCTATATTCATGTCCCTTTCTGCGTGAAAAAATGTGATTACTGTGATTTTTCTCTCAGGTCCTGCGGGAAAAGAACGCCAGGCAGAATATTTCCAGGCACTTCAGCGGGAAGTGGCGTCTGTCCCGGATTTTCCGGACAGAGAGATCACTACAGTTTTTATTGGCGGAGGAACGCCTTCCGTGCCGGACCCTGCCCTGATCGGGGCGGTTCTGGATCAGATCAGAAATAAGTTTTTTATGGCCCCGGATGCTGAGATCACAATCGAAGCGAATCCGGGGACTTTGTATAAAGAGAAGCTGGAAGACTATCTGGAACATGGAGTTAACCGGCTTAGTCTGGGTCTGCAGTCACCGCAGAACCGGGAACTGAAGATCCTGGGACGGATCCATACATGGGAAGAGTTTTCTTGGAGAGTTTTTCCCTGGCAAGGGAGGCTGGTTTTTCAAATATCAATATTGACCTGATGAGCGCGATCCCCGGATCAGACATATGAAGACTGGAAAAAAAAATCTCTGCACAGTGGCAGCTCTTGAACCGGAGCATATTTCTGCATACAGCCTGATCGTGGAGGAGGGAACGCCTTTTTGGGAACGGGACCTGAAGCTTCCGGATGAGGATACAGAATACCGGATGTATGAGGATACGGCAGCGATCCTCGGGGAATACGGATTTCATCAGTATGAGATATCCAATTATGCAAAAAAAGGTCTGGAGTGCCGGCATAATAAGGGCTATTGGCAGAGAACAGACTATCTGGGCCTTGGCCTTGGGGCTTCTTCACTTATAGATCATATACGTTTTTCCAATACAGATAATATGGAAGAATATATTAAAAACAGCAGACAGCCTGAGAAGATCCGCTGTGATATGGAGCGTCTTAGCGAGGCAGATGAGATGGCTGAGTTTATGTTTCTGGGGCTTCGGATGACAGAGGGCGTTTCAATGGAAGCGTTTGCGGAATATTTCGGAAAAAATATGGAAAAACGTTTACGGAGAGGTCCTGAAAAAACATCTGGAGATCGGAATGCTGGAACAAAAAGGAGACAGGATATATCTTTCGAGAAAGGGAATCCATGTGAGCAATGGAGTGATGGCGGATTTTCTGCTGTAGAAAAATTTGTCGATTTTTTCACCTTGACGAACGGATGTTCTGGCAGTATACTGATAAAAAATCAGAAGTTTTACAGCGGAATAAAAGAGGTAGATTCTGCTGTTGAGAAGAATACCGGAGTATTTTTATGACCGGACAGAGTAGGAGGCTTTCATGTCAGCAGAAGCAAACGATAAGAAGCGTTTTATCAGGATACGCGGAGCCAATGAGAATAATCTTAAGAATCTTAGCGTCGATATTCCCAGAGACCAGTTTGTGGTACTTACCGGACTCAGTGGCTCCGGTAAGTCATCTCTTGCATTTGATACCATTTATGCAGAAGGACAGAGACGGTATATGGAGTCTCTTTCTTCCTATGCAAGGCAGTTCCTTGGACAGATGGAGAAGCCGGATGTGGAGAGTATCGAGGGCCTTCCGCCGGCAATTTCCATTGATCAGAAGTCAACGAACCGGAATCCCCGTTCTACAGTGGGTACGGTAACGGAGATCTACGATTATTTCCGACTTCTGTATGCCCGTGTGGGAATCCCGCACTGTCCCAAATGTGGAAGGGAAATTCGCAAACAGACGGTAGATCAGATGGTGGATCAGATCATGACGCTTCCGGAACGCCAGAAGATCCAGCTTCTTGCACCGGTAGTGCGGGGCCGCAAGGGAACCCATGTTAAACTTCTGGATCAGGCCAGAAGAAGTGGATATGTGAGAGTGCAGATCGACGGAAATCTCTATGAGCTTTCTGAGGAGATCAAGCTGGATAAGAATATCAAACATAACATTGAGATCGTTGTGGATCGACTTATTGTGAAACCGGGAATAGAGAAGCGTCTTTCCGATTCCATTGAAACCGTGCTGGATCTGGCGGATGGTCTGCTGGTAGTAGACACTATGGACGGGAAGCTTCTGAATTTCAGTCAGAGTTTTTCCTGTCCGGATTGCGGCATCAGCATTGATGAGATCGAACCCAGGAGCTTTTCCTTTAATAATCCATTTGGTGCCTGCCCGCAGTGTCTGGGTCTTGGATATAAGATGGAATTTGATATCGATCTGATGATCCCGGATAAGAAACGGAGTATCAATGAAGGGGCTATCGCTGTTCTCGGATGGCAGTCCTGTACCACGCAGGGAAGCTTTTCCAGAGCGATTCTGGATGCCCTGGCAAGGGAATATGAATTTTCTCTGGATACACCTTTCTGCGAGTATCCGAAGAAGGTCCAGGATATCCTCATCCATGGTACCGGCGGTCATTCTGTGAAGGTTTATTATAAAGGACAGCGGGGAGAGGGCGTTTACGATGTGGCGTTCCCGGGACTGATCCGCAATGTGGAGCAGAGATACCGTGAAACCGGTTCCGAGGCCATGAAGCAGGAATACGAGAGCTTTATGCGGATTACTCCGTGCACCACATGTAAGGGACAGAGGCTGAAGAAGGAGTCACTGGCAGTGACCGTGGCGGATAAGAATATTTATGAAGTGACCAATATGCCGGTACAGAAGCTGCAGGGCTTTCTCCGCGATCTGAAGCTTTCAAAGCAGCAGGAGCTTATTGGAAGACAGATCCTGAGGAAATCCGCGCCAGGGTTGGATTTCTGGCAGAGGTTGGCCTGGAGTATCTTTCACTTGGAAGAGCTACCGGAACCTTTCCGGCGGAGAGGCTCAGAGGATCCGTCTTGCCACACAGATCGGATCCGGGCTTGTGGGGGTTGCATATATCCTGGATGAGCCGAGTATCGGGCTTCACCAGAGAGATAATGACAAGCTTCTGGGGGCACTGATGCGTCTCCGTGATCTTGGCAACAGTCTGATCGTGGTGGAGCATGATGAAGATACCATGCGTGCGGCAGACTGTGTCATCGATATCGGCCCCGGAGCCGGAGAACATGGCGGACAACTGGTCGCAATGGGGACAGCTGAGGATCTGATGAAAAATGAGGAGTCTGTGACAGGAGCTTATTTAAGTGGAAGACTGAAGATCCCGGTACCGGAAGTGAGGAAGGAACCAACCGGATTTCTTCATATAAAGGGTGCGGCAGAGAACAACCTGAAGCATATCGACGTAGATATTCCTCTGGGAGTGATGACCTGTATCACAGGTGTTTCCGGTTCCGGTAAGAGTTCCCTGGTTAACGAAATTCTGTATAAGAGACTTGCGAGAGATCTGAACAGAGCAAGAGTGATTCCTGGTAAACATGATGATATCCTGGGAAGTTGACCAGCTGGACAAGGTGATCAATATTGACCAGTCTCCGATTGGAAGAACTCCTCGTTCCAACCCTGCTACTTATACAGGAGTATTTGACCAGATACGTGATCTTTTTGCAGCGACGGCAGATGCAAAGGCGAAGGGATATAAGAAGGGACGTTTCAGTTTCAATGTGAAGGGCGGAAGATGTGAGGCCTGCAGCGGAGATGGAATCATCAAGATCGAGATGCACTTCCTTCCGGATGTCTATGTGCCATGTGAGGTATGTAAAGGCAAACGCTATAACAGAGAGACCCTTGAGGTGAAATATAAGGACAAGAGTATTTATGATGTTCTGAACATGACTGTGGAAGAGGCACTGACTTTTTTTTGAGAATGTTCCGTCCATCCGGAGAAAAATCGAGACCTTATATGATGTAGGACTTTCCTATATCCGTCTGGGACAGCCGTCCACCACGCTTTCTGGAGGAGAAGCTCAGCGTATCAAGCTTGCTGCGGAACTGAGCAAGCGCAGCACAGGGAAGACAATCTATATTCTGGATGAGCCTACAACAGGTTTGCACTTCGCAGATGTGCATAAGTTGATCGAGATCCTGCGCCGCCTGTCAGAAGGCGGCAATACCGTTGTAGTTATTGAACACAATCTGGATGTGATCAAGACAGCTGATTATATCATTGATATTGGCCCTGAGGGCGGTGACAGAGGAGGAACCGTGATCGCCAAAGGTACGCCAGAAGAGGTTGCTGCCAGCCCGGTTTCCTATACCGGCAGGTATGTTAAGAAATATCTGAATCAGGAATAGAAAGGAATAGAATCGGAAAGATCAAAGAAATAACCGGGAAAAGTCCTTTTCAATTTGTGCTGTTTTGTATATAATGAAGTGCGGGAACGTTTCGGCACAGACCGGAACAGAATAAGTCAGAAATGCGTCAGCATATGAATGTGTATGACGCAGGCGGAGGATTTATGCCGGCAAAGGATATTGGAATCGATCTGGGAACCAGAAACAGTCTGGTATTTTCCACAGGCAAGGGAATCGTTTTAAGAGAGCCCTCTGTGGTTGTTTATGATAAAGATACAGAGAAGATCAAAGCAATTGGTGAAGAAGCCCGGCAGATGGCTGGGCATGTTACTTCCAATATGGAAGTAATCTGTCCGATTCGTCAGGGAATGATCATAGATTTTGTCGTTATGGAAAAAATGTTGAAATATTTTATCGCCAAGGCGATGGGGCGGCGGGCGTTCCGCAAACCACGGATCAGCGTGTGTGTGCCGAGTGGTATCACGGAGATCGAACGTAAGGCAGTGGAAGAAGCAACTTATCAGGCAGGAGCGAGAGAAGTGTTTCTGGTTGAAGAACCAATCGCTGCTGCAATCGGTGCCGGTGTGGATATTACCAAGCCTTTTGGCAATCTGATCGTGGATATTGGTGGCGGCACAACGGATATTGCTGTTATTTCGATTGGCGGTGTTGTTGTGTCATCAACGATCAAGGTTGCGGGAGATGCGTTTGACCAGGCAATCATGAGTTATATACGAAAGACGCACAGTTTGTTTATCGGATCGGATACTGCAGAAGCAATCAAAATAAAAATCGGCACAGCTATCGAAGAGGCGAATCCACAGGTGATGGAAGTAAAAGGACGAAATGTACTTACAGGACTTCCGAAAAAAGTAAACTGAACTTCCGAAGAAATCCGTGAGGCACTGAAAGATGCGACAGGACAGATCGTAGAAGCAGTCCATGGAGTGCTGGAAAAGACACCGCCGGAACTGGCTGCGGATATTGTAGACAGAGGAATCGTACTTACAGGCGGCGGTGCCCTTCTTCATGGGATGGATACACTGATCGAGCAGAGAACCGGGGTAAGTACACTGACTGTGCAGGATGCAATGAGCGTGGTCGCAGTGGGAACCGGTAAGTATGCAGAGGTAATGGCACGTTTTGACGGATAAAGCAGGAGGTACTGCACAGTGCAGTGCCTTTTTGCGTTGTCAGAGGCTCAAAGAAGCAGGAGGTGTGGAGAAAAGCACATGAGTGAAACTGTCACAGGATACATAGATCATGTTATTTTCAGAAATGAAGATAACGGATATACAGTTATGGTACTGAAAGGTCAAAAAAAGAGGAAGAGCTGACCTGCGTGGGAAGTTTCCCTGCGATCACACAGGGGGCATCTATTGAAGCAACCGGAGTATATATCCATCATCCGGTATATGGCAAACAGTTTCAGATCAGTTCTTTTACAGAGAAGATGCCGGAGGATACATATGGAATAGAACGTTATCTGGGTTCGGGCGCCATCAGGGGAATCGGTGCTGCACTGGCTGCCAGGATCGTGCGGAAGTTTGGAGATGACACACTCCGTATCGTAGAAGAAGAGCCGGAGCGGCTTGCAGAGGTAAAGGGGATCAGTGAGAAAAAAGCCCGGGAGATCGCTGCGCAGGTAAGTGAGAAGGCAGAGATGCGAAAAGTAATGATCTTTCTGCAGAAATATGGGATTTCCCTGAACCTGGGCGCAAAGATTTATCAGAAATATAAGGAATCTGTCTATACGATCCTTCAGGAGAATCCTTACAGACTTGCGGAAGATATTTCCGGTGTGGGATTTAAGATTGCTGATGAGATTGCTGCCAGAGTCGGTATTCACGCAGACTCAGATTACAGAATCCGCAGCGGAATGCTGTATACTCTTCTGCAGGCTTCGGGAGAAGGACATACTTATCTTCCGAGGGAACAGTTATTTACAAGATGTGCCAGACTTCTGGGAGTAGATGAATCCTATATGGAGAAACATCTTATGGATATGGTTATTGACAGGAAGCTGGTGCTGAAAGAAAAAAGCGGAGAAACTATCGTTTATCCGGCACAGTATTATTATCTGGAACTGAACACTGCCAGGATGCTTAATGAACTGAATATTGTGTGTCCTGAGGATAAAGAGCTTGTCAGGCACAGAATTGAGCTGATCGAGAAAGAGACAGGAACTGTTCTGGATGAAATGCAGAAGAAAGCAATCACTGAAGCAGCGGATCATGGACTCTTTATTCTTACAGGAGGCCCCGGTACAGGTAAAACGACAACGATCAATGCGATCATCCGCTTTTTTGAAGGAGAAGGTGCAGAGATTCGGCTGGCTGCACCTACCGGACGTGCTGCAAAGAGAATGACAGAGACTACCGGATATGAGGCGCAGACAATTCACCGTCTGCTGGAACTGAATGGAATGCCGGAAGAAGAGAGGGACGGGCATTCAGCTAAATTCGAGAGGAATGCGCAGAATCCGCTGGAGGCAGATGTGATCATTATTGATGAAATGTCTATGGTGGATATCCATCTGATGCATTCTCTTCTTCTTGCAGTGGTAGCAGGAACCAGACTGATCCTTGTGGGGGATGAGAATCAGCTTCCGAGTGTAGGCCCGGGCAATGTGCTGAGAGATATTATCCGAAGCAGATGTTTCCCTGTAGTGGAACTGACTAAGATATTCAGACAGGCATCAGAGAGTGATATTGTGTAAATGCTCATAAGATAAATAAGGGAGAACAGGTTCAGATCAATAATAAGAGCAGGGATTCTTTTTTCTGAAGAGATATGATGCAGATATCATTATAAGAGTAGTGATCGCGCTGATCCAGGAGAAACTGCCGCGCTATGTAGATGCCAAACCCTTTGAGATACAGGTACTGACACCTATGAGAAAGGGACTTCTGGGAGTAGAGCGGCTGAATCAGATCCTGCAGAGATACCTGAATCCGCCGGAAGACGGGAAATCCGAGAGGGCGGTTGGAGACCGGCTGTTCCGCACAGGGGACAAGGTCATGCAGATCAGAAATAATTATCAGATGGAATGGGAAATCCGGGGACGATATGGGGTTGTCATTGAGAAAGGCGTGGGAGTATTTAACGGAGACACCGGAATCCTCAGGGAAATCAATGAATTTGCTGAGACAGCAGAAGTGGAATTTGAGGATGGACGTTTTGCAATGTACTCGTTCAAACAGCTGGAGGAACTGGAACTTGCATATGCTATTACAATCCACAAGTCTCAGGGATCTGAGTATCCGGCAGTCATACTTCCATTGCTTTCCGGACCACAGATGCTTTTAAACAGGAACCTTCTTTATACCGCAGTTACCAGAGCAAGAAAATGTGTGACGGTTGTGGGAAACGAGGAGACCTTTGCAGAGATGATACGCAATGAAAAACAGCAGAAGAGATACAGTGCACTGGATGAACGGATCAGAGAACTGAGTGAGACTACAGGGGATAATAATACAGATGGTGAAGAATGATATTGCAGACTGTGATCTGATGACTGAATAATAACAGAGAAAAAATTTATTCCAATAATATGAGAAAAACAGAAATACAGAGGATAGCAAAACAAAGAGTAAAATAGTGGAAGGAAATGGAAATGAAAACGGTTTCTGAACATGGTTGCTGATATTTTTTACCCGAGATGCTGTCCGGTCTGTCAGAAAATACTGGCAGATCAGCGAAGGATGATCTGTCCGGAATGCGAGAAAGAACTTCGTCCGATTGGTCATCCCAGATGTTATAAATGTGGAAAACCCATAGAAACAGGGGAATACTGCAGAGACTGTCAGAAACACAGGCATATGTATGAACAGGGAAGAGGTATTTTTGTTTATGATGGCATAATGAGAAGATCTGTTACCAGATATAAGTACTATGGATGCAGAGAATACGGTGATTTTTACGCCAGAGCAATGTATCGATATGCACAGAAAGAATTGCGGGAATGGAAGCCGGATCTGATCGTGCCGGTTCCGGTACACAGGTACGAAGGAGCGGCAGAGAGGTTTTAATCAGGCTGCATATCTGGCGGAGAAACTCGGTCATTATACCGGGATTTCCACAGATGTCAATATTGTGCAGAAAGTTTTAAAGACAAAGTCGCAGAAAAAACTGAATGCTTTGCAGAGAAGAAAAAACCTGGAAAAAGCGTTCTGCGTGACCGGAGATGTCAGGGGAAAGAATATCCTGGTGATAGATGATGTGTATACAACAGGAAGTACGATCGATGCAATGGCCGGATGCCTGAAGAGAAAAGGTGCCGGAAATGTTTATTTTCTTACGGTTTGCATAGGCAGGAGATAAGAAAAAACACTTTTCATACATAATGATATATGTTACAATTAATCTGTATGATTATATGAATGATATCAGGTTGTTGCTGAGAACAGAGTGAACAGTAATAGCGGATTATAGCAAAAGGAAAAGCATACAGTAAGGAGTAATTTATGTTAAATGAAGAGAAGATAAAAATCATGAATAAACTTGCCATGTATGAACAGGGTGAAGGAAAGAAATATCTTCCGGTCAGCAGGTACTACCGTAGTGATTATATCGGACTTGCCATGATTAAGAATTTTTTCCTTGTTACGATTGGGTATTGCCTGATTCTGGCCGGTATCGCAGCATATTTTGCTGAATATCTGATAGATAATGTTCATAAGATGAACCTTGTTTCACTGGGCGTGGAAGTTATCTGGGGTATGTGGCAGTGCTGGTACTGTTTTCTGTCCTGACATATATCCAATATACGGTGAAATAACCACAAAGCAAAGAAAAGTGTGAAAAATTATTATGAAGAACTTACACAATTAAGTAAAAATCTACGGTCGCGAAGATAAAAAAATCTTCAGCCAGAGGAGTTACAGGAGGATATAAAAAATGACAGCATTACTCGAATTAAAACAGCGAATAAAGAATTTATACAGCCAGTATGAGATTTATATCCTGCCTGTCTTACGTTTCGTTCTGGCAATGGTTTATTTCATATGGATCAATACCAATATGGGATATATGAAGCAGATCGATAATATATTTATTGTTCTGATCCTTGCACTGATCTGTTCCATTCTTCCTTCAGGTGTAATGATTTTTGTAGGATTTGCCCTGATGGTCGCACATGGTTATGCACTGGGGATAGAAGTTGCAGGTTTTATGCTTGTGCTGATCCTGTTTATGGCAATTCTCTTCCTGAGATTCAGTTCAGACAATAATTTAGTACTTGTATTTACACCGCTTTCCTTTGGGTTCAGTGTTCCGACGCTTCTTCCTATCGGTAAGCGGACTTTTGTGCAATGCGTTTTCTGCACTTTCCTGCAGGCTGCGGAGTGATTATTTACTATTTTATCCGTTTTATACGTGTACAGCATAAACTTCTGGAAAACCCGGATGTTGCCATAGCTGACAAATTAAAACTTCTGACAGATGGAATCGTGCAGAACTGGGGAATGTGGATCACAGTGATTGCCTTTATCGCAGTGATTCTGCTGGTGAATCTGATACGTACCCGCTCTTTTGACTATGCATGGAGAATTGCCATTATTGCAGGTGGAGTTGTGTATGTTCTGATGATTATTGCAGGTGGATTTTATTTTAGACTGGATATTGATGTTGTTACGCTGATCATTTATACAGTGATCTCTGTGGTGATAGGATTACTTCTTGAATTCTTTGTATTTGGTGGTGACTATACCCGTACCGAGAGACTGGAATATGAGGATGATGAATATTATTATTATGTAAAAGCAGTGCCGAAAGCCTGTGTCACAACATCTGAAAGAAGTATAAAGAAGATTAACGGAAGTTCCGCAAAGGATGAAAGACCGGCACAGGATAACGTTGTTTCTTATGCGAATCCTATTTTTCATGGTGATGAGAAAGCAGTGACGAC
>ENA-OQKQ01000619-OQKQ01000619.1-human-gut-metagenome-genome-assembly--contig:-NODE-619-length-10795-cov-2.104331_pt1 | contig 10795 bp, 10 predicted proteins | sample MGYA00242651_ERZ504803 | MGnify/ENA primary metagenome ERZ504803 (study PRJEB26092, sample SAMD00036380) | human gut metagenome | host: Homo sapiens | study: EMG produced TPA metagenomics assembly of...
GGGCGGCGCCGGTGTGGAGCTGGATGTGCTGGTGCTGTGCCGGCCGGGCACGGAACAGGAAGTCAGCGCCCGCACGGTGCTGCGCGACACCAAGCCTCAAATTGAAGAAGAAAAGGTGCACGGCGCCACCCGCATTACTCTAACTTACAAGGACGCGGAAGGCTGCTATTCCATCTTGACGCACAATCCCAAGACCCGCCGACGGGAACTGGACAGTGGCAGCCTGGAGGACGCGCTGATTAACCGACTGTCTAACGGCGACCCCACTTATGACGACCTAAGGGAGACCTTTTCTCGCTCCTTCCGCCGCAAAAAAAGTGACGAGGGCTACTATTACAATGCGGTGAATGCCCTCCATCTTTATTGACCCCCACGCAGAGCATATAGAGTATGCGGTGCTGTCCAAGGGCAAGGTGGAACCCCGCACCACCGAAGAATACGAGCAGCTGTATACCGCCGCCAAGGCGCTGGCCACCCCGGTACAGTTCAATCGGGAGGGACAGAAGTACAGTCTGTCTACCGAGATCTTGCGGGCAACACTCCTGACCAACTTGGTATATCCGGTGTACAAGCACGGCGAGAATGTCGTACATTACACCCCCGGCAAGCGCTGGGACAGCTTTTATACCTGGGACAGTGGCGTGATCGGCACCGGTGTGCTGGAGTTCAGCCCGGAGAAATGCCGCTACATTTTAGAGACTTATTTGTCCCAGCCGGAGAATACGGACTTTGCGTTTCTGCTCCACGGCTCCCTGGTGCCTACCCAGTTTGTGCAGTATTTGGAACTGTTGCACCGCACGGAGGACAAGGCGCCCCTGTTTGCTCTGTATCCGCAGATGAAGCGGTATTATGACTATATCAGCGGCAAGACCCCCGGTTCCACCTGCGGCAAGTTCGGCAACGGCCTGACCACCACTTACGACTACTGGTATTCTTGCAGCGGTATGGACGATTATCCCGCCCAGGTGGCCATGATCGCCCAGGATAAGAAACAATATATGTGCCCCTGCCTGTCTACTTCCCACACCATTCGGGCCGCCAAGATCATGAAGATGGTGGCTGCCGCCATGGGCAAGGAGGAGGACATTGCCGCTTATGACGCAGACATTCAGCGGATGAGCGACGCTCTGAACCGTTACAGCTGGGACGAAAAGAGCGGCTATTACGCCTACTCCGTCTATGACGATGACAAAAACTATCAAGGCATTTTCACCACCGACGCCGGGGAGAATTATGACAAGGGCATGGACGGTGTATATCCGCTGTTTGCCGGGGCTGCCCCGGAGGAGCGGCGGGAGCGCCTGCTGGCGCATATTAAGAACCCGGACGAAATGTGGTCCGCTGCCGGCATCAGCGCGGTGGATATGACAGCCTCCTACTATTTTGACGACGGCTACTGGAACGGCAATGTGTGGATGAGCCACCAGTTCTTTATGTGGAAGACCATGTTTGACCTGGGCGAGACGGAATTTGCCTTTGAGATCGCCCGCCGGGCGCTGGATATGTGGAAGGAAGAGACGGACTTCTCTTACAACACCTATGAGTGCTTTGGTATTCAGACCCGCCGCGGCGGTTGGTTCCACAATTTCGGCGGCCTGTCCGCGCCTATCAATGTGTGGGCGGACTGCTACTATCGTCCGGGCACCTTTACCTGCGGGCTGGATGTGTGGACGGATAGCCAGAAGCTTACGGACACCTCTGCGGAGGTCCACTTCCGTTACACCGGCGACAATGGGCAGTATGCCTTTGTGCTCACCCTGTCGGATGCGCACAACTATCGGCTGACCTTGGATGGGCAAGAACTGGATTACGCTCTGCGCAGTGACGGCTGTATGGAGATTACCCTGCCGGGCACGGTGCGCAGCGGCGTGCTGAAGGCAGAGATTAAATAAAGGAGAACGCAATGGCAGCGAAGTTGTATGGCGCAGGCAATGCGCCGCTGAAAATTCAATTTATCACCGATCCGCATTACTACTCCCGTAAGGGGGGCACCGAGGGCAAAGGCTTACGAAAAAGCCGAGGCCAAGAGCCAAAAGGTCATTAAGGACAGCGACCTGGTGATCAAAGCCGGGTTTGATTTGCTGTGCGCGGACACTTCCACGGATATTGTGGTGCTGGCCGGCGATACCACCCGGGACGGAGAGCTGGCCTCTCACGCCGAGTTTATTGAAATGCTCCGGGACCTGAAAAAGCGGGGCAAGCGGGTGTATGTGATCACTGCTACCCACGATTATCGGGACGGCGGCGTGGCCGACGGCTATGACGGCGACAAAAAGATTCAGGTGCCGGCGGTGGAGGAGCGCCACGATCTGTGGCAGATGTACTATGAGTTTGGCCCCAATGAGGCCATTGCCACCCACCCGGACAGCATGAGCTATGTGGTGCAGCTGGCCCCCGGCTATCGGCTGTTTGCTCTGAATGACGATACCAACTATAAGCCGGAGGGGGAGAGCGGCTCCGGGTACAGCGACGACTGTATGGCCTGGATTCTGGATCAGCTGGAGGACGCTCGCAAAAATGATCAGTTTGTGATCGCTATGACCCATCACCCCATGATCGCCCCCAGTCCTTTTTATGCCATTATCGGCAAGGGAGATATGCAGCGCAATCATGAGACCACCCGGGAGATTTTTGCCGACAACGGGCTGCAATGTATGCTCACCGGTCACACCCATATTCACGACATCAGCGTGGTAGAGACCAAAAAGGGCAACACCTTTTATGACATTGCCTGCGGTGCTATGATCGGCTGCCCGCCCACCATGCGCAACATTACGCTGGACCCGGCCCACGCCAAAGTGGACGTGGAGACGGTGACCATTACCGATGTGCCGGGGCTGGACACCGGCGGCAAGCCTTTTGACCGGTATATGCGCACTTTTTTCTTCGGTATGATCTCCGAGCTGCTGGACGCTGCGGCCACGGATATTGACCATTTGGCAGAGATGACAGACGCTTTTTCCGTTCCCGGCGAAAAGGTCAAAAAACTGGGCTGGCTGATTAAGCCCATTGCCAAGTGGCTGAACAAGCTGACCTTTAAGAAAGCCTGGCGCCTGTGCAAGAAAGAAAGCGGCCTGTCCAAGAAAGATATTGCGGACATTGCCGATCATCGGGTAGTGGACTTTATCCTGGAGTTGGTGCAGAACCTGTATTGCGGCGACTCGCCTTACGGTCCGGATACGCGGGAGTACAAGATCTGCTGTGGGTTGCTGAACGTGATCGACGCGTTCCTGAACACCATTCACTTCTCCATCGGCAAGGTGCTGAAGGGTGCCACCTCTGTGCGCGGTCTGGTAGAGCCGCTGCTGTGGAATCCGGGTCCCTGCGACGCCAACGCCACGCTGCCCCTGTATCCTTTGTACGATGATGAGAACCCGGCGCCGAAAAAGGCAGAAAAGCCCGCCTTTGACGACCCGGTGCGCCCCAGCAAAAAGGGCCCGTTGGTACTGGCGATCCTGGTGCTGCTGGTGATTTTGGTGCTGGCGATCCTCGTTGGTCTGATCGCCTTGGTGATATGGGCTGTGGTTGCCATTGTGCACGCTGTCACCACCGGCTGTATCGGCGCGCTGCCTTTCATTTTTTAATTCTGTAAAATAAAGGTTGCAATCTTAGCCAAAAAATAGTATAATGAACCCGTTATTTTTGTACAGTCCATGAGAAAGGGGTAAAATAGTTATGGCAGATGACAAAAAGAAGAAAATTAGCCTTGGCGGTATTGACAACGCTGCTGAGGAAAAGGGCTCCTTTATGAAGACCCTTTGGCAGCTTGTAAAGTTTCTGGTGGTATCCGGCTTGGTAACGATCATCCAGCTGGCACTGGCTGCTTTGCTTCCGCTGGTGTGCGACCAGATCCACACCCTGTTGCCGGAGTTCTTGAGAGGGATCTTTACACCCGCCATGTTTTCCACCGGTTCCGCAGAGGCTTCTAAGTATGTGATCGATGGCGTTGTGACTTGGGGCTATGTGCTGCCCTTCCTGTTGTCCAACCTGATCGCCAACATCTACGGCTTCTATCAGAACAAAAAGACCACCTTTAAGTCCGACTCCGCTTGGTACAACTTTGTGATCTACATTGTGCTGCTGCTGGCGCTGATTTTGTTCTCCACCTGGATGCAGGGTGCCATCGTTGGCGCTATGCTGAAGCTGGAGCCCAGCAACTGGTTCTTTAAGATCATCACCAACGAGTCTGTGGCTCGTCTGATCGCTTCCATGTGCGCCGGCTTCGTGCAGATGGTTGTACTCTTCCCCATGGAAAAGTTCGTTCTCATGCCGGAGAAGAAAAAGGACGGCGAGGAAGTGGCCGCAGAGGCTGCTGCCGAGTAATCGCTGCTTTAGCAAAAATGAAAGACCGCTTTCCGTTTTTCGGAGAGCGGCTTTTTCTTGCCTAAAAGTAAGGAGTATGGTATAATCACAGCAGAATACGGAAACTGTAAGAAAAGCCCATTGGCAGTTGGGATGTGACGATATGGAAAAGAAGAAAAAACTGTGGCAGGTGTTGATCCCTGTTTTGGTGGCACTGGCCGTAATTGTTGCCTTTGCCATCAGCGGCACCATTACCCGCAGGGCAGATGAGAAGAAGCCTACGGCGCCCACCAAGGTGTCTGTGGTTAACCAAACGGAGGATCACACGGAAGAGACCCAGGGCAAGACCCGGGTGCGCTTGGTGGCAGTAGGGGACAACCTGATCCACAATACCCTAATCGCTGCCGGAGAGCAAAAGGACGGCAGCCGGAATTACGACGCCTTTTATCAGGATATTAAGCAGTACATTGAACCGGCGGATATTGCCGTTATCAATCAGGAAACGGTGCTGGGCGGCAGCAGCTTTGACTATTCCGGCTATCCCTGCTTTAATTCACCCTGGGAGATTGGCGACGCCGCCATTGCTGCCGGGTTTGATATTTTTACCTGCGCCACCAATCATACGATGGATATGGGCAGTGCCGGGGTGGAGAAAGAGCTGGAATACTTCGGCAAGCATAAAGAGGCGGTGCACCTTGGCACCAACGCCTCTCAGGCGGATTATGACAAGATTACTTATTATGAGAAGAACAATATTACCTTTGCTCTGCTGAATTACACCTACGGCACCAATGGCATTGACTTGCCCAAGGACAAGCCCTGGCTGGTGAATTTGATGGACAAGGACAAGATCCGGAAGGACATTACCGAGGCGCGCAAGCATGCGGATGTGGTGATGGTCTTTCCGCACTGGGGCACGGAGAACAGCCACAAGGTGTCCGATTACCAAAAGGAATATACGAAGCTGTTTTCTGACCTGGGTGTAGATATTGTCATCGGCAGCCACCCGCATGTGCTCCAACCGGTGGCGTGGGTGACCACGAAAAGAGCGGCAAAAAAATGCTGGTCTACTACTCCCTGGGTAATTTTATCAGCCACCAGATCAATCTGCCCCAACTGTGCGGCGGTATGGCGGAGGTGACGATCGAAAAGGATAATGGCAAGATCACCATCTCCTCTGCTAAACTGGCGCCGGTGGTGTGCCATTACAGCCGGGGCGGTAACGGCTTTATGTTTTCCGTCTATAAGCTCAGTGATTATACCGACGAGCTGGCCGCCACCCAGGCGCAGAAGGGTGCCACGGTGAAGTATTTTACCGATTTGTCGAAAAAAGTTATCCCTGCCGAATTTCTGGACATATAGCAAACAGTCTGTCTATCCTGTGCATATTGTACAAAAGGTGTGCACAATTCCTGCCGCCAATTACAAGATTTGCCAAAGTTGTCAAAAACCGTTGACAAACCGAGGACAATGAGATTATAATGGCATTGTATTCAGAACGAGGGCGTTCCGTTGATAGCGGAGCACCCTCGTTTTTTATTGCCTTTGGCAGTAAGAAAATTCTGTGCTATCTATCATTTCTTAAGAGAGGAGTATTTGCCATGAGTAAATACACAAAGGAAGACATCATCAAAAGCGCACAGGAAAATAATGTAGAGTTTATCCGCTTGCAGTTTACGGATATGTTTGGCATTATGAAGAATGTGGCCATCACCCTGTCCCAGTTGGAGAAGGCGCTGGACAATGACTGTATGTTTGACGGTTCTTCCATCGACGGCTTTGTTCGCATTGATGAGTCCGATATGTATCTGCACCCGGATTACGACACTTGGACCATCTTCCCCTGGAGAAAGCACCAGAATGCGCAGACCGCTCGACTGATCTGCTCCGTATATAAATCCGATAATGAGACTCCTTTCCTGGGCGACCCCCGCAATGTGCTGCAAAAGGTGATGGACGAGGCTGCCGAGATGGGCTTTGGCTTTAATGTTGGCCCGGAGTGCGAGTTCTTCCTGTTTAAGCTGGACGAGAACGGCAACCCCACCCTGGAGACCGGCGACGAGGGCGGTTACTTTGACCTGAACCCCATCGACCACGGCGAGAACTGCCGTCGGGATATTTGCTTGGCTCTGGAGGATATGGGCTACACCATTGAGGCTTCCCATCACGAGGTGGCCGAGGGACAGCACGAGATCGACTTCCAGTTTGGTGATGTAATGCTCAGTGCCGACCGTGTAATGACCTTTAAGCATGTGGTTAAGACTTACGCTGCCAAGCATGGTCTGCACGCTACCTTTATGCCCAAGCCCATTTATGGTATCAACGGTTCCGGTATGCACACCAACATGAGCCTGTATTATTTGAAGGACGGCAAGAACGCTTTTGATGACCCCAACGGCGAGATGGGCCTGTCCGAGACCGCTTATAATTTCATCGCCGGTATTATGGCCCATATTCGCGGCATTGCAGCGTTCTCCAACCCCACCGTGAACTCTTACAAGCGTTTGGTACCCGGCTATGAGGCACCGTCTTACCTGGTATGGTCCGCTTCCAACCGCTCCTGCCTGGTGCGTATTCCTGCCGCTCGCGGCAAGGGCACTCGCGTAGAACTGCGCTGCCCGGATCCCACCTGCAACCCCTATTTGGAGATGGCTTTGTGCCTGGCTGCCGGTTTGGACGGAATTAAGAACAAGATGACCCCCGCTTCTCCCATTGACTACAATGTGTTCGGCCTGTCCGACGAGGAGCTGAAAGCCGCCGGCATTGATTGTCTGCCCGGCAGCCTGAAAGAGGCTATTGAAGCCGCTAAGGCAGATCCGTTTATTAAGGAAACCCTGGGTGACCATGTGTTCAATAACTATATTGAAGGCAAGGAGAATGAATGGGACGAGTACCGCACCAAGGTCTCTCAGTGGGAGATCGACAAGTACATGGTACTGTATTGATTTTGCCCTCTCTTACGGTCGGCACTGTCTTTTGACAGGGTCGGTCATTTGCCGGCGCCGGGCCATTGGCGCGGTGTCGGCATTCTTTAGCACAATGGAGTGCTCGAACGTCTGTTTTCGAGCGCTCTTTTTTTATTTCCATTTTTAAGCTTTTTTTGATGAAAAGGAGGATTTTATGGGGCTTGAAACAATCATGGAAACGGTGAACAGCGAGCTGTTCGGCGTGTGGTTTTTGATCGGCGCAGTGCTGGTTTTCTTTATGCAGTGCGGCTTTGCTATGGTAGAGACCGGCTTTACCAGAGCCAAGAACGCCGGCAATATTATTATGAAAAACCTGATGGACTTTTGTATCGGCACGGTGATGTTCATTCTGTTGGGCTACGGGCTGATGTGCGGTCAGGACTATATCGCCGGGGTGATCGGTCTGCCCAACCTGGGCATTTTCACCCACTATAATGATTTCAACTGGTCCAACTTTGTATTTAACCTGGTGTTCTGTGCCACGGCGGCCACCATTGTGTCCGGCGCTATGGCAGAGCGTACCAAGTTTTCTGCCTACTGCATTTACTCAGCAGTGATCTCCGCTGTGGTGTATCCCATCGAGGCAGGCTGGGTCTGGAATGTGGACGGCAACGGCTGGCTGCAAAAGCTGGGCTTCCACGATTACGCCGGATCCTGCGCCATTCACATGGTGGGCGGTATCGCAGCACTGATCGGCGCCACCTTTCTCGGTCCCCGGATCGGTAAGTACCATACGGACGAAAAAACCGGCAAAAAGACACCCAAAGCCATTCCCGGTCACTCCCTGACTCTGGGCGCGCTGGGTGTGTTTATCCTGTGGTTTGCCTGGTACGGCTTTAACGGCGCGGCGGCCACCGATGTGCCCACTTTGGCGTCATTTCTGGTGACCACCACCGTAGCGCCGGCTGTGGCCACTTGCACCACCATGACTCTTTACCTGGATCAAGGACGGCAAGCCGGATGTGTCCATGTCCCTGAACGGCTCTTTGGCCGGGCTGGTGGCTGTGACTGCCTCCTGTGATGTAACGGACGCTTTGGGCTCCGGGATCATCGGCGCTGTGGCAGGTATTCTGGTGGTGCTGGTCGTGGAGCTGCTGGATAAGAAATTGCATATTGACGACCCGGTAGGCGCTGTGGCTGTGCACATGGCCAACGGTATTTGGGGCACGCTGGCCGTAGGCCTGTTTGCCACGGACAAAGCACCGGGCTATGCAGTGTCCGGTTTGACCCATACGGGCCTGTTCTACGGCGGCGGGCTGCACCTGCTGGGCACCCAGTTGATTGGTTTTGCGGCTGTGGCTGGTTGGGCGGCAGTAACCCTGACGATTGCGTTCTTTGTGCTGAACAAGACCGTGGGTCTGCGGGTTAGCGCCGAGGAGGAGATCAAGGGCCTGGATGCCACCGAGCATAATCTGCCCTCTGCCTATGCTGACTTTATGCCCGTCGGCGGCTTTGCTGCTGTGCCGGTAACGGAAAGCGGCTTGCCGGCTGCACCGGTAGAAAGGCGGTTCCGGTAGAGACTTATACCACCAAACCGGATGCTAAGCTCAGCGAAGTGGTGATGCTCTTTAACCCGGCCAAGCTGGAACGGGTGAAGGATGCCATGAACGCGGTGGGCGTTACCGGTATGACCGTGACCAATGTAATGGGCTGTGGTACCCAGAAGGGTCATGTGCGCAAGTACCGCGGTGTGGAGATTGAGGAGCTGAACCTGAACCCCAAGATGAAGCTGGAAATGGTGATCTCCGCCGTGCCGGTGGAAACGGTGATCGCCGCTGCCAGAGAGGCGCTATATACCGGTAATATCGGTGACGGTAAGATTTTTGTTTATGACTGTGGAGGACGCAGTAAAGGTGCGCACCGGCGCACGGGGCTATGACGCTCTCCAGGGCACGGACGACTGATCGTCCCTACCTATCGCGGCTTTGCCATTATACGGTGGCAAAGCCGCTTTTTTGTACAAAAGAACCAAAAGTGAGTGGTAATTTACAGAAAAGAGTGCGATTTTTTGTGAAATTCACTATAATTATGCTGATTTTGTGTTGTAGATTTTTATAGTGGACGCATTGACGGGTAATCGACAGTGTTGTACAATAAAGTATAGGTTTTTTTGAAGAAATACAGATACAGGAGTGATGAATATGCTGCGAGAGGGCGAAGTGCGCATTCCCTCCGGCTGCGCCATTGCCGCCATTATTGACCGCAAGGGTGAGCCGATCAATGGGTCGGAGATTATCCAGTCCATTGCCTTGATGCACGACCGTTCCAACGGCTTGGGCGGCGGTTTTGCCGCCTATGGCATTTATCCCGATCACAAGACGGATATTGCCTTTCATGTGTTTTACCAGTCGGTACAGGCACGGGGTGCTTGCGAGGAGTTCTTGTTCAAGCATTTTAATGTGGATGTTTCCGAGCGCATTCCCACCAAGAAGATCGCATCCATAGAGAATGGACCGGACATTTGGCGGATTTTGCCAAGCCCAATAAGGTGCGGATGAAAGAGGCCCGCCTGGACGAGGACGAATATACCGCCCAGTGCGTGATCCATGTGAACAACGAGATCGACGGCGCTTTTATTTTTTCCAGCGGCAAGAATATGGGCTGCTTTAAGGCTGTGGGCTATCCGGAGGACGTGGGCGAGTTCTATATGCTGGATCAGTACGACGCCTATTTGTGGACAGCGCATGGTCGCTTTCCCACCAACACCCCCGGCTGGTGGGGCGGGGCACACCCCTTTAATCTGCTGGACTGGTCTGTGGTGCATAACGGCGAGATTTCGTCCTATGACGCCAACCGTCGGTATATTGAGCAGTTTGGCTATGTGTGTACCATGCAGACGGATACGGAAGTGATTACTTATCTGTTTGACCACCTGATCCGTCACCATCAGCTGCCCATTGATGTGGCAGCCGATGTGCTTACGGCCCCGGAGTGGGACGAGATTGACCGTATGGACCCAGAGCGGAAAGAGTATTTTACCAACCTGCGCTCTATCTATAATGGCGCCTTGGTGAACGGGCCGTTCTCTGTGATCCTTGGCTCCAACAAGGGGCTGCTGGCCATCAACGACCGGCTGAAATTGCGATCCCTGACTGCGGCTACCAAGGGCAATCGGGCGTATTTCGCTTCAGAGGAGTCCGCCATTCGTGTGATCTGCCCCCATCCGGAAAAAGTGTGGTCCGTCAGCGGTGCGGAGCCGGTGTTTATCCCACTGGAACTGGCAAAGGAGGAAGACGATGATTAATTATATTCCCCGCGGTTTACCATTGTGCGGGATCGGGAGCTTTGTATTGATTGCGGTTGTTGTGTGCGTCAGTGCTCCAACGAGTGCCACAGCTTTGGACCGGACGGCAAAACCGTGGTGTCCCATTCTCAGGATTGCGTGGCCTGCCATCGGTGCGTGGATCTGTGCCCCACCGGTGCCCTTCGGATTGAAAAATATGTGTGCGACTATCGGGACAATGCCAACTGGACCCCACGCTATCAGCAGAGATCTGCGCCAGGCAGATACCGGCGGCGTGCGTGTG
>ENA-OQKQ01000620-OQKQ01000620.1-human-gut-metagenome-genome-assembly--contig:-NODE-620-length-10751-cov-2.713102_pt1 | contig 10751 bp, 6 predicted proteins | sample MGYA00242651_ERZ504803 | MGnify/ENA primary metagenome ERZ504803 (study PRJEB26092, sample SAMD00036380) | human gut metagenome | host: Homo sapiens | study: EMG produced TPA metagenomics assembly of...
TATCGTATCGTTGAGGCTGCCGAGTACGGCGCAGGCGAGGGTTGGCTTATGCATGCCGATCTTGCCGAGAAGGGCTATGCCGATATCGTGCTCAAGACGAGAAGCGAAGGCGGGCATTCTTCCAACCCTTACGGTGGCACGTCGCTCGAAGTGCTCAGCCGCGCTATTACCGCGATTTGCGATATCGAGTGGCCGGCGCGTGTGACCGATCTGCTTGCCGCGCAGCTCGTCGAGCTGGGGCTTTATACCGCAGACGAGATTGCTACCAGCAAGGATGCCATCGTGCGCGACTGCCTCGCCAGCAAAAAGCTGTACCCGCTTGTGACCACCACCTGCGCGCCCACGCAAATCGAAGGCGGCAGTACCGGTGCCAACGTAATGCCGCAGGATATGTGGGCCAATGTCAACTTCCGCATGCTCGAGGGTACGAGCGTGGCCGATGTCGTGGCCTGCTGCCGCGAGGCCGTTGCCACCGCTGGGCTCGCTGGCCGAGTCGAGGTCGAGCTGGGCCCCGGCAGCTCCGAGCCCTCACCGTCCCGCGCGTGGGCGGTCCGGGGCTCGAGGCCGTCCGCGCCATCGCCGCCCGCTATTTCCGTAATCCCAAGGGGATGGAGGAAAACAGATCGTCTGCGGTGGGTCAAGAGCCGATGAGCATCGTGCCCTCGACCGTGATTGGTGCAACCGATGCCGCCAACTACCAGCGCATTTGCCACGAGTGCATCCGCTTCTCCGCCTTTGTAGTCGACGATGACGAATGCGACCGCGGCGTCCACGGCACCAACGAGCGCATCACCCGTCGCGCCTACCTCCAAGGCATCCGCTTCCTCATCGCCCTGCTCCACACGCTCTAGAATGCGACAAGGGGACTGAGCCGATTTCATCGGTAATGAGACAAAAATTGTTATAGAAAAAGACTAAGATATCTTAAGAGACATATGCTGGGGTTGGTATTCCTTGAACGACTGCGGGCATGTGCCAGACTGCCTCGGCCCCCCGGGGAGTGCCCGGGCAGGTCGCCGTGTGACTGGGGAGGAAATTATGCAGGAGCTCAGAGAGACGACGTCTCGACTCGTGAATATTGCTACCGGGGGGGGTGTCTAAGCAGGGAACTTCCTGGTGAACACCGGCCGCGCGAGCGGTGGTCCGTCATGTCTTATGGCCGCCGTCGTGGGCTGCGCCCGGTTTCGCCATATGCGATTGTTCTGGCCCTCGCCGTCGCGCTGACGGCGAGCTTCTTCCTGCCGCTTCGTGCCGAGGCGGCGATCTCCGACCACACGGTTCCGACGACCTCGCCCTCGGGGACGACGATCAACCTGTTTGATTACTGGGTGAATCCCGATGACCATCTGTCGGTTTCCGGCAGCGGCGGCGTCAACGCAGGCCACAAGTTCCAGTTTAACGACGGCAAGGGTGATGGGCCGCTCAACCAATGGACGGGCGGCACGAGCCCGCGGCCCGGCATCGTCAACAACACGCTTTCAGACGGCTACCCGAAGCTTTCCGAAGCCTTGGGCGACGAGTCCCTCCGCTACCTGTTCGATTCCTCTGCCCAGACCGGCAAGACGTCCCATTTTGGCGTGACGGGCCTCCTCAAGGTTCAGGGCGGCTACTACGTCTATGACAGCTCCGAAAACTACGCAGCCTACAACGCTGACAAGAATGCCTTCGACATCTATGGCACCTGGGGCATTGACAAAGTGGGCGATTCGTCCCACCAGGGTCAGTTCTTCCCGTTCGACGCGGCAGACAAGGTGTTCAAAGAGGAAAACGGCCAGCTCGTCCAAACCGGCATCAAGGCAGACAACACCGGTGATTCGCGCTACAACGGCGGCAAACCCGTCAACCACCACTTCGGTCTCTCAATGTCCACGCGATTCGTGCAGCCCAAGGGCGGCCTGACGAACAATAATAATAATGACATGACCTTCGAGTTCGCCGGCGATGATGACGTCTGGGTGTTCATCGATGATGTCCTCGTGGGTGATATCGGCGGTATTCACAACCGCGCGAGTCTGAGCATCAACTTTCATACGGGCGACATTAAGGTAAACGACAATTACAACGGCACGCTGAAGAGTAAGTACCAGGAGCGGGCAAGGCCGGCGACACGAGCTGGAAAGGCAACACCTTCGCCGACGACACCAACCACACCCTCAAGTTCTTCTACCTGGAGCGCGGCGCCACCGACTCCAACATGGAGCTCAAGTTCAACCTCGTGACGGTGCCCGAGTCCGACATCATAAAGTTCGACCAGGACGGCAAGTTCGTACAGAGCGCCGAGTTCGCGCTGTACAAAACAGACGAGAACTTTACAGATACGACCAATGACAAGAACGCGCTCCTCGGCTCCGGCACCACGGACGAGGCCGGCCACCTAACGCTCACGAACGACGATGACAACGGCGTCATCAACTTCGACGATCTCTACAACAAGAATCACGGTAACAAGTACTACCTCCTGAAGGAGACGCGCGTGCCGGAGGGATACCGCTCGAGTCTCACGGCGACAGGTGGCAGCATGCAGCTCGAGTACGTGCCCGCGAGCGCTGAGAACGGCGCGGGCGGCGTCATCATCAACCGCGGCGGTATGGATGCGGACAGCGTCGTGTGGAAGACTGGTGCGTTTGCCGGCGCGAAGGAGACCATCACCGCACCGGTGAACGTGTACAAGGCGAATGATGACCTGACGAAGTCCGACGAGACCGTCAGCCTGAAGTCTGGCATACTGTTCGCTGTGGTGCTCAAGCGCGATAAAAGCGCAAACGCAGATATCAAAAATCAGAACAATTGGTACGCCGTGTCGGGCGACCCATCGACGGGAATGGGGTACACCCTCGCCGAGAAGCCGAGCAAGGCCGGCGCTATCGAGGCGGCGAAGAAGGACCTGCACGCCTTCGCGCTCAACACGAGCGGCCAGTACCAGGTAGAGATTCAAAATCTGCCCGGTGACATCTCCAAGTACTACTACCTGCTGAGCGGTGATGCCCGCAAGGATGCCGAGTACACGGTGGCCATCTACCACACAAAGGCGAGCTCGATCGGCGACGCGACTCCCGAGAACACCGTCCACGTGTACAGCGACGACATCGCAGACGGCACGAACTTCAAGCGACAGTTCGCCACGCGCTTGCTCGTCACGAACATCCAGAATCGCCTGTTCGTGCAGAAGACCGATACCGAGGGTAAGCCCGTTGACGGGGCGAAGTTCGCCCTGTACACCTCCAGCCAGGTGACTACGGAGAACGGCAAGGTCATGCTCAATGGCGAGCAGACCCCCTACGACACCCTGACGACGGGGTCGGTCGACTACCCGGTCCTGCTCGAAGGTGCGGGCATATTCCCGAATACGAGCAACGGTAACAGGCCGCTCGTGAAGGGGACCTACTTCCTAAAGGAGGTCTCGGCGCCCGAGGGCTTCCTGCTTAACGACACGCTTACCAAGGTGATTGTGGACGATTACGGCGTCCATGCCGATGCTGGTACGGACGATGACGGTGTTTCGACGTTCGTGGGTCCGGGCGCGCTCATGAAGAGCCTGGGCCAGTTTGGCGCAGAGGGTGACATCGACAACACGCTCACGTGGATCAAGGGCCAGCGCCAGACGTCCGACGGCAAGCTCGACGGCAACGACAACCTTTCCTGGAACAATGACGCCAAGGGCGGCGAGGATGAGGTGCACCTCAAGTACGGCGCCAACGGACGTGTCTACCAGTATGGGCCCACCGAGGAGGGTAAACCTTATCGCTTGGAGACCGAGACGGGCTGGATACGTATGGGTATCATGCAGGACGAGCGGCCCAAGGGGACCACGTCGAAAGGTGCCCGTGCCAATCTGGGCGACATGAACCTGAACGCCCTGTTCACGGGCGCCACCTGCGTGCGCGTGGCGAACGAACGCGAGGCGAGCCTTGAGGTGACGAAGAAGGTTGTCGTGCCCAATGGCCTGACGGGCAATAAGGACGCAAAGTTCACCTTCAAGTTCACCGTGCCTGATGGGAAGACCTACAAGGCTGCAGTGTTCAAGAACGCTGGGGCCGCAAGCGAGAAGCAGGTCGGCGATATGTTCGACCTGACGAACGGTCGCGAGCAGACCATCACGGCCGGCCAGACGATCCGCGTGTACGGCCTCGCCGAGCACGACGCCTACACGGTGCAGGAGCTGACCGGTACGGGCAAGATGCCGGCCGGCTTCACGCTGACCAAGCGCGAGCAGGGCGGCAACGCCCTGAGTGGCGAGGGCAACAGCATCTCCGGCACGATCGCAAAGCAGAACGCCGACGGCACACTGGCCGACGCCAACAAGCTGGTATTCACGAACACCTATAGCGTAAAGTCGCCGGTGACGCTCACCAATGCGTTCTGGGCGCAGAAGGTGCTCCAGGGCCGTGACTGGAAAGATGGCGATAGCTTCAAGATTTACCTGCGCGCGGACAAGGGCACGCCGATGCCCGACGGTGCCGAGAATGCACCCGTGAGTGGTATGAAGCAGGTTGTGAAGACCGTTGAGAACGGGGACAAGTTCGACTTCGGCGAGATTGAGTACACCAAGCCCGGCACCTACACCTATCTCATCGCCGAGGCCACGCCGTCTCAAAACGACGCTAGCTGGCTGCCCGGGTTCGGGTATTCAAGCGCTTCCTACCGCGTCACGGTGACGGTGAGCGATAACGGCGACGGCACGCTGTCGCAGCCGGCAGTCAAGATGGAGCAGACCTACACCGACGACGGCGTGAGCCATGAGGACAACCCGATCAAGGTCGCTGACAAAATCGCCAAGATCACGAACACGTACCGACCGAAGGGGACCTCGGTAACGCTCAAGGCGAAGAAGCGCTTCACAGGTGGTGAGCTCGCAGGGAACGACTTCACGTTCCAGCTGCTCGACAACGACGGCAAAGAGCTCCAGGCTGTCCAAAACGACAAGGACGGCAAGGTCGCCTTTGCAGCCATCGACTACGCTACGCCGGGCGACCACGACTACACCATCAAGGAGGTGAAGGGCGCCGACTCGACCGTCGTCTACGACGCGAAGGGCGTGAAGGTCCACGTCAAGGTCACCGACGAAAAGGGCGAGCTGAAGGCGGTCGCCACCTACGACGGCGAGAAGGCCGTGCCGACCTTCACCAACACGAAGCCGACGGCGGACGTCACCGTCGAGGCCACGAAAGTTCTCGCGGGCAAGGACCTGACGGCCGATGCGTTCACCTTCGGCCTGTACGACCAGGCTGGCAACGAGGTTGCCCGCGGCACCAACGACCAGGGCGGCAAGGTCAAGCTGACCGTCAAGGGCCTGAACCTGGGCGAGTACGACTACACGCTCAAGGAGGAGAAAGCGGGCCAAACCGTCGACGGCGTGGTCTACGACGCCAAGGAAGTCAAGGTCCACGTCAAGGTAGAGCAGAACCAGGACGACAACAATAAGACGAAGGTGACCGTCACCTATGACGGTGCCGCTACGGCTCCCGCCTTCAACAACACCTACGACGCAAAGGGTTCCGTAACCCTGACGGCGACCAAGACCATCAAGGTTGCGGACGGCTTCGACCACGCGACGAAGCCCGCGGACGGCGAGTTCACCTTCGACCTGAAGGACGCTGCCGGCAACGTGATCGGCACCGCGAAGAACAACGCCGACGGCAAGGTCAGCTTCACGCGCGAGTTCCAGCTCTCCGACTTGGGCGGCGCCGCGAGCAAGGACTTCACCTACACCATCGTGGAGCAGCCGGGCGCGGAGCCGGGCATGGTCTATGACAATCATGCCCTCACCTATACGGTGACGGTCACAGACGGCGGGAACGGAGCACTGAATGCGAAGGCGATCGTGACGAGCGCATCCGGCTCGGATACCTTCACCAACACCTACCAGCCGGCCGCGACCGGTCTGGCCCTCGGTGCGCAGAAGAGCTATGTGAAGAAGGACGACAACACGCCGATCGTCCCCAAGGACGGCGAGTTCACCTTCGATGTGTACGAGGGCAAAATGACTGCTGAGCAGCTTGCCGGGGCCAAGCCCGTCCGGACCGCGACCAACGGCGCGGACGGAAGCGTCAGCTTCGACGCCTTCTCCTACGCGAAGCCGGGTACTCACGAGTACACCATCGTGGAGCGGAAGGGCGACCTGGCCTACGTGACCTACGACGATACGGTGCACCACGCCGTGGTGACGGTTGCGGACAACGCCGGCGCGCTGCGGGCGAGCGTTGCCTACGACGGCAAGGACGCCACGAAGCCCACCTTCACCAACGCCTACAAGGCACAGGCGACGGTCTCCGGCGCGATCGCCCTCACCAAGAGCGTTGACGTGCACGGCGGCAGCTACCAGATGAAGGCGGGAGACTTCGCGTTCGAGCTGGTGGGGCCCGACGGCAAGGTGCTTCAGACCCAGAAGAACGACGCCGACGGCAAGGTTGCCTTCGACGAGCTGACCTTCGACCATGCGGGCACCTTTATCTACACGGTCCGCGAGGTGCAGCCGACGGACGACGCGCCGGGCGTGCCGGGCGTGACCTACACCGGCAAGACGTACACCCTGACCTACGTGGTGAAGGACAACAACGACGGCAAGCTGGTGGTGGAGAGCTCCACGGTGATGCCGAGCGAGGGTACCGAGAACGGCGTCACCCCCAACACCATGACGTTTACGAACAGCTACCAGCCGGGCCAGACCTCCTACCAGATCTCTGGCACCAAGGTGCTTGAGAATGCCGACCCGTCCACCACGCGGACGCCCGCCGATGGCGAGTTCACGTTCGCGCTGATTGACGTGGCCACGGGGCAGGAGATCGACCGGACCAAGAACGTGGGTAAGGCGTTTACCTTCAAGGCCATCTCGTACACTGCGACTGGTTCGCATGCGTACCAGGTGAAGGAGGTTGCGGGCCAAGATGGCACCATCACTTACAGCGATGCGGTGTTGGATGTGACGGTGAGCGTGACCGACGACGGCAGCGGCCAGCTGACCGCGACGGCGAACAAGACGGCTGCGGATCTGACCTTCACCAACATCTACACGCCGACGGCAACGACGGCGACGATTACCGGAACGAAGGCTCTGACCGGCCGCGACTTGGCCGAGGGTGAGTTCTCCTTCGACCTGAAGGACGCCGACGGTAACATGGTGCAGACGGTGCAGAACGGCGCCGACGGCACGTTTGGCTTCGCGCCGCTGCAGCTGGACAAGGTGGGGACGTACGTCTACACCGTGTCCGAGCGGGCAGGGGCGACGGCGAACGGCGTCACCTACGACACGACGGTCTTTACCGCGACGGTGACGGTGACGGAGAATGCGGAGACGCACGCGCTGGAGGCGCAGGTTGCCTACAGCAAGGGCGGCAAGGCTGCGGATGCGGTGGCATTCAGCAACAGTTACGCGCCGGCCGCGACTGAGGTGAAGCTGGGGGCCTCCAAGGTGCTGAGCGGCGAGGACCTGAAGGAAGGGCAGTTCTCCTTCCAGCTGAAGGATGCCGACGGCAAGGTGCTGCAGACCGCAAAGAACGCGGCGGACGGCACGGTGGGCTTCGAGGCGATCTCGTACGACAAGCCCGGAACGTACGCCTACAGCATCTCCGAGGTGGACGACGGTCAGAAGAACGTGACGTACGACGCGGCCGAGCACCGGGTAACGGTGACGGTGACGGACGACGGTGCGGGCCATCTGGTGGCGACGGTAACCTATGACGGCGCCGTGGCGCCGGTGTTCAAGAACACGTACACGCCGCCGACCACCCCGCCGACGGAGCCGCCCACCAATCCGCCGAGCAAGTCACCGGTGCCGAAGGAGGAGAAGCCGGGTCTGCCGTATACGGGCGATACCAGCTTGTCGCCGATGGCCCTGGGTGGCATCGCGGGCGGCGCGGTGGTGCTGATCGCCGCAGGCGTAATCCTGCGGCGCCGGAACCGGTAGCTGCGGCGGCCGAGAAGGGCTTTGATTGAGGGCGGGTGGTCGCAGGGCGCGGCCGCCCGCCCTTTTCGGTGAAAGGCTATGTTAGCCCGCCGTTTGCACGTCCGGCTCCAGATGGAACTCGTACTCCGGCTCCATCATCTTCTTCCGGATCTTTTCGTAGCGCCCGTCGTCGAGCTGCTCGCGCATGAGCGACGTCCTGTCCCCGACGCGTGCGGCCTCGCGCAGCCATCTGAACCACATCAGGCAGCTGTGGAGCCTGCGGGTCGATACGCCCTTGAACCTCTCGAGGAAGTGGCCGAGCGAACCCTGCGCTTCAGCATCCTCTGGACCGTGTCCCGCTCGTACCCGGTGAGCCTGCCGTGGGTCCTCGGGACCGCCCTCGCGGCGCCCTTCCCGCCCTTTCCGGACATGGCGTCCTCCGATCTCCCGGGGCCGGCCGATCCGGCCCTCAGGGTATCGGATTCCCAAATTTATCCGTATATGTGCGGATGAATGCGGGAGGCGTTCGGATGAAGTTGTATTCAAGGAAAGAGACTGACCCTTTGTCGCATTCCGTGCGGGTTATATGCAGGTATGCCTGCGCACGCTATCATGTATGGGTTAGACCGCAACTATGTACCTCATACGCGAAGGGATGCGCATGTATCTGAAGATCGACATGTTCTAGCTGGGCTTACCCCCGCAGTGGCGCCGCGCGCCCCATCAACTCTGCCGATTTTCGCCTTCACGCACATAAAGGAGTCCCGCCATGCGCGACAAGCTCGAAAAGATCATTAAGGCCTACGAGGAGCTCGAGAAGAAGCTTTCCGACCCGGCCGTCGCCTCCGACATCAAGGAGTTCACGCGTCTCAACAAGGAGTACGCACACCAGTCCGACCTCATCGCTGCCTCGCGCGAGTACATCGGCGCGCTCGATGACATCGAGGCCGCCAAGGAGATGCTGCACGATACCACCGATGCCGATGAGAAGGAGATGCTCCAGATGGACATCTCCGAAAACGAGGCCAAGCTTCCCCAGCTCGAGGAAGACATCAAGTACATGCTCATCCCGAGCGACCCCAACGACGACAAGAACACCATCGTCGAGATCCGCTCCGCCGCCGGTGGCGACGAGGCGGCCATCTTCGCCGGCGACCTGTACAAGATGTATCAGCGCTTTTGCGAGTCGCGCGGCTGGAAGACTACCGTGCTCGACTCCAGCCCCAGCGAGGCCGGTGGCTTTAAGTCCATCGAGTTCAAGGTCGAGGGCGACCGCGTCTACTCCGTTATGAAGTACGAGTCCGGCGTGCACCGCGTCCAGCGCGTCCCCAAGACCGAGTCCCAGGGCCGCATTCAGACCTCCACGGCTACCGTCGCCGTGCTTCCCGAGGCCGAGGAGATCGACGTCCAGATCAACCAGTCCGACCTGCGCATCGACACCTACTGCGCCTCCGGCCCTGGCGGTCAGTGCGTTAACACCACCTACTCCGCCGTGCGCATTACCCACCTGCCCACCAACACCGTGGTGCAGTCGCAGGAGCAGCGCTCCCAGATCCAGAACCGCGAGGTCTGCATGCAGATGCTGCGTGCCCGTCTGTACGAGATGGAGCTCGAGAAGCAGCAGGCCGAGCTCGGTGCCGAGCGCCAGAGCCAGATCGGCCATGGCAACCGTTCCGAGAAGATCCGTACCTACAACCAGCCCCAGGACCGCGTGACCGATCACCGCATCGGCTTCAACTCCACCTACAACGGCGTCCTTCTGGGCGATCAGCTCGGCACCGTGATCGAGGCACTCGCCGCCGCCGAGCGAGCCGAGAAGCTGGCACAGGCCGTTTAAGTTACGGCGTTTTACCAAACGCCGTAACTGCTCGACGCTGCAAACGCCCCTAAGCGGCAATCTGACGTTCAATCGTCGGTCGCGTACCAAAGTACGCTTCCCTCCTCTTTCACGTCACCTTGCTCGCTTAGGGACGTTTTCGCTGTTGGTGACGATAACGCGGCGTTTCCATTGCTGGAGCTAGAGGCTTTCTTTCGACTTGCGTTTTTAGTCGAAAGCTATTAAGCGACATTCCGTTATTCGGAATGTCGCTTTCGTTTTTAGCTGGTTATTTCGCTTGCGTTGGTGGATATGTCGTGCATTCTGCGTATGGCAATATAAGATAGTTCTTTGTATTAAACGTAATTCGATGATCTTGAGGGTAGGGGATTTCTTTGGGTCGTGCTGGGGATATGACGCCGCCTTTGCGCTGGCGGTTAGGTGTTGCTGGTGGGGTGGTGCTGGTTGTGCTGCTTTTTGATCAGCTGACCAAGCTTGCGGTTCGTGCCGTGGGCGACGCTTTGCATGTGACTGTTATCCCCGGTGTGATCGACTTCCTGTTTGTCCGCAATATCGGTGCTGCCTTTAGCATGGGCGAGGGGCATGGCATCGCGTTTGCCGTGCTGGCGTTGGCGGTCATTATCGCTATTGCCGTGTACTTGCTTCGCGCGCCCCAGCTTGCTCGCTTGGAGGTTGTGGGCATGGCTATGGTCGCGGGCGGCGCCATTGGCAACGCGATCGACCGTCTGACTTTTGGCTTTGTGACCGATTTTATTGCCACCACCTTCATCGACTTTCCCGTCTTTAACGTGGCCGATATCGGCATCACCGTAGGCGTTGTGCTTGCCCTCATCGGCTACATGTTCTTGAGCCCTGCGGCCCGCGAAGTCGATGCGACTGCCGAGCTCAATGCCCGTGATGAGGCCCGCGCCAAGCGCAAAGCCAAGCAGCGTGGGGAGCGTGCCCGCAAGATTCGCGAAAGGAATGAGCGTTAATGGCCGACATCCATATTCTTGTTGCCGACGATTGCTCTGGCCAGCGTCTCGACGCCTT
>ENA-OQKQ01000621-OQKQ01000621.1-human-gut-metagenome-genome-assembly--contig:-NODE-621-length-10748-cov-3.369833_pt1 | contig 10748 bp, 9 predicted proteins | sample MGYA00242651_ERZ504803 | MGnify/ENA primary metagenome ERZ504803 (study PRJEB26092, sample SAMD00036380) | human gut metagenome | host: Homo sapiens | study: EMG produced TPA metagenomics assembly of...
GATAAAGAAATTCGTGAAATGGCACAAATGGAATTGGAAGAATTAGAACCAAAAATCCAAAATTATTTAGACCGTTTAGAATTGCTTCTAGTACCAAAAGATCCTAATGATTCGCACAATGCGATTTTAGAAATTCGAGGAGCAGCTGGTGGAGATGAAGGAAATATCTTTGCCGGAGACTTATTTAGAATGTATTCAAAATATGCAGAAGCAAAAGGATGGAAAACAGAAGTCATCGAAATGGAAGATAGTGAAGCTGGAGGATTCTCATTAGTTTCATTTAAAGTGAACGGGGAAGGAGCATACGGAATTTTAAAATTCGAATCTGGATCTCACCGTGTGCAACGTGTACCAAAGACAGAATCACAAGGTCGTATTCATACTTCTACCGCTACAGTATTGTGTATGCCAGAAGTAGAAGCTGAAGATTTTGATATCGATATGAACGATTTGGAAATTGAAACAATGCGTTCAAGTGGAGCTGGAGGACAGCACATCAATAAAACCGATTCAGCTGTACGTATCGTCCATAAACCTACTGGTATTGTAGTTAAGTGTCAGGATGGTCGTAGTCAGCATGAAAACCGTGCAACTGCCTTAATGACAATTCGTGCTCGTGTATATGAAGAAAGACAACGTGAATTGGATCAAAAGAACGAAAAAGAACGTCGTACAAAGATTGGTACTGGAGATCGTGCAGAAAAGATTCGTACATATAACTATCCTCAAAACCGTGTAACAGATCACCGTATTGGATATACAGTCAATCAGTTAGACCGCATTATGGATGGTCGTTTAGATGATTTGATGGCTGCTTTACAGTTGGCTGATCAACAAGCAAAAATTGCTGGAGAAAAAGAATAATGAGTACATATCATTCGTTGATCAATGAAGGTAAAGAACGTCTTTACAAAGCTGGTCAAGGCGAACAGGCAGCTCAACTTTTCATGGTGGAATTGTGTCGTCAAAAAGATATCAATTTATATATTTCTATGGATGAAGAAGCGAATGAACAAATTCAAACAGACTATCTAGAAGGAATTCATTTGATGGAAAATGGTGAACCTTTAGGATATGTATTGGGATATGAATGTTTCTATGGCTATGACTTTATCGTGAATGAAGACGTTTTGATTCCTAGACCCGAAACAGAAGAACTTGTAGGACTTGTTTTATCTAAGTTTGATGATTATTTTGCAGATAAAGACCATGTCAATGTGTTTGATGTAGCAACAGGATCTGGTGCAATTGGAATCACGTTAAATCTTGAAGAGCCTAAGATGGATGTGATTGCTTCAGATATTTCAAAAGAAGCTTTAGTGGTTGCACAAAAGAACAATGAAAAACTAGGCGCAAATGTGAATTTCATTTGTGGAAGTATGTTAGATCCATTTGTAGATCGTAATCTACGTTGCGACATTCTAGTTTGTAACCCGCCATATATTCCTAGCGAAGAAAAGATGGAACAAAGTGTTGTAGATTATGAACCACATGTAGCTTTATTTGGTGGAAATGATGGATTGAAATTCTATCGTGACGTATTTGAAAAAGCACATCTTGTATTGAATGAAAAAGCCTTCCTTGCCTTTGAAATGGGTTGGGATCAAGGTGAAGCTTTATCAAATTTAGCTCGTGAATATTTTGAATCTGCAACGATCACTGTACATAAAGATATGTCAGGAAAAGATCGTATGTTGACGATTGAATTATAATGGCTTAACAGATACATTGGTGACTTGTTAATATATTCGACATTAATAATGTCTATTTAAGAATTATTGTATAGGTGTAAACGAAAGAGAGACTACACTTATGACAAGAACTTCAAAATATTTAAACCAAGATACTATCGCTGCTTTACAATCTTTTCAAATTGAAAAGATTGATCGTGAAATCACTGATTATTTAGATACAAACAATAAAATGAATACGTATCATTTTGAATACTGTCCTAAATGTGGATGTTATCATCCTCGTTTGGTTAAGAGTGGTTTTGCCAACTCCGGTAAACAAATGCTTCGTTGTAAATCATGCGGAAAACGTTTTGTTGTGACCGCGGTCAGCTTACTTTTTATTCGCACCAAGACCAATCCAAATGGAATGAGCTTATCATGGATACATTGAATGGTGTATCTCTTAAAGAAACGGCTGCTAAAATCAATGTAAACGAACGCAATGTTTTTAATATGCGCCATAAACTATTGGTTAGTCTAGGAACTGAGGAACGTCCCATACACAGTGGGAAATGAAGTTGAAATGGATGAAAAGTATACTCCATACAATCATAAAGGAACTAAGATTGATGGAGTAGAATCTAAACATCGTGGAACACCTGCTTCAAAAAGAGGATTGTCTAATCAGCAGGTGTGTATCATCACTGCAATTCAGAGATTCGGTCATACAATTGCCAGAACATTAAATTATGGCAAACCATCCTCAATAGATCTATTAAGATTTGGTGAATGTCTTGAATCAAAATCTTTTGTAATGCTAGACGGATCTAACAGTTACAACGAACTTTTAGAAAGTAAGAATTGTACTAAGAAAGTGTTAATCAGTCATGAGTCATATGATAAATTCAATCATTTAAATACAGTGAACAGTTTCCACAAATTGATTGAAGAAAGGTTGCAAAAATATAAAGGTGTAGCATCAAAATATATAAATCGGTACAACGCTCTTTTTGTCATGCAAAGAGAAACACAAGGAATGGATAATACAGAAAAGCTACAGTACGTACTACTTAGATTGAAAAATATCTATAAGATCACTCGTTTAAAGGATTTGAAGAACGAATGGTTATTCGTGTAAGTGATAAAACGCAAAATTATAGCAAAGTCACCAAATTGCTAGTTAAGCCATTATAATTTAAAAATTGTTGAGCAATACTTTTGAAATATTGAAATAAATATGCGATAGTATATGCATAAGAGGAAATATTATATTTCAAGAGGAGGATTATTTATGAAATATAGATGCTTAATTTGTGGACACATTTATGATGAGGAAAAAGAAGGCGTAAAATTCGCTGATCTTCCTGCAGATTGGAAATGTCCAACTTGTAAACAACCAAAAGAAAAATTTGTTCCAGTAGAAGACGAAATGACTTGGGCTGCTGAACACGTAGTAGGAGTCGCAAAAGATGTTGATGAAGACATTAAAAATGATTTACGTGCTAACTTCGAAGGTGAATGCTCAGAAGTAGGTATGTATTTAGCAATGGCAAGAGTTGCTCACAGAGAAGGATATCCAGAAGTTGGATTGTATTATGAAAAAGCAGCTTGGGAAGAAGCAGAACATGCTGCAAAATTTGCTGAATTATTAGGCGAAGTTGTTACAGATTCAACTAAGAAAAACCTTGAAATGCGTGTAGAAGCTGAAAATGGTGCGACTGCAGGTAAAGTTGATTTAGCTACTCGTGCTAAAAAGGCAAACTTAGATGCAATTCATGATACAGTACACGAAATGGCTCGTGATGAAGCTCGTCATGGTAAGGCATTTGCTGGATTATTAAAACGTTATTTTGGTGAATAATGCATTTAGAAGCTTCTGAATCAATCGGAAGCTTTTTTTCTTGTTTTCGTGTATAATAAGTTGTGTTTAACGAATATATAGAAAGAAGGATCAAGATGATTGGTAAGAATAGTCCATGTTGGTGTGGTTCTGGTAAAAAATATAAACATTGTCATGAAGAATGGGACAATACAATTAATGTATTAAACTACAAGGTAAATAGTTCCTAGTCATAATTTAATCAAGTCTGAAGAAGATATAAAATGGATCAAAAAAGCGGCTAAAATCAATAATGCCGTACTTGATTTAGTTGGAGAAAAATCTGTGCGGGTATGACGACAGAAGATATCGATAAATTAGTATATGATTATACAACAAGTCATGGTGGAATCCCTGCCTGTTTAGGTTATGAAGGATTCCCTAAGAGTGTTTGTACATCTATTAATAATGAAATTTGTCATGGTATTCCAAGTGAAAAAGTCGTATTAAAAGATGGCGATATTATAAATGTAGATTGCACTACTATTGTACATAAACACTTTGCGGATGCATCTAGAATGTTCTGTATTGGTCATGTAAGTGATGAGGCAAAACGCTTAGTTGAAGTGACTAAAGAATGTCTAGAAATAGGTAAAGAAGCCGTACGTCCTTGGGGATACATTGGAGATATTGGTGCTGCTATTCAAGAACATGCACATAAAAATGGCTACAGTGTTGTTGTTGATTTTTGTGGACACGGTGTTGGTAATGCTTTCCATGAAGATCCATATGTACATCATGTAGGAATTCGTAATACAGGTATGGTTATTGCACCAGGTATGGTCTTCACTATTGAGCCTATGATCAATCAAGGAACGCGTGATTTATACATTGATAAAGATAATGGTTGGACATCTTATACAAAAGATGGAAAGTTATCGGCACAATGGGAAAACACAATTCTAGTTACAGAAAAAGGAATTGAAGTATTAGCTTGGTAAGAAGTCAATAAAATGACTTCTTTTTTGATGGGGTTTAAAAAAGGGAATATGCAAAAGAGTATGATTGAGGGGAATACTTTAAAACTCATTTTGAATTTTAGTATTCCATTGTTATTAGGAAATTTATTTCAACAATTTTACAATGTTATCGATGCGGCTATTGTTGGGCAAACATTAGGTTCGAAAGCATTGGCAGCTGTAGGTGCAAGTAGTAGTGTACAGTTTTTGATTCTAGGTTTTTGTATGGGAATATGCCAAGGCTTCGCAATTATGGTTTCGCAAAGTTATGGTGCAAAAAGACTCGATGAAATGCAAACTTATATCTATGCAGGAGCTGTATGGACGGCCATTACAGCATTTGTGATATCTATATTAGTGGTTGTTTTTTGTGCAGACATTCTTCATATATTACAAGTGAATGACGAAATCTTTAATGATGCCTATGCCTATTTAGTTGTCATATTTGCAGGAATACCATTCACATTACTCTATAATTATTTATCGGCTATCTTAAGAGCTATTGGAGATTCAAAAACGCCATTTTTCTTTCTAGCTTTTTCCGCTGTTTTAAATATTGGTTTAGATTTTTTCTGTATTCTTGTTTTGAAATGGGGATGTGCAGGAGCTGCCATCGCAACCATTTTTGCACAAGCCGTAAGTGGTATTTTGTGTTTATTGTTAATTGCTTTTAAAGTCAATGTTTTACATGTTCCTATGTTTGATCAACTAATGAACACTAACTATTCGCCAGAGTTAATTAACGCCAAGGGCAGAATATAACTGCCCAAGGTTATCGTTTGATTTAAATAGAACCCACTTTTTCGAGTGGACTCACCTAATAAAAAAAGGATAGAGCATAACACATGATTTGTGCTATACTCTATCCTTCCAATTATATCATTCTATTTAGTAGAACAGCCAATCAAATCGCCTTATCGGCACCTGAGAGGCCGGCATCGCGAGCGGTAATCTTATCGCCCGTAGCACCGAGCACTAGCAGGAAGCCTTTTGGCAGGAGCAGGGTGTGCTTGCCGGCAGCAAACTCGTACTGTGGATGTTCACCTGTGGCATGCCGTCGATGCGGATGGCGCTGGTGAGCTGTGGCTCTGCCTGACCGTAATCGTTGGCTGTGGCATCGGTCTCCAACTTCGGAGCCTTGGCATATTTCATCTGGTCATCACGGAAATAACCTATCAAGAGCTGCACAGGCTTCTTGGTGGTAAAGATGAGCGAGGTAGATGCGCCACGCTGCTTGCTGCTGTTCATCACGTAAGCATTCATACCTGCCAACTCAGGAGCAAAATCGGTTACTACACTATCCAAATCGTTGAAGAGCTTGGCACCCTTGGCTATTTTCACAGTCTTGAAATTAGCCTCGCCATTGATATTCTCCATCTGGAAAGCACCCGTCTGTTGGGTTGCATCCTTCAAAGGCTTGATATCCTCTGCCTTCATCTTGTAGGTACCCGCAGCCTGAGCCTTGAGCATGGCGATATTCTTCTTCAGATTCGCCAACTCCTGCTCATATTTTGGTAAGAGTTCGCTCCAATGCTTCATGTTGCCGCCATCACCTCCGATAGGGATGCGGCGCTGGGCGGTCTGCATCGAATTGGCATAGAGATAGGTATCCTTGGTGAGATCCACCAGCTGACGGTAATATTCCAGACTCTTTTCGAGTAGCGGAACGGCAGCATCCAATTCCTTGATATCCTTACTCCACTTATAGTTGAGCACGTGCTGAGCTGCCTTCACCTTCCAGCCGAAAGCGTAGGCAAAAGCACGGTAGCAATGCATATCGTTCTGAAGACGGCGGAACTCATCCTGATTGCCGGTTACACGACTCGCTACGGCATCGATGGCAGCCACAGCCTTGTCGCCGTGAGCCTCGGTCTGAGCTACGATATCGAGTGGCAACTCACCCACATGAGGCTGATGCTTCCACTCCTTCTCTACATATTCGATGAGTTTCTCGCCCTCAGGACCGCAACTCTCATAGAAACCAGGATAGATGGTGTACTTATATGGATTCACCAGCTGACTCATGAACATGCCCAGGAGCAGCGTCTGACGGTTGCCCTCAGTAATACCGAAACGGCGGAGGAGCTTAGGCGCAATCTCGCCACTCTCATCGTATGCCTTGCGGATGCTGTCAGCAACAGCGGCATCAGAAGCATAGTAATCGGCAAGCACCTTATCCCAGTAATTACCCTCGGCTGCTACATCGCGACGGCAGTTCCAGGCATATCTTCCCCATGTCTTGTACCACATCCAGTCGCGGTCCAACTGCTTCTCCCGCTGTCCGCCAGGCAATTTATCTGCCGTATAAGGCCAATCCCAGTAACTAGCCTGCGGATAGAGATGCAGGGCATTGGCGTGATGAACATCGTGCATCGCCGTTACCGCCTTCTGAACGAAAGAAGGAGATGACCAGCGGAATGGTTCGAGATTGGCCAGGATATGCACGTTGCTGATATGGGTAGAACCCAGGGCTGCCAAATCGGTATGAATCTTGGTCCAAGGACCGCGAGGCTGATAGGTGGTAAGCGACTCTCCATTATACTTATGCATCGTATAGAGGTTCTTGTAGAGAGGGAGCGCTGCCTCCATCACCATCTTGCAGTCGGTATCGTGGGCACGGAGCAGGACAGGCGGTTCGTCAGTTCTGCCCAAAGCCTTCAAGCCGTCCTTGACACCCGGAATGATGGTCTTGGTCATCCATTCCACATCATCCTCGTAGGTATTCATCGCCTCACCGAGACAGACGAGCAAGCCTACATTCGGATATTTCTCAATGAAGGCAGCTACCGACTTGCGGGTATAATCGCTGATGAGCGGAGTGATAGGACGGTGACGGTCCTGTGTCTTCAAACCATAATGATCAGCAAAAGGCTTGGAGAGGATGATGTTGTAGAACATCTGAATGACGAAGATGCCACGGCGGTCAGCCTCCCTGGTCAGGAACGAGAACATCTCTTCGTTCTTCTTGAAGGTAGCCTCATCCACCTCAAGGGCGAAAGGATAATCCTTCAGTTTGACGAGCGAAGCAAAAGGGTGACCATTCCAGAGATAGAGCGAATTCATCTTGTTGTCTACGAGCATATCGAGATACTGAATCCACTGTTCCTTGTCATAAAACCAAGGGAAATTCTCAGGGGTATAAGGGTATTCGTAAACCTGATGGCCCGGTAGATAAACGGTTTTCTGCAAACCTACACAAGCACCACGGAGCACCATTTCAGGCGCATCCTCCTGCATCAGCGGCACATTGAGAGAACCATGCTGAGCCACGTATTCAGCAATTTCGTTACAGCCGTAGATGACACCCGAGCCATCATTTCCCTGCAACTGGATTTTCTTTCCCTTGCGGGTCCATGAGAAACCTTCCTTCTTCAGTCCGGCAGTATCCTTGGCTTGCGAGAGCGAAATGCGATATTCGCCCTTCTTGCCGTTCACCACAGTAGGGAAGCCCAAACGGTTGAGCTTCTTCTGCAAGTATTCAGCAGCATACTGTTCCCGATTAGAAGCCGTCTTTTCGGTCAGGATATTCACTTTCTGGGCAAAGGATACAGATGGAATCAGCACGAGGGCTGCCATCACAAAAATCTTTTGTACTTTTATCATTGTCTTAGTCTTTGTTTTATAGATAAAGACGCAGTTTCCTTCTTTTTGTAATCAATGAAGGAACTTTCGCTTGGGGAATTTAAAACAATAAAAGGATAGAGTATGATATCTATCCTTTTTATTTACTATTTTCTTATTTTATCTTTTTCAAATCCACTTCCTTATACGCCACTCTCTGGCGACGCCAGGTGTAGATGCAATGCAACTTGCCATCCTTTCCCTCGATGATGCCTGGATAGGAATACTGGTTGATAGGACTGTCCTCCAGGGTGAGGAGATGGCGCCAATGGGTGCCGTCATCGCTGATGGCAAGACTCAATGGCGTGCGAGATCCCTTCTTGGTTCCCGGCAACGTCTCGAAATTGTTGTAGATGAGCACGTGTCTGCCATCCTTCAGGGTAACAGCATCCGTACCGCTCTGGTTGTTCTCGATATCGAGCAGGGTAACCGGAGTCCAGGTATCACCACCGTCGCTACTAAAACTGGTGGCAAGTTTGGCATTATGAGTACGCATCAGAACCTGCAATCTGCCATCCTTCAACTTCAGGATAGATGGCTGGATGCTGTAGATTAATCTCGCCTTTTCTCCCTCCTTGTAGATAGGATGCTCCATATCTACCGTAGCCGAATCTACATCATCGGTACGAGGCTTCAGTTCGGCATCTACCGGACCCACATACTTCCACTTATTGGTCTTCAAATCGAGGATCTCCACATGGAATCGCCAACCATTCTTCTCGGTACTGGAACCGCAGATGAGTCTGCCGTTCACCATTTCCGGCTTGTTCTTGATAGGACCGAGGAAACCGTCTGGCAATGCCTCCGGATCACTCCAAGTCTTACCGCCATCCTTCGACTTCACAAGACAGCCCGTCCAGTCGCCAACGGTAGATCCCACCTTATAGAACAGCCATATTTCGCCATCCGGCATGGTATAGAGCACAGGGTTCCAGCAAGACTTGCGCTTCAGATTGGCAGGCAACTTGATATTGGCTGACTTAGAGCGGAAATCATATTTGTAGCCGGCAGGCACACCGAAACGGCGCAATCCGTCCTTGATAGGTCCCTTATCAGCCGGAGTCGTCTTCTCATCGATGCCCGAAAGCCCGCCTTCTTAGCCTCAGGAGTACCCAGGCGATAAACACCATCGGCAGCCAGGATAGGCTTCTCCCAAGCCTTGGCACCCTTCGGTTTCCGACTTACCCAGATGCAGACATCCGGATTGCGCTCGAAGGTACCGCCGAAGTAAGCAGCCACCAGGTCACCATTCTTCAACTGGATGATGGTAGAGGCATGAGCCGATGGGAATCCGCTGTAATCATAGAGGAATTCATCCTTCAGGATGGCAGCATCGCGGGTAGGGATTTCTACCGAATAATGATAATCGCCACTACCCACCGTTTCAACCTTGCCATCAGGCAGATAGACATCGGCTGTGGTGTTGCAAGGCACGGTGATATCCCAGTCCACATGCTGCAAGGTCTTCTTCCACTGGCTCTTCACTACTCCGTATGGAGTCTCGTAATCAGCTTTTACCGATTCGCAGTTCTGAATACTGAAGGCTGGCTTCAACACGATGTGCTTGTAAGCCACGCTGGCATCAGACTCAGCCACCTGCTGCACGTTGACACCCTTCTGCTGGATACCACCCAGATACTGATAGCACCAGGTAAGCAAGTCGCCCAGAAGCATCACATGATTGCCCGAATTCATCTTCGGATCAGCCTTATCGCCATTCCAGAGTTCCCAGATGGTAGTGGCTCCGTTCTCTGCCATATAACCCCAAGACGGATAGGTGCGCTGGGTAGCCAGGAGATAAGCCACATCAGGGAAACCGTTGTCGCTCAAACCGCGAAGGAGCCAGGAGATGCCGATGACACCGCAGTTGACATGTTCCTTGGCATCGATGCAGATGCCCTTCACTACCTGCTTGATGAGTTCGCTGCGCAACTCCTGGGGAGCGATGCCGAAGGAGAGCGCCAGGAGATTGGCGGTAGAGGTATTGTTGCCATAATAGATGCTGTCTGGATAAAGCACATGACCCGGACGGCGGGATGTTCCTGCCTTGTTGGTGAGGAACTGCTTGTTGAAGGCTTCTATCATCCCGCTTCTGCGGTCTGCCCAAGCTTTCGCTTCTTCCTTCAAACCTTGCAGGTTGGCAAACTGCTCTGCCAGCTGCAGACAGCGGATCATATAAGCGGTGGCTATCAGCTTGCCATCGGTCTTTCGCTTCGGATCCTGACTGTGAATCAGTTCCAGCTTCTCCGGTGGCACGCACCAGTCGCCGTATTTATCCTTGGTGATGATGCCGTTCTCATCCGTATATTCAGCCAGGATATGGTTGATCCATTTTCTGATGGATGGATAAGAATCGATGATAGGCTGCCTGTTGCCAAACTGATGGTAGAGCATATCACAGGTGAAAGGCAGAGCTGCCGGCCAGGTGACATCATCGGTATAATAATTCCAGAAAGCAGGAGCCACATCCGGGATGTTGCCATCCGAACGCTGGGCATCACAGATATCGTGCATCCACTTGCTGTAGAGTCGCTCGTTGTAAAAAACCGAACTCTCTCCCAGCGAACCCACCGTGCGGTCGCCCAACCAAGGCTGGCGCTCGTTGCGCTGCGGACC
>ENA-OQKQ01000624-OQKQ01000624.1-human-gut-metagenome-genome-assembly--contig:-NODE-624-length-10666-cov-3.111870_pt1 | contig 10666 bp, 12 predicted proteins | sample MGYA00242651_ERZ504803 | MGnify/ENA primary metagenome ERZ504803 (study PRJEB26092, sample SAMD00036380) | human gut metagenome | host: Homo sapiens | study: EMG produced TPA metagenomics assembly of...
GTAAACTGGGTAGTCAAGAAACTGAATGACGGAGAGGGATTATAGGAGGTGCTGTTATGGCAAAAGCAAAGAAAAAGAAATATTCGGCATCTGACAAAGCCATTTTAGGAATCGGATACGTACTTCTGGGTGCATTTGTACTTTTCCATTCTGGTTCCGCTTTTATATGTTGTGATCGCATCCTTTATGGATCCGAATGTGCTGAACAGCCAGGGGATCAGCTTTGATGTGCGGAAGTGGACGATCGATGCGTACCGCTAGAGTTCTTGAAAATAATATGATCTGGAGAGGCTTTGCAAACTCATTTTTTTTATTCCCTGGTGTTTTACCATTATTTCAGTTCTGGTAACTCTGCTGGCAGCTATATCCAATGTCCAAGAAAGAATTTGTGGGAAGAAAATTTTTCAATCTCATTTTCCTGATTACAATGTTCTTTGGCGGTGGAATGATCCCGACTTTTATCCTGATCAATCAGTTGCATCTGGTAAATACAATCTGGGCAATCCTGCTTCCGGGTGCGTTTAATGTCTGGAACATGATCCTTGCCAGAACCTATTATCAGTCTATCCCCAAGGAACTCAGAGAGGCATCTGCCATTGACGGTGCCACGGAAATCGAGCATTTTTTCAAGATTATGATGCCGGTATGCAAACCGATCATTGCAGTGCTTGCACTGTGGTCCTTTGTAGGAATGTGGAACAGTTATTTTGACGCTATGATTTATTTGAATGATGCGAAACTGCAGCCATTGCAGCTGGTACTTCGTTCCATCCTTGTACAGAATACACCGCAGCCCGGAATGATCGCAGATATCCAGAGTACTGCACAGATGGCAAAGGTAGCGGAGCTTCTGAAATATGCTACGATCATTGTATCAAGTTTACCGCTTCTGATCATGTATCCATTCTTCCAGAAATATTTTGACCAGGGCATTATGGTTGGTTCTGTAAAAGGCTGATGACAGGAGGTTGATAATGATGAAAAAAAGAATGAAGGCATTATTGGCAATCGGGCTTTCTGCAATTATAATGGTATGCAGTGCCGGATGTGGAAATGGAAAAGAACACATGAAAGCAGAAACAGATCCGGATACCCCGGTGGAAGATGTGTCCTTTCCTCTGAAAGAAAAAGCAGAGCTGTCTTTTATTACCAGTGCACCTGCAACATCTACACAGGAACCTAATGAAAGAACGATTTTTAAAAGACTGGAAAAGCAGACCAATGTCCACATTGACTGGACCTGTTTTGTATCGGATCAGTTTGATGACAAAAAAAATCTGGCGCTGGCACAGTTCGGAAATCTTCCGGATGGACTTTTTAACGCAGGGATGAGTGATTATGATCTTCTTCGTTATGCCAAACAGGGAATCATTATTCCGGTAGAAAATCTCATTGATAAATACATGCCGAATCTTAAGGCTGTATTTGAAAAATACCCGGAATACAGAACAATGTGTACAGCACCGGACGGACATATTTATTCTTTCCCATGGATCGAGCAGCTTGGTGCGGGGAAAGAAGCCATTCAGGCAATTGGAGATATTCCCTACATTAATAAAAAATGGCTGGATTATCTGAAGCTGGACGTTCCGACTACAACTGAGGAACTGGAACAGGTTCTGATCGCTTTCCGCGACAATGCAGATAAACTGGAAAAGAAATTCAACATTGAGGGTGGTGTGATCCCGATGTCCTTTATCATCAATAATGGTGATCAGGATCCTGCAATTCTCATCAACGGATTCGGAGAAGGATATGGTGACACCGGTGATCATTTTGCAGTGAAAGATGATGGAACCGTTATTTATACAACTGTACAGGAAGGCTATAAAGAAGGTATTCAGTGGCTCCATCAGCTGGTAGAAGAAAAGCTGGTGGATCCGGAGGCTTTTACCCAGGAATGGTCAACTTATGTTGCAAAAGGTAAGAACCACAGATATGGTCTGTGTTTCACCTGGGATATTGCAAATATTGATAACAATGAAGATTATGTAATGCTCCCGGCGCTGGCCGGTCCGGATGGTCTTGTAAATATCACAAGACAGAATAACAGTGAAACCAGTGGCTTTGACAGAGGACGCTGCGTTCTGACTACAAGCTGTCGGAATACGGCACTGGCAGCAGCATGGATCGATCAGATGTATGCACCGATCCAGTCTCCGCAGAATAACTGGGGTACTTACGGGGAAAAAGATTCATTTAATATCTTTGAGATGTCCGAGAATGCAGAAGGTGGTCAGATGCTGAAACATATGGATCTGGGAGATGCATCTCCGGTAGAGGTTCGTGAAGCACAGTCTGTAAACGGACCGTTGGCAATACTTAACGAGTATTACGATGTATATGTAACAGAGCCGGCAGATGCAAAATGGCGTCTCGACAATATGCACGAAACATATCTTAAGGATATGAACAGTAAATATGTGTATCCGAATGTATTTATGAGTATTGATGATACCAATAAGGTATCTCAGTACGACACAGATATCAAGAAGTATGCGGAACAGAAAAAAGCAGACTGGATCCTGAATGGCGGCATCGAAAAAGAATGGGATTCCTATCTGAAAAAGATGGAGAAGTATGGACTGTCTGATTATCTGGCGATCAAACAGAAATATTTTGACCAGTATCAGAAGTCTCTTAGTGAGACAGAGAAATAAAAACAGAAAAAGATACCGGTCAGAAACATAAAAAAGAAAGAGAGAGCAGAGTATGAGTGAAAAACTTGAAAAAGCACGTCTTTATGAAATAGAGGAAGCAAAAAATATCCCGCAGAAAGAGAAACCGGCCTTTCATGTATCTGCACCGGTTGGCTGGATCAATGATCCCAATGGATTTTCTGTTTTTAAAGGAAAGGTACATCTTTTTTACCAGTATCATCCCTACAGCCGTGACTGGGGCCCTATGCACTGGGGCCACAGTGTGACGGAGGATATGATCAGATGGGAGCAGCTTCCTACAGCGCTTGCACCGGATCAGGAATATGATCGAGAGGGATGCTTTTCCGGAAGTGCTATTGAAGCGGATGGAAAACAGGCTTTGATCTACACAGGAGTTACAACAGAAAAGCTGCCTGATGGAAAAGAAGAAGTCCGGCAGAATCAGTGCCTTGCCTGGGGTGACGGAAAAGATTATGTAAAGGCAGAGAAAAATCCGGTAGTCACCGGGGATATGCTTCCGGAGAAATGCAGCAGAGTTGATTTCCGTGATCCGAAGGTATGGGAAGATAACGGAACATACCATATGCTCGTAGGATGCCGCAGCGAAGAAATTCCTGGACAGGTAGTTCTGTTTTCCAGTAAAGATCTGAAAGAATGGAAATTTGAAACAATTCTTGCGGAGAACTCCACAGGAGAAATCGGTGTTATGTGGGAATGCCCCGATTTCTTTCCGCTCGGGGATAAACATGTGCTGATCTGTTCTCCGCAGCATATGCGGGCAAAAGGGTATGAGTTTCATAATGGACATAATTCCCTGTATTTTACGGGAGATTATGACAGCGAAAAACATACATTTGAAAAAGACGCACCGGTAAGTCTGGACTACGGACTTGATTTTTATGCGCCGCAGACAACCCTTCTTCCAGATGGAAGAAGAGTGATGATCGCCTGGATGAAATCCTGGGATAGCTGTGTGATCAAGGAAAAGCAGAGATGGCAGGGAATGATGACTCTTCCGAGAGAGCTGGAATATCGTGACGGAAAGATCTGGCAGAAGCCGGTCCGAGAAATTGAGAATTATCGGAAAAACCGTTGCTGTTATGAGAATGTAAAAGTGGGTGAGAGCTTAAGCCTTGAAGGCGTCCGTGGCCGAATGATCGATCTGACTGTGGAACTGCAGAACGCAGATGGCATCATGGATGGAAGCAGGAACTCCGGAAATCCAAATCAGGAAGCATTGGATGTGTACAATGAGTTCCGGATCGAGCTTGCACGCAATGAAGAATATACAACGGTCTTTACCTATGATCGAAAAAGACAGATACTGGAAATCGACAGAACCTGGAGCGGGGTGCAGCGTGATGTTGTATGTACAAGAAAGCTCCAGATCACAGATGACAGACAAAATCTGAAGCTGCGTTTTATCCTGGATCGAAGCTCCATAGAGCTTTTTATCAATGATGGAAGCAAAACTGCGACTACCGTGATCCCAACACCAGTGGAAGCAGATGAGATCCTGTTTCACAGTGACGGAAATGCTGTGATCCAGGTTGAGAAATATGATATTGTGTTGTAGAAGCCTCTCAAATATTGACAATTTCCCTGTTTTTGTATAACATAGGGGAAGTTGCTTACGCCGGGTCAGGAGCTGTGTATGTCTCCTGATCCGGTATATATTTACAGGAGAGGAACACAGGAATGTTTTATCAGTTAAAAATCACAAGAAAAGGAACGAAACCGCCGGTATGGAGACGTTGTACTGTTGCGGCTGACGTTACATTTGCAAATATGGCAGCCATGCTTGAAAAACTGGTTCAGTATCCGGCAGGCAGCCTATATGAGATTGAATTTTTTCAGAAAAAAGTACAGATCCGTGAGAACGGTGACGGAGAAGCGAAGAATAATTTCACATTATTAAATGCAGGCGAGACAGAGACTGCAGAGCTTATGGATTCCGAGAAATGGTTTACCTTCCGTCAGTATGGTGCGGATAAGGAAGCTCCGGAATACAGAGTTGATATTGAGAAGAAAGACGAGGGAACAGCAGAAGCTCCTTCTATTGTAAAAGAAGTAAAGGGTGAGGATGATCCGTACTGGACAGAGGCACCAGAGCTGGGATGCACTGCAGCAGTTGAAACTGAGGCGGAAACAGCCAAAGCATCTGAAGACATTGCTGCAACAGTAGCGGCAGTAGAGGCAGCAGCCAGAGCTGCAAAAGCAGATGAGGTAGCCACAGGCAGCAGAAGAAATCCTACAGTAAAAGATTTCCTCATGTCCTATCGTAAAGAAGACCTTCTCAGCATTGCAGGTGAGCTTGGACTTCATTGCAAGGGAATGGATCAGGAAGAGATCGCCGCAAAGGTTGCCGCAGAGGTTCTTAAACCGGAGGTTATGAAAGCAAGCTTCCTCGTAGCAGACGATCAGGAGGTACTGGCTTTTGAGGCAGCTATTCAGAGAAAATGCTTCCATGTTGCAGAGGATGAGTGGAATACATTAGAATGGCTGAACGATATGGGCTACCTTGTTTCCTACAGTGATGATTACGCAGAAGTTCCGGAAGAGGTTGCAGCTGTTTACGATCAGATCAATACACCGGAGTTCCAGACACTTCGCAGCCAGGTAAACTGGCTGAAGGATTGCCTTATTATGGTAAGCTATCTGTATGTATCTGCACCGGCAAAGACCGTATATGAGATGTTTAAGCAGAGAAAAGGCTTTGACATCGGATATGACAGCTTCATCGAGCTGTATCATACCATTCCGGAGAAGGCCTGTATCTGTGAGCTTGCGGAGGATCAGCTGATCCTGAAATCCGCACTGGTCAATAACATCTAACAAGGATATCGAGAGACGTCAGGGCGGACGGAAATTCTATATTCCGTCTGTAGATGAGATCCTGGATTATTCCGAAAACGGGTATCCGACAAATCTGCTTCTTACCAGAGACTGGGCAGATTCCTGCTGGATGAGATGAAGGTTTCCGATGCAGTGAAGGATCAGGTACTGTTCTTTATTTACAAAGAATGCTCCATGGATGGCAGAATGTCAGCGATCATGGAAAACCTGAACCAGAAGGGGATCCAGTTTAACGATGAGCAGCTTGAGAAATTTACAAAGCTGATCATGGAGGCAAACAATAACACAAGAATGCTGGAATTCCGCGGTTACACACCGAATGAGATCTCAGGAGCAGTATGGCCGTTTGCCACAGGCAAGCCGCACACTGCAATGCCGAACAGCTTTGTGCCGACAGCAATGCCGATGCAGCCGGCATCTGCAAGAAAAATCTATCCGAACGATCCGTGTCCGTGCGGAAGCGGTAAGAAATATAAGAAGTGCTGCGGAAGAAGATAGTTCTGCAGGAAATTTACAGTGGTTCCGGAGCTGATACAGTTGAGTTTTTGAGATAGTATCGCCGGGATATCATACAAATTAAATATAAGACAGTTCATTTGTACCATCCTGTCTATAAATAAAACCAGGGCTGAAGAAGATGTGAGAATCAGGGCAGACTCGTGGCGGGTCTGCCTTTTTTTATTTATGGAATATCGGGGTGGTGTGACAGATTCAGAAGGAGGAAGAAATTATGTATCAGTTAAAAACAGAAGCAGATTTTGATTCTGCACATTTTCTGTCCGGTTACACCGGCAAATGTTCCAATATCCATGGCCATCGCTGGCATGTGGAGATTGAGATCGAAAGCCGAAAGCTGGAGAAAAACGGCCAGAAGCGAGGGATGCTGGTAGACTTTGGAGATCTGAAAAAGGATCTTCGGGAGCTGGCAGATTCCATGGATCACACACTGATCTATGAAGAAAATACATTACGTCCGAAAACTCTGGAAGCACTGGATGAAGAAGGATTCCATCTGGTGAAGGTTCCCTTTCGCCCTACAGCAGAGAATTTTTCAGAGTATTTTTTCAGAAAAATGAAAGAAAAAGGATATCCTGTAAAAAGAGCTGTTGTTTACGAAACTCCTAATAACTGTGCAGCTTACCGGGAAACGGAAGAAGAAACGGAGGCGGTATGGCTATGAGTACCTATCAGGTTGTAGAGAAATTTGTCAGCATCAACGGAGAGGGCAGACGGGCAGGAGAGCTTGCCGCTTTTATCCGGTTTAAGGGCTGCAATCTTCAGTGCAGCTATTGTGATACCAGCTGGGCAAATGAGCCGGGGTGTGAGAGTGAAAGGTTGACAAAAGAAGAGATTCTTTCCTGGATCCGCGAGGCAGGTGTAAAAAATGTGACACTTACAGGCGGGGAACCACTTTTGCGGGAAGGGATGGAGGAGCTGATCGAGGCAATCCTGGAGGATCCATCTCATCGGGTAGAGATTGAGACCAATGGAAGTGTGGATCTGAAGCCTTATCATATATTAAAAAAACGTCCGTCCTTTACCATGGATTATAAAACACCGGATAGCGGCATGGAAAAAGAGATGCTTCTTTCCAATCTGGAGCTTCTGGGCAGTGAGGATACGCTGAAATTCGTGGTCAGCAGCCGCAGAGATATGGAAAAAGCCCTGGAAATCCTGGAAAAGTACAGGCTGATCGGAAAAACAGTAGTTTATCTCAGCCCTGTTTTCGGCAGGATCCAGCCGGTGGAGATCGTGGATTTCCTTATGGAAAAAAAGCTCAACGATGTAAAGCTTCAGATCCAGCTTCATAAGGTGATCTGGGACCCGCAGAAACGGGGAGTATAACAGGAAAATATATCACAATATAACAGAAATACCGCAGAAAAGGAGAACGACATGAAAGCACTTGTACTTGCAAGCGGCGGTGTGGATTCCACCACCTGCCTGGGGCTTGCCGTGAACAAATATGGAAAAGAGAATGTAATTGCATTAACAGTAGCTTACGGACAGAAGCACACAAAAGAAATCGAGGCTGCCAGAAAAACAGCAGAATATTACGGAGTGGAGCATCTTTATCTGGATCTGGAGCCGATCTTCCGGTACAGTGACTGTTCGCTTCTGAAGCATTCAGACAGAGAAATCCCTCACGAAAGCTATGCAGAGCAGCTGAAGGAAACCGATGGCTCACCGGTTTCAACCTATGTGCCATTTCGGAACGGATTATTTCTTTCCTCAGCAGCAAGCATTGCGCTGTCAAAAAACTGCAGTGTGATCTATTACGGAGCGCATGCGGATGATGCTGCCGGAAATGCGTATCCGGACTGCAGCAGTGCGTTTCACAATGCGATTAATGAGGCAATCTATCAGGGAAGCGGCGGCCAGCTGAAGGTTGAGGCGCCTTTTGTCAGCTGCACAAAGGCAGAGGTCGTAAAAACCGGACTGGAGCTTAATGTTCCTTATGAACTGACCTGGAGCTGTTACGAAGGCGGCGAAAAGCCCTGCGGTGTGTGCGGAACCTGTATTGACAGAGCAGAGGCATTCCGACTCAATGGAGTGAAGGACCCGGCACTTGACAGATAGATCGGATCATAAATATCCGCCTGACAATAGAAAGGAAAAAAATATGAGCAGAGAAAACCTGGAAAAAGAAGGAATCACCCTTCTCGGAAATCAGAAGGTAAAATATCCGGACAATTATGCTCCGGAAGTACTGGAAACATTTTTGAACAAGCACCCGGACAACGATTACTTTGTAAAATTTAACTGCCCGGAATTTACAAGCCTTTGTCCCATTACCGGACAGCCGGATTTCGCGACGATCACGATATCCTACGTACCCGGTGAAAAAATGGTGGAGAGCAAATCTCTGAAGCTGTATCTTTTCAGCTTCCGCAATCACGGAGATTTTCATGAGGATTGCGTGAACATCATTATGAAGGATCTGATCCGTCTTATGGATCCGAAATACATTGAGGTCTGGGGAAAATTTACTCCGAGAGGCGGCATTTCCATTGATCCCTACTGCAATTATGGAAAAGCCGGAACCAGATGGGAGGAGATTGCCTGGAAACGCCTGACAGAGCATGACATGTACCCGGAAAAGATCGATAACCGGTAGAAAAACAAAAAGTCCCTGTTTTCACTGCGAAAAGCAATGAAAGCAGGGGCTTTTTGTTTAGTGTGCCTGACAGCGTAGGTTTATCTTTATGACAGCCGGATGCACTCCGATTCTGTGCCAAACAGATCAGCGATCACATCGTGCACGGTTTCGATCTTATCTGCCATATAGGCTTTTGCTCCGCAGAACAGCAGGCCGTTTTCCACGTCGCCCTTTACGGCGGCGATCAGCTTGTCTGTAATGCAGTAAGGGATCTCGCCGGGGGAACATTTGGCAAGGCAGCGGTGGCAGGGACTGTGCGGGATTTTTTCGCCGGCCATGACGTGCTGCATGAAGGGATTCATAATGGCACGTCCCGGCATACCTACCGGACTTTTTACAATGGCAATGTCGTCCTTTGCGGCGTGGATCAGGGATTCTTTCAGTCGGATGTCTGCGTCACATTCTTCCGTTGGGATAAAACGGGTGGCAACCTGAACGCCGTCCACACCAAGCTCAAGGACATGTTTTACATCCTCGTGCGTGGCGATGCCGCCGGCAGCTACTACAGGGATTTCCGTGCCGAATTTTGCGGCATAGCTTTTTACAGTCTGGACGATCTTTCGGATCTCATTGTCGTAGGCTTCCGGTGTATAGGAATCCAGCTCTTCCTTGTGGAAGCCCAGATGACCACCTGCCTGGGGACCCTCGATCACCACAAGGTCTGCAGTGCGTTTGTACTTTCTTTCCCAGTATTTCAGGATAACCTTTGCAGATTTGTCCGTTGAGACAATGGGGGCGATCTTTGTTTTGCTTCCGCTGACAAGAGCAGGGAGCTCTGTAGGAAGTCCTGCACCGGAGATGATCAGGTCAGCACCGGCCTGGACAGCTGCCTTTACATGAGATGCATACTCCTTCAGTGCAACCATGATGTTGTAGCCAATGATACCGTCAGGAGAAATCCTGCGTGCTTTTTTCATCTCGGACAGGATAGCCCGCTGGTTGGCTTCTTCGGTATTCCGGTCGAAATCCTTTTCGCGGTAGCCGATCTGAGCGGTGGAAATGATTCCGATTCCGCCTTCTTTTGCAACGGTGCCTGCCAGCCGGCCAAGGCTGATGCCGACACCCATTCCACCCTGGATCAGGGGAAATCTCGTAAGTTTATCACCGATTTTAAAATTCTTCATAATGATCAGATCCTCACATTCATTTGCGTTCTTTAAATGATTTTAATATAAAATAGTTTTATCATCAAAGTATATCATAACAGGGAAATTTGTCAATGTATATGTAGGAAGGTTGGCTCAGGGAGATGTGGTGATTTGTCGGTATAGCTTTTCGGAATAAGAAAAGGGTGAGCTGACAGCATTACGCTGTGTAGTCTCACCCTTTTTATGTGTGATGAAATCTAAAACTGTAAAGCAGTAGACTGTAGCTGAACTCCGTCTGGCAAAATCAGAATTTAAACAGATTCAGACCGATCTCTTCGCTGAACTCACGACCGATTTCTCCGTCGATCACCTGGATCTGGATCTCGGCGGTAGCACTGATGATGGCACGGTTCAGATGGCCGCCGTGTACAAGGCCTTCTTCGTCACCGGCTGCGATATGGAGATGAAGATAAACGTCACCGTCTTTACGGGTAACGGTACCGGTAAGAGAAACCAATCTCAAATGCTCCCTGGAACTGAATAGAGTGGTATTCCTTTGTCACTGTGTTGTATACGCCTGCAGTGAAATCATTGATGGCGCCAAGGCCTGTGACCTGTGCAAGGCGGATGTTTTCTTTCTCTGCAACCTTGCCGATCTCCTCCAGGATCTCTTCCTTCGGATCAAGACGAAGATAGATCGTGTTTCCAAAACGTCTGTATTCCATGATAAAAAACCTCCCTGTAAATTTTTGATTTTTCCATTGTCTGAGTATGATTCCAGTATAATACATTCCTGTTTTTATTCAATAGTTACATTAATCAGATCACAGCACTTACGGAAATTACTGCATCATGCTCTGTCCAACTTCTTTTTAACTGAATCAAGTAAGTCCCCTGCTTCA
>ENA-OQKQ01000625-OQKQ01000625.1-human-gut-metagenome-genome-assembly--contig:-NODE-625-length-10658-cov-2.555123_pt1 | contig 10658 bp, 6 predicted proteins | sample MGYA00242651_ERZ504803 | MGnify/ENA primary metagenome ERZ504803 (study PRJEB26092, sample SAMD00036380) | human gut metagenome | host: Homo sapiens | study: EMG produced TPA metagenomics assembly of...
GACGAAGGAAAACCGTGAAGGATACGCCTTATTTGTCTTTGATTTTAGAGGATGCAACGGGTGTATTGGATGCAAAATTTTGGAATTTAACGAATGAGCAGATTGAACAATATAAAGCTGGACAAGTTGTAGAAGTGATTGGAGATTCTATCATTCATAGAAATGCTGTTCAGTTGCGTGTAAGAAAGATGACAGTCTTAGAAGATGAGGATATTTCTAATTATGTACGCCTTGCTCCTATGACTCGTACTGAAATGGAAGAAGAAGTAAAGGCATTGATGAATGAAATTACGAATTCAAATCTATATTGTGTTGTTGAAGAGGTTTTAGAAGAGACAAAAGATTTATTTTACACATATCCAGCGGCTACAAGAAACCACCATAATTTTGTGGGAGGACTTGCCTATCATTCTATTAGTATGGCGCGTGTTGCTTTAGACATTTGTAGACAATATACATTCTTGGATAAGGGATTATTGATTGCGGGTATCTTGATGCATGATGTTGGAAAGATTGATGAGTTGAGTGGCCCGGTTCTTCCTGAATATACAAATGAGGGGAATTTGTTGGGGCACATCAGTATTATGAATAATCGTTTGGATCGTGTAGCTGAAAAGCTAGGTGTAAATGATAAAGAGATTGTTTTACTATTGAAACACATGGTTTTATCACATCATGGAAAGATGGAATTTGGATCTCCTGTTCTTCCTATGATTCCAGAAGCAGAAGTATTGACTTTGTTAGATAATCTAGATGCTCGTATGTATATGATGAAGCAAAGTTTAGATACAACGCAGCCGGGCCATTTTGGACCTCGTGTTTTTGCGTTAGAAGGTCGTATGATTTATCATCGAAAAGGAGAAGATGAAGAATGAAAATAGGTTTTGTATCGTTGGGATGTTGTAAAAACTTGGTGGATTCAGAACAAATCATGGGTATGATCAAAAGGGGTGGCCATGAGATTGTGGCAAATCCAAAAGATGCACAGGCTATTATTGTGAATACTTGTGGTTTTATTGAAAGTGCCAAAGAAGAAAGTATTAATACAATTTTTAAGATGGCGCAATATAAAGAGCGTAACTTAGAGAAGTTGATTGTGTGTGGTTGTTTAGCACAAAGATATACAGATACATTAAGGGAAGAAATTCCTGAAATTGATGCGGTTATCCCGATTCGTGAATATGATACTTTGGCGAGTCAGCTACAAAGAATTCTAGGTTCCGATACATTGTTAGATAAGGCTGAACGAGTGATTTCGGGGAATCCCTGGCAGGCTTATGTAAAAAATTAGTGATGGTTGTTCCAATCGTTGTGCCTATTGTGCAATACCTTTGATTCGTGGAGATCAAAAATCTCGTACAATTGAGGATATTATGGAAGAAGTCAATCATTTGGCAAGTATTGGTGTTAAGGAATTAACATTGATTGCGCAAGATACTACAAAATATGGTTTGGATAATTATGGTGAATTGATGCTTCCTGAATTATTGAGACAAGTATCAAAGGTAGAAGGTTTACATTGGATTCGTGTTCTATATATGTATCCAGATGAAATTGTGGATGATGTATTGCAGGCTATGAGCGAAAGTGAAAAAATCGTACCTTATTTTGATATTCCAATGCAGCATGCGAACAATCGTTTATTGAAATTAATGAATCGTAGAGGTCCAAAAGAGGATGTATTAAAGATTGTGGATAAGATTCATACGATGTTTCCAAATGCGACTTTGCGTACAACTATGATTGTTGGTTTCCCTACAGAAACGGAAGAAGAATTTGAGGAACTTGTAGATTTCATCAAGGAAATAAAATGGGATCGTATGGGTGCTTTCACATATTCGAAGGAAGAAGATACACCTGCTTATGATATGGATGGTCAGATTGATGAAAAAATCCAAAATGAGCGTTTGGCTAGATTGATGGCTGTGCAGGAAGAAATTTCAAAAGAAAAGAATCAAGAAAAGATTGGTAAGGTCATAGAAGTTCTAGTTGAGGAAAAAGAAGGCTTGGTAGATCGTTATCGTGGAAGAAGTGCTGCGGATGCACCGGATGAAGTGGATGGTCAAGTCATCTTTACAAGTGAAGAACCATTAGAGTTGGGTACTTTTGTGAAGGTAAAGATCACAGATGCCAAGTCTTATGATGTTTATGGAACATGTGTAAGCGAATAGTTGGATTGGATCCCATTGTATTTAAAGATTCTAGAGTATTGATTTTGGGTTCAATGCCAAGTGTCATTAGTTTAAAAGAACAGATGTATTATGCGAATAAAAATAATCGGTTTTGGAAGATACTAGAAAGTCTGTATCAAGAAAATGATAAGATAGAATTATTAAAAATATCGCATATTGCACTTTGGGATATTTGTCATTCGTGTATAAGAAAGACGAGTGCGGATAGTGAAATCAAAGATATAGAGCCAAATGATATACAGGAATTGTTGAATAGATATAAGAATATTGAAAAGGTCATTTGTAATGGAAGGACAAGTCAGAATACAATGCAGAAATATTTTCCGAATATTCAAACGGTATATTGTCCTTCGACTTCAAGTGCCAATGCACAGTTTTCATTAGAACAATTGATTGAAATATATAAGAAGGAGATTTATGAATAAATTATATTGGGCAAAGGTTAAGCCGGATGCGAAGGTTCCGCAAAAACGTTATGAAGATGCAGGGTATGATTTATACCCATGTTTTGAAGAGGATTACATGGTAATTGAGCCTCATGAAACAAAGTTAGTTCCATTAGGTGTTGCGAGTGCATTTGATCCAGAGTTTGTGATGATTCTAAAAGAGCGTGGTTCAACAGGAACAAAGGGGATTGCACAAAGAAGTGGCGTGATTGATTCGGGTTATCGTGGAGAATATATGGCTCCAGTTACAAATTTGAATACAAAGCGTGTAGTTATTAAAAAGCAAGCTGTAGAGTATAAGGAAGATGCGATTATTTATCCTTATGAAAAAGCAATTTGTCAGGGTGTATTATTGCGTATGCCTCAATTAGAAAGTGAAGAAATTACTTTTGAAAAACTTCAGTCTATGGAGTCTGAAAGAATGGCTGGAAAACTTGGAAGTTCAGGAAAATAGTGAAATGGATCTATTGTCATAATGGCAATAGATTTTTTCTTAGAAAAAAGATGATTTTTAAATTATATAACCGGTCTATAACCTTACAAAGCCTATACTAAAATCAGATAATGAAAGGGATTACAACCATATCGAAAAGGAGGGCTTTGTATGTTGAAAAACTTGAAGAGAGCGGCAGCAATTGTATTATCATTTGCGATGGCAATCCAGTTTGGACTAGCAAACTCTTACTATGTAAATGCAGAAGAAGAGCCTGTTGAACCACAACAGGAACAAACTACGACTGTAGAAAATAATAGTGAAGTACAAGAAGAGGATGCAAATGAGGTTGCAGTGCCAGAAACGAAATCTGTAGAGTTAAGCTATGTGGCTGAAGATGGAACAATTTTACAGGCAGCTACATATCGTGATTTTGATTTAAATTACGGCTTAAATACAGATAGTAGTGTTATGTTGAATTTTGATGGTTATACATTAAAAGATGTAATCGTCAATAATTCGCAAGCAGTAAGTGCAGATCAAGCAAGTCTAAGTGTGACTTCAGATCTTGCGAGTGTTCAATTTGTTTATAAGAAAATAGTTGTTGAAACAGAGAATCAAACAACTGAACCTGCTAAGACGGAAGAAAAGAATGAAGACGATGCTGAGGCAGACCCGAATCCGGAAACGGAAGTAAAAGAGGAATTGCCGGAGTATCCGGCATTTGATCAAAGTGAGATGGCTGGTGATGTAGTTGTTCATGCAACAGCAGCTGAGGGTGTTTTACCAAGAGATTCTAAGCTTGTTGTAAAACGTATCACAAGAAAAGCTATCTTAAATGCAGTTGAAGAAACAGTTTCTGAAAAGAATATGGAAGTTGAATCAGCTGTAGCATTAGATGTTACGATTCAAAGCAAAGATGGTGTCGAAATTCAACCAAATGGTTCAGTAAATATAGTTTTGAAAATGTAGCAACTACAGCTCAAGAACAAATGTTTACCATGTTACTAATGATGCAAGTACAGTAACTGAGGTAGCTACAAATGCACAAAGCTTTGATGCAGATCACTTCTCAATTTATGTTATTACGAATGAAAATAAAGTCCCATTAACAACATTCAACTTTGTTGCGAATGGTACAACAGTAAGTACACAGATTGTTAAGTCTGGGGATACATTAATTGCTCCTACAGCTCCAGATATGATTGGGCAAGCATTTGTAGGTTGGGTTGATGAAGCTGGTAATTCATTTACTGGTTTTGGTAAACAAGCAGAAATTACTGAAACTACAACACGTACAATTACAGCTAGATATGAAGCAGCATTATATGTATACTTCTTAAATCCAGATGGATCACAAATTATGCGTACAGAAAAAGTTGGAGATCATAAAGCACATAATTTTACAGCTGTATCTTATGAAGTAGATTCAACTCATAAATTAGTTGGTTGGGCAGCTGAAGCAAATGGAACTACAAATATTGCAGATAAGATTTCAGTTCCAGCAGATCAAACTTCTGTAAATGTATACGCAATTATTAAAGAAGGTTATTGGGTTTCATTTAATTCAGATGGTGGATCTATTGTTGATTCTCAATTCGTATTACACGGTGACAATCTAGTCCTAGATAAATCTACAACTCCTACAAAGCCAGGTTATACATTTGATGGTTGGTACAATGGTTTAACTAAGGTTGAAAATGGTGCAACAGTTACTCTCCAATGAATTTACAGCACATTGGAAAGCAGCAAAAGTTACTATACAATATTCAACTGTGGAAATGCAGATGATAATGAATATTCATTTCCATGAATCTGAAACAAAACTGGTATGACTGGTACAGAAGCAAACGCAAAAGGCTAAAATCTTATGAAGGATTTACAGCACAGCCAGTAAGCTAAAAAAGACAATTAAAGGTGATGGTTCAACAATCGTTAGTGTTTTACTATAAGAGAAATGTATATGAAGTCAAGTTTTATTCTTATAGCATTTCCGGAGGTTTGTTTAGACCAGGGAAAACCTTCTGAAGAATATGTTGATTTAAGAATTACTGCAAAATATGGTCAGGTATATTAGTAAGAAGTGGCCAACAAAGAGTGGAAGTTCAACATGGAGTACTACAGATGAATGATTATAACGGTCCATTCCAAGTAAATATAGCAACTATGCCTTTAGAAGGAGCAAAATTTTATGGTCCAAAGACAGGTTATGGTTCTGAAACTAGCGTATTATTATGTAGAAGTATTGCCAGGAGAACCAAGTGAAGTAACCAAAGATGGCATACGATATAAATTAGATCATAAAGATACGTCTCCAGGAACCGGATATAGTGTGAGTAAAGAAGATCAGTATCCATTAACAGGTTATACATTTAATAAAAATGTAAGTACAAGGACAGGTAAGAGTTATGATGATGCTAAGTTCTATTACACTCGTAATACTTATAACATCAAATTTATCAATAAAGGTAAGGAAGATAAATCAGTAGATAAGAAATATCAACAGAGTATTTCAAATGAAAACTATACTCCTGCAAGACCTAGTTCACTACCAAATTATTATGAATTTGATGGTTGGTATGATAATGAACTTTGTGAAGGTGAAAAATATGTCTTTAATGGAAAGACAATGCCAGCACAAAATATTACGCTATACGCAAAATGGACAGCTAAGAAGATCAGCTTAACTTATAACTTGAATAATCCTGAAGGTACAGTAGATAAGGGCACTAAAAAAGTTGCAGCTGGTACAATCGCAAGTACAGTATTGCCAAGTGCTTCTGCAATTGAAGGTTATACATTTGCAGGTTGGTATGTAGCAGATGAAAATGGTCATATGACTACAGTAGCATTCAATGCGAATGATGCGATCACAAAGGATACAAGTGTTATTGGTAAGTGGCTATATAATGGTAAGCTTACTGTTAAGTATGTGGCAGATGGTGTAGAAGCTCCAAAAGATAACAATGTTTATGCGGGTGGTGCTAAAGCTACAGTTGCTAATGGTGTGACAAAAGATGGTAAGAAATTCTTAGGTTGGCAATTAGATGGTAATGTATATCAGCCTGGTCAAAACTTTGAAGTTAATAAAGATTTGGCAGATGACAAGAATGTGATCACTTTAACAGCTGTATTTGGTGATTCAGAAACTTCAGCAATCTTAAATTATCATCCTGGTAATGGTAATGGTGAAGATCAGAGCGTTGCGATTTTGAATAACGTTGAAGTTGCTTTAGAAAGTACATCTAATTTACATTATTCAGCTCCAGGTGAAGATTACTACTTTGCTGGTTGGGCAACATCAATGGAAGATGCTCAAAAAGGTAATGCTAAATATGCAGTTGGTGAAAAAGTCAGAGTGAATGCAGATTCAAGTAATGATTTATATGCAACTTGGGTTAAGAAAACTGTGATTGAAGTTACCGCAAATAGCGATACACTTCCATATAATGGTGAAGTACAAAAGGTTGAAGGATTTAAAGAAGTTACTGGTGGATATGTAGTAACTGGTTTAACTGCAGTAGCTGAAGGTAAAGATTTTGGTAATTATGATACTGAAATTACCGGTACAGCAAGAGTTACTAAAGATGGTGTTGATGTAACGGATAAAGTAATCGTAAATAAGATTAATGGAACATTAACAATTTCTAAGCGTGAAGTAACATTAACGAGTCAAACAGATTCTAAGGATTATGATGGAACTCCACTAACTAGACCAAATGTTAAAGCTGAAGGAAACTTCGTTGATGGTGAAGTAACAATAGTTGAGGCAACTGGATCCGTTACTTATGTAAGTGATGGTGAAGTCACAAATACAATCGTTATTACTGAAGGTGAAAACTTTAAAGAAAGTAACTATTCAATTACTAAGCATGAAGGTACATTGAGTATTACTGAAGTTGATGCTGAAGTAACAGTAACAATCAAAGGTCATGAAGCTACTGCAACTTATGATGGAGATCCACATTCAGTAGAAGGTTATGAAATTACTGATATTTCTAACAAGTTGTATACAAAGGATGATGTTCAGTTTACAGGTCAAGCAAAGGCTGAAGGTACTGAAGCTGGTACATATCAGATGAATCTTTCTGAAACTCAATTTAGTAACACAAATAGTAACTTTAAGAAGGTAACATTTGTAGTCGAAGATGGATCATTGACAATCAATCGTAAGTCTATTGATGATCAAAATCGTATTACAGTAACAAAACCTTCAGATTCTAAATATGATGGGGAAGAACACAAGAATAAACCAACAGTTACAGATACTAAGACAAATAGAACATTAGTAGAAGGTACAGATTATACATTATCTTATAGTGAAGATGTAATCAATGCTGGAACAGTAACAGTAAAAGTAAAAGGTATTGGAAACTATGAAGGAAGCTTTGAAGTAACTTATGAAATCACTAAGCGTAATGTAACATTGACAAGTGGATCTGCTTCTAAGGTTTATGACAAGACTGCATTGACAAAAGATGAAGTAACAGTAAGTGGTGATGGATTCGCTAAGGATGAAGGTGCAACTTATAAAGTAACTGGCTCTAGAACAAAAGTTGGTACAAGCAAGAACACATTCACATATGAATTGAAGTCAAATACGAAAGCTTCTAACTACAACATCGAAGTTAAGTTTGGTGAATTAAAAGTCACAGCTCAAGATGGTGAAGTAGTCGTAACGATTACTGGTCATTCAGATACTGTTGAATATGATGGAAATGAAAAGTCAGTAAGTGGATATGATGTATCGATCACTGAAGGAAGTAAGTATACAACATCTGATTTCACATTCAATGGAACTGCAGAAGCTAAAGGTACTGAAGCTGGTACATATTCAATGGGATTAAATGCAGATCAATTTACGAACACAAATGATAACTATACTCAAGTAACATTTATCGTAAATGATGGAACATTAACAATCACTCCTAAGTCAATTAATCCAGATGATGAAAAGAATGGTATTACAGTAACAGATCCAGAAAATTCAATCTATGATGGAAATGAACATATCAATGGATTAACAGTAACAGATTCTAAGTTAAATACAACATTAGTTGAAAATACAGATTACACATTAACTTACAGTGGAGATCTAATCAATGTTGGAACAGTAACGATCACTATTAAAGGTATTGGAAACTATACTGGTGAATTTACTAAGACATATCAGATTCTACCAAGAGAATATACAGTAACAACAAATACAGATTCTAAGGTTTATGATGGAACTGCATTAATAGCTGGTGGTAAAGTAAGTGGAATCGTTAAGGGTGAAACAGTAGAATTTAGAATTACTGGTAGCCAAACAAATGTTGGTACTTCAGATAACACTTATGAATTGAATTGGACAGGAAGTGCAAAAGAATCGAACTACAAACATGGTAAAGATTCAATTGGAACATTAACAGTAAAAGCTAAGTCAATCGTTCCGGATGGACCAGATACTCCAGATGAAAAGAAGACGGGTATTACAGTAAGTGATCCTAGTGATTCTAAGTATGATGGTAAAGAGCATAGAGAAGTATTAACAGTTCAGGATACTAAGAAAAATGATGAATTAGTAGCTGAAAAAGATTACTCTGTAACTTATAGTGATGATTTAGTAAATGCTGGTACAGTAACAATTACTATTGAAGGTATTGGAAATTACACTGGATCATTCACAAAGACTTATGAAATCACAAAACGTTCAGTAACATTAACAAGTGCTACTGCAAGCAAGACTTATGATGGTCAAGCATTAACAAGCACATCCATCACAGTAAGTGGTGATGGATTTGTCAAGGGTGAAGGTGCTACATATAATGTAACTGGAACTCAAACAGAGGTTGGAAATAGTGCAAACTCATTTGAATACAAATTAAATGAAAATACATTAGCTTCTAACTACGACATTACAAAGGTTGTTGGAACATTAACAGTTACACGAGATACAACTCCAGTAACTCCAGCTCCTACACCTACAACTCCAAGCGTACCGCCAGTTGTTCAAAGAGTAGTTCCTACTCCTACTCCTGTTCCTGAAGAAAAGGTCGAAGAAGAACAAACGCCTAAGGCTGAACCTAAAGAGGAAGAAAAAGTTGAAGAGGATTACACTCCAAAGGCAACACAAGAGTACTATTGGGCATTAATCAACTTGATTTGTGCAATCGTAACAGTATTATTCGGATTATTATTGTTGATCTCTAAACGTCATAAAGATGAAGATGACGAAGAAGAGGATGATGAAACAAAACAACAAGCAACTACAAATGAAGACGAAGAACAAGAACAAGAAAAGAAACGTGGATTATTCACTCGCGTACTTGCAGTTCTAATCGCAATCGTATCTGTTGTATTCTTCCTAGTAACTGAAGACATGAGTCTAGCATGGACTTGGACAGATCAATGGACAATTTGGATGGTTGTTATTGGATTGGTACAAATCGTAGTATTCTTCGTAGGACGTAAATGGAAAAACGTTGATAACGATGATGATGACGAAGAAGCACAACAAGCTTAATAAAAGTTAATAACACAAAAGGAGTAGCCTCGTGCTACTCCTTTACTGCCCAATACCCATTTCGATTAGAGCCTTTGCGGATTACAATTTCTTGTTGCTGCAACCTATTTAATATGCGCTTAATAGTTGAGCGTGATAAGTTTAATTGATTTGCGAGCTCTATTTGAGTGATTTTGGGGTTCATATTAATGAGTTGTATGATATCGGGTTCATTGGGCCCATTGGGTTCATTTACTTTGAACCCGATTTTTTTGTTGGGCTTATAGAATACATTGTTTCTATATATGATGACTTTTAACTCGGTTTCTCCACCAATAAATACAGGAGGTTTTAAACCACATTCTTCGATTGACTTAATGATTCTAGGGATGCCGCGACCCCAGTTTTCAATGTATTTTAGATAGCGTAATGCATACGCGGTTGCTTCATTCCTAATATTAGAATTTCCTTGTTTCATTTTCTCGATTGTTTGTCCCATAACTAGTTTTCCTGGAGAAGTTACTTCTAAACGATCATCGAATATCGCAATTTTAATACTGTTTCTATCAATATAGGATCTGTGTGCAATGGAATTCACAATTAATTCTCGTATGGCATATACGGGAATTTCGTATGTTTCTTTTCTTTCTAGAGATTCAAATGAAGCATGTAAACGTATGTTTCGTAATACAAATTTATACGCAAAATCAATTTGTTCATAGATGGGTCCTGAATAATCTTTCATATCAATTACTTCTGTTGTATCCGTGCCTTTAAAAAGTGCGCATTGAATACGGTTTGGCAATGCGGGATGTCCTGTTAATAAGGCATAGGCATTAGTAGGTACAATATGATTGTTTGATTGTGTAAGTATTCCCCACGATAATAAATCTTGTTTCGTAATGGGCGTAACTGCATCTTTTTCAAATTGAGATTTAGAGTTTTCTAATGCTTTATGATAAAGGGTATCACATAACGCAGTGAACAGGTAGCAGGTGCGGTCAAAGCTGGTAAATGCGTTGGCATTGGCACCGGTCTTGGCATACTTTGCAAAGGCATCGCCGTCCTGATCTTCAAACATCTTGTGCTCGAGGAAGTGTGCC
>ENA-OQKQ01000628-OQKQ01000628.1-human-gut-metagenome-genome-assembly--contig:-NODE-628-length-10583-cov-4.129973_pt1 | contig 10583 bp, 10 predicted proteins | sample MGYA00242651_ERZ504803 | MGnify/ENA primary metagenome ERZ504803 (study PRJEB26092, sample SAMD00036380) | human gut metagenome | host: Homo sapiens | study: EMG produced TPA metagenomics assembly of...
CCGGAGGAGGGGCAATGCTTTTTTTAATTGATGTAGATCATGGGAGCTTTGAAAAAGCAAAAGAGACACGGCAAATTAACCTCCAAGCGGCTACCGTGTCCCTGCAAGTCGTCATTAGTTTGTGTAACTGGAACTTTATTTATATTAACTATGATAAGAACCAGACACACCACGATGTAAGAGAACTGCCATGAATGGTACTATAATCTGAGAAACCTTTGATATTCTCTGGATTCCACCGATTACAACAAGTCCTACAAGGATTGCAAGAATAAATGCTGAGATGACGATGGCTATTGAGTAGTCATTTCCAAAGATTGATACTGTATTTGCCTTGTCAGGATCAAAGAAAGCCTGAACTGCAGAAGCAATACCATTTACCTGTGTAAATGTACCGATACCCATAAGACCTACGCATGCTCCGAAGAATGCAAATATCTTTGCAAGCCACCTCCACTTGTGACCCATACCGCTCTCAATGTAATAGAAAGGTCCTCCGAGAACGTGTCCATCCTCGTCAATCTTTCTGTACTTTACAGCAAGCAGTCCCTCTGAATACTTTGTTGCCATTCCAAAAAGCGCTGCGATCCACATCCAGAAAAGTGCTCCGGGACCACCGGCAAGGATACCTATAGCTGTTGCTACTCCTACGATATTACCTGTACCGATAGTTGCTGAAAGTGCTGTACATAACGCGCCAAAGCTCGTCACCTCTCCTGTACCGTCTTCCTCATTCTTAATCATGAATCTCAGTGCCTTTGGCAGATGAACTATCTGAAGGAACTTAAGTCTGATCGTCAGATAGATTCCGCAGACGATGATGAGTATTATGAGTGGCAAGCCCCAGACAATATCATCAACTTTGCCTAAAAAGTTTGTGAATGCGTCCATGTTACTCCTCCTATTTTTTATTTATAATTCACAAGTGTAAATTATAGCATAAAAATTCTTAAATAAAAACGAAAAAACACGCATTTCAAGATTTTTCTTGGTTTTTTGCATGTTTTTTCGAATATTTATTTATTATATTACGAAATCTCGTCCATCTATATTCTTTACCGTCTCTTTGCCATATGTGGTTTGTCATTACTTCTTATAAGCATCCACACAAGCGAACTGACAAGAAGGAGTATTGGATAAAACAAATTTGGGATTATCTGGAATGCTGATATCTCATGTCCCAGCTCCGACACCGCTGATATTGCAACCAGCATCTGGGCACCGTAAGGAATGATTCCCTGGAATATGCATGAAAATGTATCAAGCAGCGACGCTGATCTCTTCGGGGATATACCATAATCCTCTGCCATCTCCTTTGCTATCGGATTTGCCATGACTATCGCGACCGTATTGTTGGCTGTGGCTATGTCCATGGCTCCAACCAGAAGTCCGATTCCGAGCTGACCTCCCTTGTCACCCTTGAACACCTTCTTTATAGCCGAAAGCAGCGCCTCAAATCCGCCATACTCTCTGATGAGTGAACACATGGCAGCCACAAGTACAGCTACCATACTCGTCTCGAACATTCCCGCTGCACCGCTTCCCATATTCGTCAGGAGATCCACTGCTGCCGTCTGCCCTGTGGCAAGCATGATGATGGAGCCTGACACGATTCCAACTATCAGGACTACAAACACATTAAATCCCACTATTCCTCCTATGAGTACCAGAACATAAGGTATGATCTGTATCATATTATAATCATGTTGTACTACTCCGCCTATCTCAGTATTGAATGACTTAACCAAGATTACTATGAGCGTCACAATCGCTGCAGGAAATGCTATCCAGAAGTTTGCCCTGAACTTATCTTTCATGGCACACCCCTGACCATTACATGCTGCTATGGTCGTATCCGATATGAACGACAGGTTATCTCCGAACATCGCACCGCCCATGATGGACGCCACACAGAGCGGCAGATTAAATCCTGACGCATCGGCAACTGCAACTCCTATAGGCGTCAGAAGTGTTATTGTTCCAACAGACGTTCCCATAGCTGTTGAGACAAAGCACGCTACAACGAACAAAACTGCCACGGAAAATCTCGCCGGAATGATACTCAGCATAAAGTATGCCACACTCTCGGCACTGCTCCGCCCCACGACTCCCACAAATATTCCCGCCGTCAGGAATATGAGCAGCATGGTTATAATATTTTTGTCTGTAAGTCCATTTGCCATGATCTGAAGCTTCTCATCAAAGCTTACCTTTCTGTTCTGCAGACATGCCACAAATATCGCCACCATAAAGGCAACCACTATTGGAATATTGTAAAATCCCATCGGGATCTTCAGCACGTACTCAAACAGTATTCCAAGTCCCAGATACAGGACAAGAAAGACGTATATCGGTATCAGTGCCGCACCATTTGACTTCTTCATAATTCTCCCTCTTCTTTCAATATTTTACCTAAATCGTATATCTTTTAATTGAACCTTTATTCTGCCATGGTATACAAGATACACCGCGTGGACTCCCTCTGGGAAATCCACTTTGTTCTCGCACCATCTCCACTCTGTCTCTGAGATATCTTCAGATACAGGTATATCTATTCTTCCGATACTCTCACTATCTTCTGTCACACATATGTCAAAGTATCCTTCTACATTCTCTGCCAGATCGTTTGCATCCTTGAGCTGCTCCTGATTCTCGCATCTCTCGTCTACCCTGACAGGTCCCTCATACACCACCTTGTTGGCATCCGTCTCATATCTGACATTCACGCCAAATGTACTGCTGCCCCCAAGCGCAAAATACTTATACCCTATGAGTGTTCCATCCTCTATCTCCGCAATAAATCTATCCTCACCCTTGTTCGTCACATTTGGGAATTCTATCGTGTATATACTGTTGGAGCCGTGCGGCATATGTCCATTTGTCAGGTTGCATGCTATCACCGCTGGATACGTGCCATTTGCCACAAGCGGTCCATTGTTCAGTCCGCAGCTCGTAACCTCCACCTGGTCTATGTGTCCATCCGCAGCTATATAGATCTTCTCGGCACAGGCCTGTCTGCTGTAGTCCGACTTATGTGTGAGCCTGTGATAGAACACGTACCACTGACCATCTATGCACTCTATACTTCCGTGCGTGGTTCCGGTCATATTCAGCTTGTTCTCGAAACTTCTTCCCTTATATCCCACATCGCCATTTGACACTATAGTGCCACCAAATGTAAATCCGTGATCCGGATAATCGCTCACCGCATAGCACAGCTCATGGTTCTGCCATGACGAATAAACAAAGTAGTATTTGTCTCCCACCTTTCTCATGGATGAACCCTCGAAAAATGGATGCTCCTCAAATGATGTTCCCTTCACGGCATAAGGTATGATGTGCCTCGGTTCTTCCTTAACCGTCAGCATGTCGTCCTCAAGCACCACCATGATCGGTCCCATGATGCTGTCCTTATAGCCAAGTATCTCCTCCTTTGTTCTTCCAAACATAGATACCTCATCATCCAGCCTGCCATTTGTCAGAAAATCAGGCTCTTCCTCGTATCCGTACTGGGTTCCGTAGAATATCCTGATGGTTCCGTCATCATTCATGGCTGCCGGATCAAAGCAAATATACTTCTTCATCACAGTGCCGTCCTTGTAATGCACATGGCCAAGATATTCGTATTTACCCGCCGGCGTATCGCACACAGCCACACTGATTGGACCTGTGTATCCGCCGTAACCGTAGTCACCGCCCATACAGTAATACAGATAATATCTGCCATCATTCCCCCTCACAACATCTGGCGCGTACATATACTTCAGCTCCGGGTATGCCGGATCCTGACTCGCCCTGTATGTAATGCCCTCGCATCGCCAGCTTGTCAGATCTTTTACCGGCGCGGAGTACACCACATAATCCTGCATACAGAACGTGTAACCGCCCTCCTTATCGTGAGATCCATAATGATAAACCCTGTCGCCCCATACATGCGGCTCGCCGTCCGGTATGTACTCATTCAGCGGCAAAAAGGGATTGTAAACCTGTCTGCTCATATATCTTCTCCTTCTTATATCATTTTTTTCTGTTCCCCTAAAACAATAAATCCCCAACATGATCCGCGTCATCTACAGACATGTTGGGTTCTCATATTTACAAGTATATTTAATAAAACTTTTTTAGTCAACAAGCACTTATAAAAAAGGCTGCATCTGCTCGCAGAGTTTCTTCTCAAGCTCTACTGAGTCTCTTCGTCTTATCCTTCGCCCTGTCATCCGCCACCTTATATTCGTTTAGATATTTATTCAGCGACTTCACACCCATATTGCAGCCATCCGTCATAAGCTCCGCTATGGTATTGTCAGACTCATCCACTATGAGTTTCACATTTGTCTTGATCCAGGACATGCACTTTGCTATTGGATTTGGATCCTTGCCATCGTCATGGTACTCATCCAGTAGTTTCTGTATCTCCTGTTTTATTGCGTCGTGCTCCTCCTTACATTCTATAAGTATCTTCTTCATCTTCGCCGCATGCACATACCCAAGCACCTCATCAATAGACGAAACACCCATCTTGATCCCGGCATCACATTCCCTGAGCAGCTTTATTGTGTCTGGTGATATCATCTCATATACCTCCTTAGCCTGTATATGAATATGTTACCCGGTGTTTGAAAATTATATACTCTGCTAAACAATCCTTTTTGGAGAGTTTCCTCATATGTATAGACAAAGGTTGACACCCCACCCCATAATCTTTATACTGTTATTACAAATGTAGTATTAAAGGAGTATAATCTATGAAACACATTCCCCAGATTTCCGAAGCTGAATATGAAGTTATGAAGGTTATATGGAAATATGCCCCTATAAGCACAAATGACATTACTGACAAACTGTTGCATACCACTTCATGGAATCCTAGGACTATCCAGACTCTCATCAAAAGACTTTCTGATAAGTCTGCCATCTCCTATGAGAAAAAGGGCCGCATGTTCATCTACTCCCCTGTCATCAGTCAGGAGGAATATCGAAAACATGAAAGCTCATCTTTTCTAAAGAAGTTTTTCAATGGACACATATCCGACATGGTTTCTGCGTTTGTGGATAGTGATGAGCTTAGTGCTGATGATATAAAGGAACTTCAAGACATATTAAATGTAAAAGGCACCGGGAGGAAATAAGGCTTGACTGAATTTTTCACACATTTTTTTATCAGCAATATATCCATAAGTTTCTCTCTGCTGCTACTGATATTTGTTCGATTTATGTTCAGAAAACAGCTAACATGTAATGGCAGATACAACACCATATATATTGTGCTGTTTCTTCTCGTAATTCCATTTATCCCTGTAAATAATTCATTTATATTCCAGGCCATAGGTTTCATACGATCATTATTTAACAGAAGTACTTCTGCCGCAAATACAGTTACTCCTGTGCCTATCAATACCACCCTTCATCAAATGGGAACTGGATGAACGACTTTGCTATATCTGTAAACAGTACATCTACAATATATCCAAAGCTCCTTTTTATTATCTGGCTTGCCGGAGTTTACATATTTTCCATCCGTTTAATAGTGTCAGGCATATCACTATACAAGCTGAAAAAATCTGCTGTTCCAGTCACTGACTATACTGTCATATCGAATATATATTCGGAATGCCTTGAGCTCTGCAATGTGCGCAGATACAAACCGAAATTATATTCCTCCTCTGCTTTATCTGGAGCGGTCATTGTAGGTGTATTCCGCCCTGTTATATATATTCCACGGCAAATCAACGACTGCATATCCGATTACACAATAACCGACCTGAGACATATTTTGTTACATGAACTACAACATTTTAAACGCAGAGACAATGCCGTAAATATGTTTATCTGCATATTCTGCATACTGTATTGGTTCAATCCTGTTGTTATATACACATTACATACAGCAAGACATGACAGAGAAAAAGCATGTGACAATGATGTATTGCAGTACCTTGGTCAAAGCTATGCTGTGAAGTATGGACAGACCATCCTCCGTGCGGCTGCAAGCAGATCCAGTAATTCATCATCGGTATCATTCAAGAGCAAAAGCAGGAAAAAATTACTTAAAACAAGGCTTCAGCTTATTGTTAATTTCAACCCTGTCACCAACAGAGAAAAACGGAAATGTATATATGCATTTTCAATTATCATATTGCTGATGACTGTATGTGCGCCATTATCTGTATATGCTCTGGATGATACACAATACAAGGATTTTGCCCCGGTGAATCTGGAATCCTTGGATCTATCCAGCTACTTTTCTGACTACAACGGCTGTTTTGCTCTGTACGACAAGAGAAATGATAAATGGTATATCTATAACCAGGACAAAGCTCTATGCCGCACTTCACCGGATTCTACATATAAAATATATGACGCAGTGATGGCTCTTGAACATGGCATCATAACTTCCGACAACTCATTTATGCGCTGGGATGGGAGCTCTTACCCTTTTGATGCCTGGAACACAGACCAGACACTTCGATCTGCCATGACCGGATCTGTAAACTGGTATTTTGACAATCTGGATGCAGCTATGGACCACACAGATGCGAAAAATTTTCTCGGTCTTATTGAATATGGAAATCAGAATATCAATTCAGCTCAGAACTGTTACTGGCTGGAATCCTCTCTGACTATATCCCCAGTAGAGCAGGTAGAACTGCTATGTCACCTGAAAAATAATGATTGGAAGCTGTCTAAGACAAATGTGGATACAGTCATAGAGTCCATGTTTATTGCAAACTCAGATGGAAAAAGTCTGTATGGCAAGACAGGTACCGGCAGAGTTGATGATATAAATATAAACGGCTGGTTCGTCGGATTCATTACATCTAATGATAATGATTACTTTTTCGCCACGAATATATCACTTTCTGAAAATGACAATCAGTTTTTATCAGCGGACGGACTTTCCGCATCGAAGATCTCTCTGTCAATACTGCGTGATCTTGGAATATATGCCTATGAATATCAGTCAGAATAAACCGGTATGTCACATTCCATCTTCTCTATATGATTTGACATATATTTGAAAGTACCATCTTCTTCCGGTTTTACTGTAAGTGTATTTCTAAATGCAATGTCCGATCCCTTGTCAGCCCACACCGCATCAACAATAAGCGAAACAGTTCCATCATCGTTGTAGATATAGTCCACAACCTCTCCGAATGGTGGATACTGTTTTCCTAGAATGACCTGATATCTGTGCGAATTTTTTTCTGAATTGTAATCACAATTATCCCTCAGCTCCGTCACAGTGACAGGGAACATTGACAACATAACAGACTCATATTTGTCTGCATCTATCCATCCACCATCAGGTTTCAGATTTTCACCAGTGTACAGTCTGTATATATCATCAAACATACACGGCACAAGTATATCTGATGCATTTGACTCATCCCAATCGATAACAAGCATATTGTAATTCACATAACTAAGCCCATACACATATTTTCTTGTCAATTTCCTGCATTCATCCGTCAACGGACTGACTCTGAAATACTCCTTCAGCCCACCATGGGCTATTATATTTGAGTATGTATATATAAAGTAGCCTTTTTCTGTGAGTTTCATATCTTTTAAATCCCGTATGCCAGTCGCTATAAACTTCCAGTCACGATTCTCGTACTTTGCTGTGTTGAAAATCATCTGTATCCGGCTGTCATCATACACAAATGTCATCTCCGTCACGCTTGCATCCCTGTTTACCCTATATACGCAAATGTAATCTCGCTCTCCACCATCTGTATAATTTCTATAAAAAGACTGAAATAGCTGATAATTATACATATTGGTATCATCAGAAAAACAAATCAGTCCACTGCTTCCTAAGATATCTACTGCACCATATATTAAATCACTATTATCCGAAATATCTTCATCCTCATACAACTTTCTTATGGCATCTGACTGCAATATTCCTATTATATTTACTTTTACATTCTCCATTTCGTCATCGGATAACAGACTATCATCAATAACATTTCCATTCTGATTTATTGTGATGGTCTTATCTCCGTAGTGCTCCTGCCACTCTTTATCAGAAAGCCTGTCTCTGTACCAATATATCCCCTCTTTGCCCATCGTCAGAACATCATTTGACACATACTCAAATCCATCATTTTCTTTCTCCTTTATTGTAACTTTATGTGTAAATAATCTGCCACTCTCATCCTTCTCCGAAACAGCATTTACTATGAGGGTTATTGTTCCGTCAGCATTATACTCAGCATCCACTACCTCTGGAAATGGAACCAATGGTGTCACACTGTGATCAAACATCCCCCTCGTTCTGTACTGATACATTTGTCTGGACACATCATATACATTGACATGCTGAAGTACATCTGTAGACACAGGCAAATACTCCTGAAACACCTTCTCGTATAACTTCCCTTCTATCATATATGTAACCCCCTCGTCCGAATAGGGACTAGACATACCATATTTCATTTTGTAAAGTGCTTCATAGATATCGTAATAATTTATTTTGTTCATATCTGATTCATCCCAGTTTGTGGTAAATAAATTATTCGAATCATATCCAATCGTCTTGATATACTTTCTGTTAAGTACCCTTAACTTCTCATCCAGAGGCTCAACTCGTAATGCCGTATACGCAGAATCTCCGTCATATCCTCCCATCCTGTACCTCTCAAAAAATAGATATCCGTCTGTGTATTTCCATGTATAGGCCTTATAGTTTTCTTCATTTTTCTCAACAAAACAGTTATTCTCCCACACATAGAATCGCCTGGTTATCATCACATTGTTACTGCCTGATTTAAAATCAAACCTTACAAAGGACTTATCATACATGACCTGCAGTATTGTACATCCCGCATCTCTGTTTTCAGCCACCTCTGATAAAAACATCTCCGCATTCTCTGCATTTGCCATATTGATCTGATTCTCCACATCCACAGCTATGTACCCCTTACTTCCCATCGATTCTATTACGGTCCTAGTCTGATTCAGTTTTTCTTCCTCGGTCTTGCATTTCATATCCTGACAGGATGAATATATATCATCCAAATCTGCAATAAACTGATTTTCATCAGATATACTAAAATCAATAACTGTCCGCTCTGCGTCTGCCACTGCATTTTTATTGGAACAACTGCATAACAATATGGCTATGCCAACCAAAAGTAGCATACAATATAACTTCTTGTATATATTACACACGTAGTATTTCAAGATAAAAAAATATAAGTTCATCATATCAAAACTCCTTTATAATAAATATTACATTTGTAGTATTTATTATAAAGGAGTTTATTGCTGTGTCAATACTAATTACTTATAACTTCGCCCTAAAATAAGTAACTCCCGGCAGCACCGAAACATTCGTTCCGATCCAGACGTTATCTCCCACTGTGATAGGCAGGGCAATCTCTAAATGTAACTTTTGCTCCATCATCATATATACTACAGCTTATACTGCATGAAATTACCATTATGAACAAATCCGAAATCCGTATACAATTTAACACCCATGTCAGATGCCGTGATCTGTATCGTTCCACATCCATAATCCCTTGCATCATTTACAACACGGGATAACAGTTCCTTTGCAATGCCCTTTCTTCTATAATTAGGGTTGGTAAACATACTGGAGAGCAACCCTATTCTTCCACTTGGACATCCAAAATAAGGCGGTTTCTCCACAAATGACATACCGCTTGTCCCTATAATATCATCCCCGTTAAAAGCCAGCCATGATACAAACGTTCCGTCTGCCATATGCCGGGTATAATAATCCTTAAGCGCTGGCACCAGGTCTATCTCTTCTTTTGCGCCCTCTTCCCTGAGCTGATTTATTCTCATATTTATAAATGTATCAAGTTCATTTTCTGTAAGTCTTCTGTAGTCTATTTTCATTTACTTGCATCCTCCATTCCAGAATCCCTTTTTCCTCCAGGATAGTTAAACACGTTGTTCTTGTTATATTTATTCACTCTTCACCAGTTCATCTATCAGCTCTATAGCCTCCCTGATCATGCCGTCACAGTGCACTTTCTTGATTCCACCCTTTTGGGCATTTGCCTTTAACAGATCAGCACAATCGGTCATGCCATTGTGGTTATCTGCTATCCTGCGCCTGAACTGATTTATCACGTATGGATTCTCAACGCCCAGAGCGCCAAGTACCATAAGTCCTCCTGTGATCGCACCGCAGGTTGAACCACACTTCATGCCACCACCGAAATTAGCACTGAGCTTTGCCGCCATATCTCCTGTTATTCCGAGCTCGTCCGCGTAAGCCCGCAGAATGGTCTGCGCACAGTTATTGACCATCGGTGTCTCGTTTCTTATCTCCATAGCTTTTTCACGTGTTTATTCATTGCTGTTTCCTCCAATCCATGAACCTAATTCCTATTATATCATTATACATTATTTGTGATAATATCAAGTTTTTGATGCTTGTATTTATTTCATCCAAATCTATTCTATTAGTGACAATACTATGTTTTATGACAGTCATGTATCACTGCAAAGTATCAGGGATTATCTTGGACATACTTATGAAGAGATGACAAGACAGTATATTGATTATATGCCGCAAAGGATTGCAAAAGCAAATGATGAGT
>ENA-OQKQ01000629-OQKQ01000629.1-human-gut-metagenome-genome-assembly--contig:-NODE-629-length-10583-cov-2.592770_pt1 | contig 10583 bp, 8 predicted proteins | sample MGYA00242651_ERZ504803 | MGnify/ENA primary metagenome ERZ504803 (study PRJEB26092, sample SAMD00036380) | human gut metagenome | host: Homo sapiens | study: EMG produced TPA metagenomics assembly of...
CGCACCAAGGAACGGCTCAATGAAATTCTGCTAAGAACACCGGCAAGAGCATGAACAGATTGTGCAGGACACAGACCGAGACAACAGCATGACCGCACAGGAAGCGCTGGCGTACGGCCTTGTGGATAAAGTGATCGACAAGAGATAACACGGTAGACGGACGGATGGCAGCATCCGTCCTGTCTTTCTATTTTGGATTTGGAGTGTGCATACATGGCACGAGATGACAATTACAATCGTATGACCCGGTGCTCCTTCTGCGGCAAGTCAGAGGCAATGGTTCACAAGCTGATTGAAGGTCCGGGCGTATTTATCTGTGACGAGTGTATTCGCCTTTGCAACGACTTGATCCAGAGCACCGAGCTGGTGGACGCCCCCGGTAAGCAGGGGGAGGACGGCGATATGGTGCTGCCCAAGCCGGCAGAGATCAAGGCCCAGCTGGACGCCTATGTGATCGGTCAGGACGAGGCAAAAAAAGCGCTGTCCGTTGCGGTATATAACCACTATAAGCGTATTTTCAGCACCCAAAAGGACGATGTGGAGCTGCAAAAGAGCAACATCTTATTGATGGGTCCCACCGGCGTGGGTAAGACGATGCTGGCCCAGACCCTGGCAAAGATCCTGAATGTTCCCTTTGCCATTGCAGACGCCACCACCCTGACCGAGGCCGGGTATGTGGGCGAGGACGTGGAAAATATTTTGCTGCGCCTGATCCAAGCGGCGGACTTTGATGTGGAACGCGCCGAACGGGGCATTATCTATGTGGACGAGATTGACAAAATCAGCCGCAAGAGCGAGAACCGCTCCATTACCCGTGATGTAAGCGGTGAAGGCGTGCAGCAGGCGCTGCTGAAGATTTTGGAGGGAACAGTGTCCAATGTCCCCCCCGGCGGCGGGCGCAAGCACCCCCAGCAGGAGTTTATTCAGATTGATACGACGAACATTCTCTTTATCTGCGGCGGTGCCTTTGACGGCATTGAAAAAATCATTGAGAAGCGGATCGGTGGCAAGTCTATGGGCTTTGGCGCGGATATTCAAGCGGAAGATGTGGACGAAAACCGCGTGATGGAGCGGGTAGAGCAGCACGATCTGGTGAAGTATGGACTGATTCCGGAACTGATTGGGCGTATTCCTGTGATTGCCGTGCTGGAGAATTTGGATAAATCGGCATTGATCCGCATTATGACGGAGCCGAAGAATTCCATTGTTAAGCAGTATACCCGTATGTTCCAAATGGACGGGGTGCATCTGGAGTTCCAGCCGGAGGCGCTGGCGGCTATGGCCGATGTGACCCTGGAGCGCAAAACCGGCGCCCGCGGTCTGCGCAGCGTGTTTGAATCTACCTTAAAAGAACTGATGTTCCAGATCCCCAGCGACAGCACGGTGGAGAAGGTGACCATCACCCCGGAGACGGTGCGCAGCGGTGCGGAACCGATCATTTTGCGCAATCCCAAGAAGGAGAGCCACGACCTGACGGCCGGTGCTCTAAAGAACGCATAAGCAAAGGAGTGCAGTGCGCAGCAGCGTATTGCGCTCTTTTTTTCTTTTCAGGTTGCCTTTTTATATATTTTATTATATAATACTGCGTAGCGATTTTTTTCTGCTGATGATTTTTTGTATTTAGAAGTAGGTTTTATAGATGGACGAGATGAACATTTTTGAGACGGCGCCCAGCTTCCCGGTGATCCCTTTGCGGGGACTGGTGATGTTTCCGGATATGGTGCTGCACTTTGATGTGGGGCGCAAAAAGAGCGTTGCCGCGCTGAAGGCGGCCATGAACGCGGATCAAAAGATCTTTTTGGTGTCCCAAAAGGACGCAGCGGTAGACGACCCGGGGCTGGACGATCTGTTCGGCGTAGGCGTGATTTGCTCTGTGCGGCAGATGATGCGCATTCCCGGCAGCGAAAATATGCGCGTGGTAGCCGAGGGTGACGGGCGCGGCGCTTTAATGGGCGTTTGTACGCACCAAGCCGTTTCTTTCTGCGGTGGTACAGCCGCTGGAGGAACCGGAGGATCAGTTGGATCCGGATCGGGCCAATGCCTATCGTCGTGCGGTGAAAAAAACGATTTGAGCATTACGCCGAGATGGTGCCCAAGATCAGGCAATGATGTGATTGCTAAGGTGCTTGCTTATCAGGAAAACGGTCCTTTGGCGGATTATATTTGCTCCAATACCTTTATGGATTATGCGGACAAGCAGGATGTGCTGGAATGCTTGGACCCGGGTGAGCGGCTGCGTATGCTCTTAATGCTCCTGAGCAAGGAAAAATCCACGCTGGAGATTGAAACGGAGCTGCATGAGCGTGTGCAGGCTGAGATCGACAAAAATCAGCGGGAGTATTACCTACGGGAGGAAATGCGGGTGATCTCCGAGTCTTTGGGCGAGGAGGATAATCCCCAGGAGGAAGCAGACGGCTACCGGGAAAAGATCGGCAAGCTGCGCTGCGACGAGGAAGCCAAAACCCATTTGCTCAAGGAATGCGACAAGCTGGCCAAAATGCCCCAAGGCTCCCACGAGGCCACAGTGGTGCGCAATTATTTGGATAAGTGCCTGGAAATTCCGTTCGGTACATATACCAAAGACAATATGCGCCTGGATCGTGCCCGCAAGGTGCTGGATAAGGATCATTACGGATTGGATAAAGTGAAAGACCGCATTGTGGAGTCCTTGGCAGTGCTGCGGCGCAACCCGGACTTCTCCGGTCAAATTCTCTGTTTGGCAGGCCCGCCCGGGGTAGGTAAAACCTCTATCGTCAAATCCCTGGCAAAGGCCATGAACCGCAAGTATGTGCGGGTGGCGCTGGGCGGTGTCCACGATGAGGCAGAAATTCGCGGCCACAGAAAGACTTATATCGGCGCTATGCCCGGCCGCATTATTGATGCAGTGATCAAAAGCGGCAGTATGAACCCCATTATCTTGCTGGACGAGATTGACAAGATTGGCAACGACATCAAAGGCGACCCGTCCTCCGCACTGTTGGAGGCGCTGGACCCGGAGCAGAACAATACCTTTGCCGATCATTATATTGAGTTTCCGGTGGATCTGTCCAAGGTGCTGTTTATCACCACTGCCAATGATACTTCCACCATTGCTCCGCCGCTGTTTGACCGTATGGAGGTTATTGAGCTTGGTTCCTATACCGCTACGGAGAAGTTCCGTATCGCCAAGGACCATTTGGTGAAGAAAGAGATGACCAAGCACGCGCTGTGTGCCAGAGAGTTTAAGGTCACGGACGGCGCGCTGGAGGAGATCATCGCTCATTATACCAGAGAGGCCGGTGTGCGGCGGCTGGAGAAATGTATCGGCACCCTGTGCCGCAAGGCGTCCGTAGCGCTGGAAAGTGGCGCCAAGTCTTTTCGCGTGAATGAAAAGAACTTGCAGGACTATCTGGGCGTGCCAAAGTACACGGATGACCTGATCCCGGGTGAAAACCAAGTGGGCGTGGTCAACGGTCTGGCTTGGACTTCTGTAGGCGGCACCATGCTGCCCATTGAAGTGTCTGCCTTCCCGGGCACCGGCAAGGTGCAGATCACCGGTAATTTAGGCGATGTGATGACCGAGAGCGTTAAGACCGCCGTGGGCTTTATCCGCTCCCGCGCAGACACCTATGGTATTGACGATCAGTTCTATAAAAATAAAGACTTGCACATTCACGCTCCGGAGGCAGCCATTCCCAAGGACGGCCCCTCTGCCGGACTGGCCATCACCACGGCGCTGGTCAGCGAGCTGACAGGCATTCCCATTCGCTGCGATGTGGCCATGACCGGCGAGATCAGCCTAAAAGGGCGGGCGCTGCCTATCGGTGGATTGAAAGAAAAGAGTATGGCCGCCTACAAGGCCGGTTGCTCCACGGTGATCATTCCGGCGGAGAACAGCAAGGACTTGCAGGAGATCGGCGAAGAAGTGAAAGCGGGCGTGCGCTTTGTGCCGGTAGACACCTTTGACCAGGTGCTGCCTATTGCGCTGGAATACATGCCCACACCTACCGCCCGGGAGGACAATCCCGCCGCCGTGCCGGTGGCCAAGTCCAAGCGTGCCGATCGGCCGGTGGCCCAGTGAGGTGCCTATGAATTATAACAAAGCAACCTTTGATCGCGCCTTTGGCATTTCCGCCCAACTGCCCCCGGCAGACGGGATTGAGATTGCCTTTGCCGGGCGCTCCAATGTGGGCAAAAGCTCACTGCTCAACCGCCTGTTTAACCGCAAGTCCCTGGCCCGGGTCAGTTCCGTACCCGGCAAGACGGTGACCGTCAACTTCTATGATGTGGACGGTGTGCACTTTGTGGATCTGCCCGGTTACGGCTATGCCAAGATCTCTAAGGCGGAGAAAAAGCGGTTTGGTGAGTTGATGGAGGGCTATTTTCAAAGCGGACGGCCCATTCGCCTTGTGGTGCAGCTGATTGATATGCGCCACGCCCCCAGGCGGATGATCTGCAAATGATCGACTTTTTGCAGCAGATCGGACTGCCCTTTGTGGTGGTGCTCACCAAGGCAGATAAATTAAAACCCACTCAGTATAAAAAAAGACTGGAAGAACTGGGCACGGAGTTGCCCAACCTGGGCACAGGCGTGCAGGTGATCCCGTTCTCTTCTGTGAAAGGGCAGGGGAGCGAACAGTTAAAGGCCGTGATCGAACAGGCCTGCCAGTCGGAATGATAGAAGCGGAGGATAGAAAAGATGGAGAAATTACCTTTTGTTACCAAGGAAAAGGCGGAGGAGATCGCAGCGCAGTTTCCCACCCCCTTTCATCTGTACGATGAGCGGGGCATTCGGGAAAATGCGGCTAAGCTGAAAGAGGCTTTTGCCTGGAACAAGGGCTACAAGGAGTTCTTTGCCGTCAAGGCAACGCCCAACCCCTTTCTGATTAACATTCTGCGGGAGTACGGCTGTGGCTGTGACTGCTCGTCCAAGACGGAGCTGATGCTCTCCAAAGCCATTGGCGCCGTGGGGGAAGATATTATGTTTTCTTCCAACGACACGCCCTTAGAGGAGTTCAAATACTGCAATGACCTGGGCGGTATCATCAACCTGGATGACATTACCCATATTGAAGCCGTGGAAAAAGCCTGCGGCAAGCTGCCCCGCAAAATGAGCTGCCGCTACAATCCCGGCGGTATGTTTAAGATCACCAATGATATTATGGACAACCCGGGAGACGCCAAGTACGGTATGACCACCGAACAGCTGTTTGAGGCCTTCCGGATCATGAAGTCCAAGGGCGTAGAGGAGTTCGGTCTGCACGCATTCCTGTGCTCCAATACGGTGACCAATGAGTATTATCCGCTGCTGGCCAAGGTGCTGTTTGATGTAGCAGTGCAGCTGAAGAACGAGCTGGGCGTAAAAATCAGCTTTATCAATCTGTCCGGCGGCGTTGGCATTCCTTACCGTCCGGAGCAGGAGCCGAATGATATTTTGAAGATCGGTGCCGGTGTACATAAGGTGTATGATGAGGTGCTTACCGCCAACGGTATGGGCGATGTGGCGATCTATACCGAGCTTGGCCGCTTTATGATGGGCCCCTACGGCGGCTTGGTGACTCGCGCCATTAACGAAAAGCATACTTATAAAGAGTATGTGGGCGTAGACGCTTGCGCCGTGAACCTGATGCGCCCGGCCATCTACGGTGCGTATCACCATGTGACGGTGCTGGGCAAGGAGGATCAGCCCTGCGACCATAAGTACGATGTGACCGGCTCCCTGTGCGAGAACTGCGACAAATTCGCCGTGGACCGTATGCTGCCGGAGATCAATCGCGGCGATCTGCTGTTTATCCACGACGCCGGCGCCCACGGCTTCTCTATGGGCTACAACTATAACGGCAAGTTGAAAAGTGCGGAGATTTTGTTAAAGACCGACGGCACTTTCCAGATGATCCGTCGGGCAGAGACTCCCAAGGATTACTTTGCCACCTTTGATTGCTTTGACTTTTACAATGACCTGATCAAAGGCTAAGGAAGATAAAAAAAGAGCGACCGGACAATTTTGTCCGATCGCTTTTTTTGTGTTTTGCTGTTGGTTATTTGGTATAGAACATGGCGCCGGTTTGCGATTTGCTGTATCGGTACACACTCATCTCGATCCCCAAAGCCAGGTAGATACAGAGTGACGAGGAGCCGCCGGCGGAGAACAGGGGCAGGGTGATGCCGATGCAGGGCAGCAGGCTCAGCTCCATGCCGATATTAACAAAGGTCTGGGCAAAGAGCATAACGGCAATGCCGTTGCACATGAGGTAGCCGCCGTTATCCCGGGCACGCAGGCCGGTTTGACCTACTCGCAAAATCAGTATCGTTAAAATTAAAATCACTGCCAGTGCGCCGATAAATCCAAATTCCTCACCGGCTACGGACAGAATCATATCGTTCTGATTTTCCGGCACGGCGCCGCTTTGGGTCATATCGCCCTTTAAGAAGCCTTGACCGAGAAAACCGCCGTTGCCCATGGCGATCTTACCGTTATTTTGTTGATACATGGTGCTCTCGTATTGCTCCGGGTAAAACAGGGCAATAATCCGCTCCCGCTGCAAGCCGGAGATCAGCTTCAACTTCCAGGCGGCCACAAAACCCACGATCAGCGCGCAAAACCCGGCTAAGAAGTAGCCGATGTTAATGCGGGCAAAGAACAGCATGCCGATAAACATAATCAGGAAGATCAGGGCAGAACCGGCGTCACCGGTCATCAGCACCAGCCCAATGGGGATCATGCCGTGGATCACCAAAGGAATGATGGTGCGTATTTTATTGATCTTGTCCCGTACCATATCCAGGTGGTAGGAAAAGGAGATGATAAAGCCTACTTTCAGCAGCTCAGAGGACTGGAAGGTCAGCACCTTCAGGTCGATCCAGCTGCGGGCGTCCTGCCGGGCATCCGGCGCAATGCCAAAGAAGAAAGTGTAGATCATCAAACCTACGCACCCGGCGGCGATCACCGGCCACAGCTTGGCTACCGCCTCATAGTTCACATTAGAAACCAGTAGGCAGATCACCACCCCCAGCGCCACGGACAGGAACATGGAGCGCACATCGCTGCTGATGATCTTGCCGTCCTTTAAGGTAGAGTGGGTAGCGCTGTACACCAGCGCCAAACCGTATAGAGAGCCAACCATGGCGGTTAGCAAAGTTACATAATCTAAACCGGAAAATAATTCCAACAGCGGCGATTGTTTTTGCCGACTGTGCACGATCTGCCTCCTCTCATTACAGGGTAGTCTTTATTATATTATGAATTTTGCCAGAATTCAAGAGAAGCGGGCAATTATTACTTGGATTATTTTATCCCTTATGTTATAATAACTTGCGAGAAACGTTGCGCCCGCTGCGGCGCGTACAGGAGTATGTATATGCTGACAGATATTGAGATCGCCGCACAGGCGAAAATGAAAAGAATTACGGATGTGGCTGCGGCTATGGGTATTCGTCCGGAGGAACTGGAGCCTTACGGTCATTATAAAGCGAAGCTGTCCGATGATCTGCTGACTCGGCTGCAAGATCGTCCGGACGGCAAGCTGGTGCTGGTAACGGCGGTCAACCCTACCCCTGCCGGTGAGGGCAAGACCACCGTGAGTATCGGCTTGGGTCAAGCGATGTGCAAACTGGGAAAAAATGCGGTGATCGCTCTGCGGGAGCCGTCCTTGGGTCCGGTGTTCGGCATTAAGGGCGGCGCTGCCGGCGGCGGTTACAGCCAGGTGGTGCCTATGGAGGACATTAACCTGCACTTTACCGGTGATCTGCATGCCATTACCAGCGCCAATAATCTGATGTGTGCGCTGCTGGATAACCATATTCAGCAGGGGAATGTGCTGGGGATTGATCCCCGCCGTGTGCAGGTGAAGCGGTGCCTGGATATGAACGATCGCGCCCTGCGCAATATTATTTGCTCTTTGGGCGGCACCCTGAACGGCGTGCCCCGGGAGGATCACTTTTGCATAACCGTTGCCAGTGAGGTAATGGCAATCCTGTGTCTTGCGGAGGATTTGCAAGATCTGAAAAAGCGGCTGGGTGATATTTTAGTAGCCTATACCTACGACGGCGCACCGGTGTATGCCCGGGATATTCAGGCAAACGGCGCCATGACCGTGCTGCTGAAGGATGCGATTAAGCCCAATTTGGTGCAGACCTTGGAGAATACGCCGGCCATTATGCACGGCGGTCCCTTTGCCAATATTGCCCACGGCTGTAACTCTGTACGGGCTACAAAAACCGCGTTGAAGCTGGGCAATTACGCCATTACCGAGGCGGGCTTTGGCTCTGACCTAGGGGCAGAGAAATTCTTTGACATTAAGTGCCGCTACGCGGGGCTGACCCCCGCCTGCGTGGTGCTGGTGTCTACCGTGCGGTCAATGAAATATAACGGCGGCGTGCCCAAGGATCAGCTGAAAGAGGAGAATTTAGACGCGCTGCGCGCCGGCTCTGTCAATTTGCTGGCGCATATAGAGAATTTGAAGAAATTCGGTGTGCCGGTGGTGGTGGCCATCAACCACTTCTATGCGGACACCCAGGCGGAGATCGACTATGTAGAGCAAATCTGCAAGGCGGCAGGCGCGGATTTTGCCGTGACCAAGTGCTTTGCGGAGGGCGGTGCTGGCAGTTTGGAGCTGGCAGAGAAAGTGGCTGCCGCCTGTGAAAAGGAAAATCACTTCCATACCCTATACGACCTGGATCTGCCGGTGTATGAGAAGATCGAGAAAATTGCCAAAGAGGTCTACGGTGCCGACGGTGTGGACTACACGAAGGCGGCAAAAAAGGCCATTGACGGCTTTATTGCACTGGGGGCAGACAAACTCCCGGTGTGTATGGCAAAGACCCAGTACAGTTTGTCTGACGACCCCACAAAGCTTGGGCGCCCCAGCGGCTTTCGTATTACCGTCAGCAGCGCCAGTCTGTCTGCCGGCGCCGGTTTCCTGGTGTGCCAGACCGGCAATGTGATGACCATGCCCGGCCTGTCCAAATCACCGGCGGCCTACCGCATTGATGTGGACGATCAGGGCAACACCGTGGGGCTGTTCTGATGCAAGTATTTCATTCTCATAGTTATGCTGATACGGTGCGTATTGCTGCCGATCTGGCAAAGACCTTGCCAACCGGCACGGTGATTGCCTACTTGGGCGACCTGGGGGCGGGCAAAACCGCCTTTACCGCCGGACTGGCAAAAGGGCTGGGGTTGACGGTGGATGTGACTTCACCTACCTTTGCCATTTGCAATACGTATCGGCAGGGAGATGTGACCCTGCACCACTTTGATATGTACCGGGTAGACAGCTGGGACGATCTGTATTCCACCGGATTTTTTGATTATTTGGACACCGGCGCTTACCTGGCCATCGAATGGAGCGAGAATGTGTACGGTGCGCTGCCGTCGGACACCCTGATGGTGGAAATTTCCAAAACAGGGGAGCAGGATCGCACCATTGAGATTTATAAAAAAGAGGAGGAGAAAGCATGATCCTTGCGGTAGATGCATCATCTGTTACCGCAGCTGCGGCTTTATGTAGTGGTGACGGCGCGGTAGTGTGCAGCGACTTTCTCCATAATGGCCTGACCCACAGCGAAACCCTGCTACCTATGATTCGGCGGGTGCTGGGGGACACCTCGGTGGCAGACCTAGACGCCATTGCCGTTACGGTCGGTCCCGGTTCCTTTACCGGGGTGCGGATCGGCGTGGCCACCGTTAAAGGTCTTGCCTTTGACAGGGATATTCCTTGTATCGCCGTGTCTGCTCTGGAAGCGGTGGCGTACCAGTTCCCGGAGGAGAACGCAGTGATCTGCGTGGTGATGGACGCCCGTCGCGGGCAGTTCTATAACGCCCTTTTTCGTGTGGAGAACGGTGAGGTGGAGCGCCTTTGCCCGGACCGGGCTGTGGACGGCGCTGCACTGGCTGAAGAATTGGTCGCCTATAACCGAGTGATCGTGGCCGGTGACGGCGCCCAGTTGTTTGCACCCTTGTTCCCGGCTGGGGAGGTAGCCCCTCCACAGCGGCAGTATGTGACCGGGCACGGCGTGGCCCTGGCCGCCCAAAAACAGAAAACCATGCCCGCCGCTGCGCTGATGCCTGTATATCTGCGGCTTAGCCAGGCGGAACGGCAATTAAAATTAAAAAAAGGAGAATCATAATGAAGATTGCAATGGGTTCCGATCATGCGGGCTTCCCGCTGAAAGAGGAGATCAAAAAAGTGCTGCTGGAGCAGGGCTATGAAGTAGAAGATGTGGGCTGCTATTCCCCGGAACGCTTCGATTACGCCATCAGCGCCCAAAAGGCCTGTGATTTGGTGGTAGACGGTACTTGCGAAAAAGCCATTCTGTGCTGCGGCACCGGTATTGGCATCTCTATGGCTGCCAATAAGGTCAAGGGCATTCGGGCTGCCTGTTGCTCTGATTATTTCAGCGCCAAGTACACCCGCGCCCATAATGATGCCAATGTGCTGTGCATGGGCGATCGTGTAGTCGGCGCCGGGCTGGCACTGGAGCTGGTGCAGGTGTTCCTGACCACGCCCTTTGAGGGTGGCCGCCACCAGACACGTATTGACCAGATTATGGACATTGAGGCAGGGAAGAAGCTCTACTGAGTTTAAGACAGAAAAAAAGCGCAC
>ENA-OQKQ01000631-OQKQ01000631.1-human-gut-metagenome-genome-assembly--contig:-NODE-631-length-10570-cov-2.482141_pt1 | contig 10570 bp, 8 predicted proteins | sample MGYA00242651_ERZ504803 | MGnify/ENA primary metagenome ERZ504803 (study PRJEB26092, sample SAMD00036380) | human gut metagenome | host: Homo sapiens | study: EMG produced TPA metagenomics assembly of...
TGCTCGTCTGCAGCCTTTACGCCTTAAGCGTAAGCACCGCGCCAAAGGCAGTCGGACCACAGTGGCTCGAGATCACACCGCCGACCTGAGTCCAGGTGATGTCCTTAAAGCCGAGTTCATGCGCGTAGACCTCCATATCATCGCGCAGCTCCTCGGAAAGGCCCACCGAATACGCCAAACCAATGTGCGAGTAATCAATATCGCCCTTGGCAACCATGTGGCAATAAAGGCGCGGGCGCATTTGAGCATGGAGCCGCGGAACTTCTTGGTCGCCACAAACTTACCGCCCGTCACCTCAATACAGGGCTTGATTTTGAGCAGGTGGGCACCAAGAAACGCCATGTTGGACAGGCGCCCGCCGGCCTTGAGGAAGGCAAGATCGGTGGGAACAAAGCCCAGTAGCACGCGGTCCATGACGGAGTTCGTAAAAGCAAAGATCTCTTCGACGGTGGCATCGGGGTGAGCCTCGATGTATTTGGCAGTCTCGACGACAACGAGCGACTGGCCCACCGAGACAAAGCGAGTGTCCATGGAGAACACGTAGTCGCGGCCCTTAGCTGCAATCTTGGAGGACTGATGCGAACAGGTCGTGGCCTCGGAATACGCAAGATGCAGAATAGTCGCGTCGGGCTGCTCGGCATGGATGCGGTCGTACACATGAGCAAAATCCGCAGGCGCACAGCCACTGGTTTTGGGCATCACGCCAAACTCGTTGCAGCGCGAATAAATCTCAAGCGGATCGATCGAGCCGTCCTCGACGGTCTACGTCAGCAATCGTGACATGCATGGGCACGCGCACGATGCCGTAGCGCTCGCAGAGCTTTGGCGTCACATCCGAACCAGACTCAACCACGATTACGTACTTGCCCATTATCATCACGACCTATCTCAACGTCGACTTTCCAATACCAAGCACAGGCCACCACACTGTTGCGCAACAGCATCTAAGCGCCAAAGAGACGCCGCCCCTTGCACACAACAAAGGACAGCGTCTCCCTGGAAAACTCCGTGCTTGGCTGAGATTTTACACGGTTTATAAATGAGTGTTACTTATCCCGCAAACGGTAGCTATACGCGATAAACGGTAGTTCGCTGCGGCAACTGCAACACATTCCGCCCAGCAAGTCCAATCGTGCCCCATGCACGGTTAATGCACGAGGCGGTAGAAATTCATCGATGCCGCGCCCTCGGCGTGCAGCTCCATCGCCGGAACCGCCGGCGAATAGGTACGGCTCGTAAGTGCCGCCTCGCCGCCATTTGCAAAAATCTCGACCATCGTAGTGTCCGAAAGCACGCGCAGGTCGCGAAGCTCGCTGAGCTCGATCGACCTCTGGTCGCGCCCATAGCCTTCGTCACCCATGTCGAGGGTAAGCATCCCGTCTGCATAGCACACAAAGACACCCTTGCGGATTTCGAGCTCGACCATCTTGGCGCCCTCACAGGAAACCACAAGATCAAACAGGCGGCCCGGCTCCTCAACGGTTTCACCGCCTGTCGCGCGAACGCAGTCGCCGCGCATCCTCTCAATCTCGTGCGCCGGTTGCTGGCAGAGCTTGCCATCGCGCATGCTCAGCTCTCGCGGCACCGTCAACGCGCACTGCCACCCGCGCGCCACCGTCGGGTTTTCTGCCGTCGCATCGGGGCAACCCGACCATCCGATCATCAAACGCCGGCCTGCAGTATCCTCAAAGGACTGCGGAGCATAGAAATCAAAACCGGCATCGACCATCGGGGGCATGCCCTGCCCGACGATTTTAAAGCTCGGCGCCTCCCAATCGGCCTCGATAGGGAACCACACGCACTGATGCGGATTGCGGTAACGCCAACCATCGGCAGGCACACCCTGCGGACAGCAAACGAGAATAAGCTCGCCATCGAGCTCAAACAGATCGGGGCACTCCCACATAAAGCCAAACTTCTCGCCCAACTCAATGCGCGTCGCATAGCTCCAGTCCTCAAGATTGCGCGAGGTATAGACAAGCACGCAGCCACGGTCGTCTTTCGTACGAGCACCCAGAACCATGTAGTAGATACCATCGTGCTCAAGGATCTTGGGGTCGCGCACGTGCGTACCGATATCGTCGGGGTAATCGACCGGTCCAACAGCTATGCACTTCTCGCCCAATTCGTCGGGATTCTCGGCAACCATATGAATCTGGTTTTGCTCACGGCCCGTCAACACGTAGTCGTAATCATCGCGGTCAAAATGCTTGACGTTGCCGGTATAGAAGTAGTGAATCTTGCCATCACGTACAAAGGCAGAACCAGAATACGCTCCGCTCGAATCCAAATCGGAATCGGGGAACAGCACGGGGCCGTGATTCTCGTACGTCACAAAATCCTTTGTCGTCAGATGGTTCCAAAGCACTGGACCGCCATGCGCAGCATCGAACGGATCGTATTGATGATAGATGTGATACGTATCACCAATCTGAACCAAACCGTTGGGGTCGTTGAGCCAGCCAAGCTCAGGCTCCACATGGAACAGAAGCCTATCGGGGTCGGACGCGATGCGAGCCGCCGTCTCATCCTGTCCGACACGCCACTGCTCATAGTCCGCGCGTGTCACCTTGTTTTTTTGATTTAACATCGCCGTTGACTTTCTCGTCTATGGGGAAGGACGCTCGACTCACACGAGTCGAACGCCCTTCCTCAAATGGACTTATCCTCAGATTACACTGAACGGCTCAACTAGAAGCTAACGTCGAAGCCAGCGCCAGCGCCCTCTTCATCGGTGGTCGGCACGCCCTTTGCCTTGTTGTAGGCAAAGATCAAGACGATCGGCACGATAAAGGCGATGAGATTGCCAGCCACATACCACACGAGGGTCTCGGGCGTGACGATGAGCAGGCCAAGCACGCCGGTCAGACCCTGACCGATAGCGCGCACCTCAAAGAGCTTGACGAAGGCACCGCCGCAGCCTGCACCGATGCATGCGCAGATGAACGGAATGATCGAATAGCGCATGTTTGCAGCAAAGATAGCGGGCTCGGAGATTCCGACCAGCGTCGGGATAAAGGACGACATGCAGATGTTGCGCTCTTTGGAGTGCTTCTTGTGAATGAGGTACATACCGATGGCGCCGCCGCCCTGGGCGATGATGGAAACCGACCAGATGGCCTGGATGTAGTTGAAGCCAGTCGTGGCAACAAGGTTTGCCTCGATACCCTGGATGAACTGATGCGTACCGGTAACGACGAGCGGCTGCAGGAACGCGGCGAAGACAAAGGCGCCAAAGACGCCCATCCTGTTGTACAGGACATCGATTACGCCAGCGAGGACGTCGCCGATCAGGTTGCCGAGCGGGCCGAACACGGTGAACAGGGCGACGTTAGCGAGAATCAGGGTAACGGTCGGGACAAAGACGAACGAAACGACCTCGGGGATGTACTTCTGGGCAATCTTTTCGACCTTGGCCATAAACCAGGCAGTCAGGATTGCAGGGAATACGCCGCCCTGGAAAGCAACCATGGGAATGGATAGCGGACCGAAGTTCCAGTACTCAGCACCCGTCGGGTCCATAACGAACGTGTTGCGGTTCATAAGGCTCGGGTGAACCATGACGATACCGACGAGGATGCCCAGGATCGGGTTACCGCCAAAACGCTTGACCGCGCTGTACATAACCAGGACAGGCAGGTAGTCGAACGTGGTGGCGATAATGGCAAAGAAGCTTGCGAGGTTCTTGAGGAACTCGCTGTGATCGGCGAGGCTGCCTTCCATGCCAAAGAGGCCGTTGGCAACGATCAGCGACTTAAGGCCGATGATGATTGCAGCGCCGACGAAGGCGGGAATGATGGGGATAAAGATGTCCGAGAATACCTTGAGGACCGAGAAGAACTTGCCCTTCTTGTCCGCCTCAGCGCCCTTGACCTCGGAAGCACTGATCTCCTTAACGCCCGTCAGAGCCATAAACTCATCGTAAACCTTGTTGACGGTACCGGTACCGAAGATGATCATGAGCTGGCCGCTGTTGTACAGCACGCCCTTGACGCCATCGATGTTCTCGAGCTCGGCCTTGTTGTATTTGCTCGTATCCTTGAGCACCAGACGCAGACGGGTCACGCAATGCGTGGCGCCCTCGATGTTCTCCAGTCCGCCGACGTTGTCGACGACTTGCTGGGACACTGCCTTGTAGTCCATGTTCCTCTCCATTCCTTTTCTAAATCATAAAACGGTTCGTTGCCGCTACAGAGACGCGATCGTTGCGTTTGCGCACTTGAGCGCACCGTCGGTGACGGTAAGCGCCACACCCTGGCCCTGCTTGTTGCAGAAGCGAGCGTTGAGCGCAACATCATCGACAAAGATGGTCGCGATGTCGTCGTCGACGACCAGACGCACATGGTGAGTGCCCTCGCCCTTAAAGAACAACGGACGCTCGAGGCCCATGTTGTTGACCTGGAACCACGGGTACTGGGGAGCCGGCGTGAACTCGAGCTTGCCCTCGCGCAGGTTGGCGCGGAACTCATAGGCAAGACCGGTCTCGGCGTCCTCGGCGAACTTGACCGAGAAGCCGGCAGCGTTACCGCCGAGCTCAATGTCGGCATCGAGCAAGTAGGTGGAGCCGGCATCCGCGGCGAGCACCTGCTCGACCTTGCCCGACTCGCAGGAAAGCTCAAAGGTCTCGACTGCCTTAGCCTCGCCAAAGGCGCCAAGCATGCTGTCGGGGAGCTTGGTGCCGAGCGTTCCGTCGGCACGCTGAACGATCTCGAGGGGCATAAAGGTGCCACCCCATAGGTAAGAGCTGGGGTCGCCGCCCTCGTCACGCGTAGGAACCCAACCAAAGAGAACGCGACGCTCGCCATCGAATGCGGTGCGAGCGGCGTAGTACGCGCGGCCGTCGAAGGAGTCGTCAGCGGGGGTAATCCAAGGACCGTTGATGGACTTGGACATGCGGTAACGGGTCTTGTTGCCGTCGCTGTACTCGGAAAAGCGAGGTACCACCAGTCGCCCATCTTAAAGAGATCAGGCATCTCAAACATGGTGTACAGGCCCGGGTTCCACCAGTCGCCCTGGAACTCCCAGTTGGTCAGATCCTTGGAGGTGAACTTGACCAGGCGGCCGGTCATCAGACGCTTGTCCTCGCCCACACGCGTGCCGAGGATGAGCATGTACTCTTCGTTCTCCTCATCCCAAAGCACAAAGGGATCGCGCCAGTTGCGGTCATCGTAACCCTCCTGGGGCGGAAGCAGCGTCTCGGCGATGTTCTTCTCCCACTTGACGGCGTCGTCACTCGTTGCGTGAAGAAGAACTTGCTTCATCAAACGTGCGCGGACCTTATCGCGATTGCAACCAGTGTAGAGCGCATGGTACTTGTCGCCCACCTTAAACACCGTGCCGGCATAAACGTACTGGTCGACCTCCTCGTCGCCGCCGCGCTCAAGGCTCTCGCCAAAGTCCTTGTAATTGACGAAGTCCTTGGTCGTAGCGAGTGCCCAACCAAACGGCTCTCCGAAAGGTCCGGGGTTACGCGTGTCGCGCTGATGATAGAGATAGAACGTGCCATCCTCGCCGTACGGCATGATGTCGCCTACCCAAATTCCCTCAGGCTGGTAATACACCTTATGCATCCGAGACTTCCTTTCCCACGAGATACTAACTCGGTACATCTGCAAGATATGTCAATCGTTTTCATATGTCAAACGTTTTCACATCAATACGTCTTTTCGCAGTTCCAGTCGTCGGCAAACGGTTGACATATGCCGGCGAACGGTCATCAGAGGCGTTTGAGGAATTCTTTTGGCACGGGATGAACTACGCGGTTTTGCCCTCAATGAGTTCAACGGGGAGCTTGATATTCGATTCAGGATTATCGCCGTTAACAAGAGCGATGATGGATTGCGCCGCGAGCTCTCCGATGCGATCGATATCTTGGCGTACGGTTGTTAAGTCAGGCATAAACGTCATAGTGCGGCGGGCACCATCCGCGCCCACGACCTTAATATCGTCCGGAGCGCTCAAGCCGCGCTGCTTCATAATGTTGAGGCAGATGGCCGCCATCGTGTCGTCTCCCGCAAAGATGCCGTCAATATCGGGGTTCTCATCGAGGATCTTCGCAACGACCGCGCTCTTTTCGTCATCGGGCTTAACGAACTCGACCTCACGGACAAGCGCGGGCAAACCGGCCTGCTCAACAACATCGAGGTAGGCATCGGTACGCTTATTGGCAGGCATGCGCATGCGGCTATTGCTGCGCAGGCACAGGATGCGTGAACACCCGTCATCGATCAGGCGACGCGTGGCAAGTTCGCCGATGCTATAGCTGTCGCTCGCAATCTGAACAGAGGCCTCGCCAAGGTCGCAGTCGATACCAACCAGGCTCAAGCCCATCTCGGCATATGCCTCAGCACCGATATTGAGGGAGTTGACGATGACGCCGTCGACCATATTGCGGCGGAGCATGTCAATATAGGAACGCTCAAGATCGGGTCGATTGGCGCTGTTGTACAGCAACATCTTAAAGCCGTTTTCCGCCAACGTGCGCTCGACCGCCTGCACAACCTGAGCATGGAACGGGCTGCTCACAAAGGGAACGATCATGCCGATAAGGTTCAGGCGACCGTTGAGCATGGCACGGGCGATATCGTTGGGCGTATAGTTGATGCGCTCCATCGCGGCATGGACCTTATCGCGGGTTTCTTGGCTAATATAGCCGCGATTATTAAGCACGCGAGATACCGTAGTGGGCGAAACCCCCGCCACCGCTGCAACTTCCTTGATGCCAGGCTTAGCAGAATCCTTAGAACGAGCGCCCTCGCGAGCCATAGCACCCTCCCCCATCAACATGTCATACGTTTACATACGAACAAAGCATACCCCAACAAGAGCGGGAAGACGGTAACAGTACAAGTAAGTAAACGACTCATCCAAATAATTAGGAGAGTTCCGCCTAAAGGGTGACTACACAGGACCCCAGCCGGGGCTGTTTGGGCTACTTTCCAAAACATTTCCGCAGGACGCAAAGGGCTCCGCCGCGCGAAGCGCGCAGCGGAGCCCTTTGCATGTCCGAGGACGTTTTGGAAAGTAACCCAAACAGCCCCGGCGATCCTGCGGGAGTTAAACCCCTTTAGAACTTGTCGTGGAAGGTACGCGAAATGACCTCGTCCTGCTGCTCCTTGGTGAGCGTGTGGAAGTTCACGGCATAGCCGGAAACGCGGATGGTCAGCTGCGGGTACTTCTCGGGGTGAGCCTGAGCGTCGAGCAGCGTCTCACGGTTGAAGACGTTGATGTTCAGGTGGTGGCCACCCTTCTCGGCGTAAGCGTCGAGCATGTGGACCAGGTTATCGGCCTGAGTCTCGGAAACTTCAGAAACCTTCATAATGTGTCTCCTTCGATTAATAGGCGCCGGCCGAAACCGGCGCACTAATCAGTAATCGTTATTGTTAGTATAGCACTAACAATAGTTACTCGCCCAGCTGATCAAGGTCGATATCGCCAAAGAACACCTGGTCCTCCTTGCCGAGCGCACTCGGGATGATGGAGAAGGTGTTGGAGATGCCGTCCTGAGCATCGCGGAACGGGAGCTTGGAAACCGAAGACAGCGAAGCGATGGCGCCGTGGCTATCGCGCTTGTGCATGGGGTTAGCACCCGGGGCGAACGGCTGGCCAGCCTTGCGGCCGTCGGGCGTGGAGCCGGTCTTCTTACCGTACACGACGTTGGAGGTAATGGTCAGAACCGAGGTCGTGGGCACGGAGTTGCGGTAGGTGTCGTTCATGCGGATGTACTCCATGAACTGGTGCACAACGTCGTGAGCAATCTGGTCGACGCGGTCGTCGTCGTTACCGTACTTGGGGAACTCGCCCTCGGTCTCGAAGTCGACGATGATGCCGTTCTCATCACGGACGGGGTGGACCTTGGCGTACTTGATGGCGGACAGGGAGTCAGCCACGACGGAAAGGCCAGCGATGCCCGTAGCGAACCAGCGGTGCACGTGCTTGTCGTGCAGAGCCATCTGGATGCGCTCGTAGCAATACTTGTCGTGCATGTAGTGAATGATGTTCAGCGAGTTGACGTACACGCCAGCGAGCCACTTCATCATGTCGTTGTACTTGGCCACAACGTCGTCGTAATCGAGCGTATCGCCCTCGACGGCGCGATACTTGGGGCCGACCTGCTTCTTGGAGACCTCGTCAACACCGCCGTTGAGTGCGTAGAGCAGGCACTTGGCAAGGTTGGCGCGGGCACCGAAGAACTGCATCTCCTTGCCGATGCGCATGGAGGACACGCAGCAGGCAATGCCGTAGTCGTCGCCGTGATAGACGCGCATGAGGTCGTCGTTCTCGTACTGGATCGAGGAGCTGGCGACGGAAGTCTTGGCGCAGAACTTCTTGAAGTTCTCGGGCAGACGGGTCGACCACAGAACGGTCATGTTGGGCTCGGGGCTGGTACCCATGTTCTCGAGCGTGTGCAGGTAGCGGTAGCTCATCTTGGTAACGAGCGTACGGCCGTCAACACCCATGCCGCCGATGGACTCGGTGACCCACTGCGGGTCGCCGGTGAACAGGGCCTGGTACTCGGGAGTACGGGCGAACTTGACCATGCGGAGCTTCATGATGAAGTGATCCACGAACTCCTGGATCTGCTCCTCGGTGAAGGTACCGTTGGCAAGGTCGCGCTCAGCATAGATGTCGATGAACGTAGAGGTACGGCCGATGGACATAGCGGCGCCGTTCTGCTCCTTGACGGCAGCAAGGTAGGCGAAGTACATCCACTGGATGGCCTCCTGCGTGTTGGTAGCAGGGTTGGAAATGTCGAAACCATAGGTCTCGGCCATCATCTTGAGCTCGCCGAGGGCGCGGATCTGCTCCTGCAGCTCCTCACGATCGCGGATGTTGTCGGCGGTCATGCCGTCGGGGTGGAGCCTTCTGGGCCTCCTTGTCCTTAATCAGGTAGTCGACACCGTACAGGGCGACACGACGGTAGTCGCCGATGATGCGGCCGCGGCCATAGCCATCGGGCAGACCGGTGATGATGTGAGCCGAGCGGCAAGCACGCATCTCGGGGGTGTAAACATCGAAGACGCCGGCGTTGTGGGTCTTGCGCTCGAAGGTGTAGCGCTCGACAACGTTCTCGTCGACCTTATAGCCGTGCTGGCTGGCAGCCTGACAAGCGATGCGGATACCACCGTTGACGTGCAGCGCGCGCTTGAGCGGCTTGTCAGTCTGGAGACCGACGATGGTCTCCTTCTCGCGGTGGGCGTTATCGATGTAGCCAGCGGGGTGGCTCACGATACCCGTGACGATCTTGGTGTCCATATCGAGGACACCACCCTGCTCGCGCTCCTTAAGCAGCAGGTCGAGAACCTCGCCCCACAGCTCCTTGGTACGCTCGGTCGGACCGACGAGGAACGACTCGTCGCCCTCGTAGGGGGTGTAGTTCTTCTGGATGAAGTCTCGGACGTCAACTTCTCCCGTCCAGATGCCTTCCTTGAAGCCTTCCCATGCCTCCTGCATTGTGTAACCACGCTCCTAGTTACGTGTAATGCGGCGCTCTCTCACACCGCTGCTTATTGAATTCTTGAATTTTCGGCTTGCACTACCGGCTTCTTCCGTTCTTCACCACATGTTGGTGCAGGGAAAAACGTTTGTCCACCTTGGAACTGCAACCCAAAACCCAAGATTTCACCCGTTTGAGAAGGATAACATAGCGACTCTCTCCATCTGGGCTGTTATATGTTTCTTTTTTTATATCATAAGGGCGTTTTTTACAAACCCGCAGGAAATGCGAGCGTGAACAACTACCGTTCACCGATTTGTTAGTTTTTTCCTTGCCTTTGTACGACGTTCACTCTAGCTGTTATGCCAGCTTTATCAGGGTAAAGTACCTCTGAGTAGGCTTTAGGACATGCCCAACGATCTGCCCCTAACTTTGTTGGTACCGACGGTGTACGGAGATCGCCTAAAGGTAGTTTTCTAGGCATGACCCAAAAATCTACCGTATAGGGCGCGCGTGCAAGGGTATCATCTTTCACCGAAAATAGTTTCTAGTGTTAGGGGTTTTCGGTGGAAGATACCGATTTCCGTGAACTTGGACGTCAGCTCCTTACCGAGTTCGGCAGCATGCATCAGCGCATTTCGCGCTTTGCGGACAAAGCTCTCGGTGGCGAGATGGCCGTCATGCGCGCCCTCATACTCGCCGGCGGTTCGCTCACGCCGAGCGAACTCGCTGATCGCGCCTGGGTCTCGAGCGCCCGCATCGCCAATATCCTACGCGCTCTCGAAGCCAAGGGCTGGGTCGAGCGCGAGCACTCAAAGACTGACCGTCGTCGCGTACACGTCATAGTGACCGACAAGGGATTCCATGATCTCGAAATCAAACGTCGGGAATTCGAGGACCGCACCGCGGCTTTCCTCGAGCAGCTCGGCGAAACAGATACCCAAGAGATGGTGCGTCTTTTATCGTTAAATGGATATTACCACTATTAACCCACTATGTCAATAGGTTTTTGGGATTTTATATGAGAAAATAGATTGGAGCGTTACTGTTCACTGGTAACATTCCGCGAGGTGTTTTTGTGAACAAAGTTCACAGTAACATTAGAGCCGTCGCGTAGCGACGCTTGTACGATTT
>ENA-OQKQ01000634-OQKQ01000634.1-human-gut-metagenome-genome-assembly--contig:-NODE-634-length-10550-cov-2.372062_pt1 | contig 10550 bp, 10 predicted proteins | sample MGYA00242651_ERZ504803 | MGnify/ENA primary metagenome ERZ504803 (study PRJEB26092, sample SAMD00036380) | human gut metagenome | host: Homo sapiens | study: EMG produced TPA metagenomics assembly of...
AGATGGGTGGTTGTTTAAATTGGGTTACACTGGCATAGTCGAAAATAAAGAAGATACTTAGAAGTAAAATGAATAAAATTGTTGAAATCAATCCTTTCTTGAGTAGAGAAGCAATCTTTAATTCTCTAAATATTCCAACTACAAATAAGAACAATCCAATCATAGAATAGATACTGCCCCAACTGCTTTCAGAAGGGAAAACAGTAAATGCACAAAGAGATGTACAAATACCGAGTCCTATGATAAATAAAGATATTTTCTTATGCTCATTCTTGATTTTCTTGTCTGTATAATCAATTGTTTGGATTAGGTTTTGTTCAGAATATTCTATAGCCTCTTCTTTAATGATTTCTTCTCCAGCTAAAAGTTCATTTATTGTGATATCTAATTCTTTACTGAGTGGTTCAAGTAAAGATAAATCTGGCATATAATGACCATTTTCCCATCGTGAAATGGTTTTGTTTGTCACGCCTAATTTTTCAGCTAACTGCTCTTGTGTATATCCTTTTTTCTTGCGATTCATTGCGATAAAGGCTCCTATCTTTTTAGTGTCCATAATTAGCCTCCTTTCATCTAAAATCTTACTATTTCTAGTATAGATTGAACATACCACAAATGGCGAATTAGCTGATTCTTCTTGACTTAAATGATTATGTTCCATACAATAGATTGGTGCATTAAAAATAACGCTCACTCTTCACCGGATGAGTGGTTAAAGCGTCTAGGATCAAATCGTAGGTGCAGTGATTTCACTGTAAGATTTGGTCTTAGGTGCTTCTTTTTTTGGGGGGTATTTATGAATAAGACAAAAGAATTATTGGTACAAATGATGTGGGAATTAGTTGGCAGTATCTTTGTTGCGATTGGAATTTATAATTTTGCCGTACAAGCTAAGTTTCCTATGACAGGATTTTCGGGAATTTCAATTATCTTTTATCGACTATTTCATATTCCCATTGGTTTTCAACGATTCTATTGAATATACCTGTTGCGATACTTTGTTACAAATTATTAGGAAAGAAGTTTTTTATCAGTTCCATTCGCTGTATGATTGTATCTTCATTGATTATCGACTATGTGGCACCATTATTTCCAGTCTACCAAGGAGATCGACTACTCGCTGCATTATGTACAGGTGTGTTTGGTGGAATTGGCTATGCGATGATTTATACAAGAAATTCATCTACAGGAGGATCTGATTTTATTATTATGGCTGTAAAGGCATTAAGACCTCATTTATCTTTAGGAAATATTGCCTTTTTATCGGATGTGGGCATTATTTTAGTGGGTGGTATTCTATTTAAAGATGTAGATGGAATGATTTATGGTATGATTGTCAATTTGTTATTTGCGGTTGTAGTGGATAAAATGATTTATGGTTTGAATTCAGGTAAAGTGGCTTTTATTGTCACAAAACATGGAAAAAGAATTTGCCAGGTGATTGATGAAACAAGTCAAAGGGGAAGTACGATTTTAAATGCACAAGGTGGATATAAACAAGATGATATGCAAGTGGTAATGTGTGCTTGTAATAGTAAAGAAATGTATCAAGTTCGAAAGGCTGTTCAAGAAGCGGATCCAGAATCTTTCTTTGTCGTTGTCGAATCGCATGAAGTGCATGGAGAGGGGGTTTAAAATGACAAATATCGGAGAAGCGCAAAGCTAAATTCATGTCCATGATGAAAACGCTTGCGTAATTGATAGTTCTTTGTTATGATTTGAATATCATATGACTGACGGAAGTGGAGTTACCACATGAAGTATGATATTATAGGCCGACCGTCTGGGCAAGTTTACTTTGTCTTTTTGGTGGGTCTTTTTATTTGACTACTCGAAGGAATCATAGTAAACTTTAATCAAGCGTTAGTTACAACTAACTGTCATTAAAAGGAGGTAATTATGAAAGAACAATGGCAAGGATTTAAAGGTGGTAAATGGCAAGATGAAGTTGATGTTCGTGGCTTTATTCAAAACAACTATAAGCCTTATGATGGGGATGAAAGCTTTTTAGAGGGTCCAACAGAATCAACAAATACTTTGTGGGAAAAGCTTCAAAAATTACAAAAAGAAGAACGTGCCAAAGGTGGCGTATTGGATATGGAAACAGAAGTGGTTTCAAGTCTTACAGCTTATGGCCCTGGATATTTAGATAAAGATTTAGAGAAGGTTGTTGGTTTACAAACAGATAAACCATTAAAACGTGCATTTATGCCTTATGGTGGTATTCGTATGAGTGAAGAGGCATGCGAAACTTATGGATATAAACCAAGTGAAAAATTACATGAAATATTCACAAAATATCATAAAACTCACAATGATGCTGTATTTAGTGCATACACACCAGAAATGCGTTTAGCACGTCGTAATAAGATTGTGACTGGTTTACCAGATACATATGGTCGTGGACGTATCGTTGGTGATTATCGTCGTGTTGCACTTTATGGTATTGATTACTTAATTGAGCAGAAACAAAAAGATTTCGCATATTGTGGCGATGGAACAATGAGCGATGATGTGATTCGTCAGCGTGAAGAATTGGCGGAACAAATCAAGGCGTTAAAAGAAATGAAAGTCATGGCAGCAAGCTATGGATATGATATTTCTCAACCTGCTAAAAACTCTTTAGAAGCTGTACAATGGTTATATTTTGGATATTTAGCAGCTATTAAAACACAAAATGGTGCAGCTATGTCTGTTGGTCGTATTTCGACTTTCTTAGACATTTATTTTGAAAGAGATTTAGAAAATGGTGTCTTTACAGAAAGTGAAATCCAAGAAATCGTTGACCATATAACTATGAAATTTAGAATGGTTAAATTTGCCAGAATTCCAAGCTACAACCAATTATTTTCGGGCGATCCAGTTTGGGCAACGCTAGATATTGGTGGTTTAGGCATGGATGGAAGAAGCATGGTTACTAAAACATGTTTCCGTTTCTTGCATACACTTGAAAACATGGGACCTAGTCCAGAACCAAACTTGACTGTACTATATTCTTCAAATTTACCAGAACCATTCAAGAAATATGCTTCAAAAGTAAGTATTGATACAAGTAGTGTTCAATATGAAAACGATGATGTGATGCGTCCTGTATGGGGTGATGATTATGCGGTTTGTTGTTGTGTAAGTGCCACTCAAACAGGTAAAGAAATGCAGTTCTTTGGGGCTCGTGCAAACTTAGCTAAATGTTTATTATATGCGATCAATGGTGGTGTAGATGAAAAGACAAAAGTTCAAGTGGGTCCAGAATATAAACCAATCACAAGTGAATATTTGGATTATGATGAAGTTATGCATAAGTACGATATCATGATGGATTGGTTATCAGGTTTATATGTAAATATTTTGAACTTAATTCAGTATATGCATGATAAATATTATTATGAAGCAAGTCAAATGGCTTTAATTGATACAGATGTTCGTAGAACTTTCGCAACAGGTATTGCCGGATTCTCTCATGTAGTGGATTCATTGAGTGCCATTAAATATGCAAAGGTTAAGACAATTCGTGATGAAGATGGATTGGTTGTTGATTATGAAATTGAAGGGGATTTCCCTCGCTACGGAAATGATGATGATCGTGCGGATGAAATTGCCGTATGGTTATTAAAGACATTTATGCGTAAGATTGAAAAGCACCACACATATCGTGATAGTGAACCAACAACTTCAATTCTTACAATTACTTCAAATGTTGTATATGGTAAAGCTACTGGTGCTTTGCCTGATGGAAGAAAAGCTGGGGAGCCATTATCACCAGGTGCTAACCCTGCTTATGGTGCAGAACAAAATGGATTGCTTGCTTCATTAAATTCTGTCGCAAAACTTCCTTATGAATATGCATTAGACGGAATTAGTAATACGCAAACAATCAATCCGGATGCGTTGGGTCATAGTGAAGAGGAAAGAGTGAATAACTTAGTCAATGTATTAGATGGATACTTTGATCAGGGGGCTCACCACTTGAATGTGAACGTATTTGGTGTAGAAAAATTAAAAGATGCGATGGAACATCCAGAAAAAGAGGAATATGCTAACTTTACAATTCGAGTTTCTGGTTATGCTGTTAAATTTATTGATTTAACTCGTGAACAACAATTAGATGTTATTAGTCGTACATGTCATAAGAGCCTTTAATAAGGCTCTTTCTAGTTAGGAGGACAGGATGTTAGGAGCCATTCATTCAATTGAAACATTTGGCCTTGTAGATGGGCCAGGCGTAAGATATGTCATTTTTATGCAAGGGTGTCATATGCGTTGTAAGTTTTGTCACAATGCGGATACTTGGAAAGTAAAAGGACCGGATCAAAGTGCAGAATCTGTTTTAAAGAAAGCTTTGCGATATCGTCCTTACTGGAAAGAGAATGGCGGTATTACTGTCAGTGGTGGAGAACCACTTCTACAAATTGATTTTTTGATTGAACTTTTTACACAGGCCAAAAAAGAAGGGGTCCATACAACTTTAGATACTTGTGGACAGCCCTTTACTTTTGAAGAACCTTTCTTTTCTAAATTTAAACAACTTATGAAAGTTACAGATTTAGTTCTATTAGATATTAAACATATTGATGAAAAGGCGCATAAAGAATTAACTGGGCATACCAATCAAAATATTTTAGAACTCGCTAAATATTTATCAGACATTCAAAAACCTGTATGGATTCGTCATGTATTAGTACCAACTATTAATACGGATGAAGTATATTTAAAAAGATTGCATCAATTTGTTGCTCAATTAAAAAATGTAGAAAGAGTGGAAGTCCTTCCATACCATACGTTAGGGGCTTACAAATGGAAAGAATTAGGTTTAGAATATCCTTTAGAAGGAATACCAACGCCAAGTGATCAACAACTTCAAATTGCGAATACGATACTTGAAACAGGGAAATGATTATCCCTGTTTTTTTGTATACAAAAAAAGTGCTCAACTGAGCACTTTTACTAAAGTCTATCAAATATGTTATATAAATTTCTTCGATCATACCAGACATATCCTGTTGGATTTTCAGGATCTGGTGTTGGTGTTGGTTCAGGATCTGGTGTAGTTGGATATGTACAAGCACTTCCATCCCAAGTACCACCATTATTTACACATGTTGTTTCTGCATCGTTGGTTTCTGTATCTTCTTTTTTACAAGTAGTTCCATCCCATGTTCCGCCATCGGCAACACATGCTTCTTTTTCTTCATCGCTAGCTTTCTTACAAGTTCCAGCTTCTTCATCCCATTCACCACCATCGGCAACACATGCTTCTTGTGCGTCTGTGCTTTCAGAAGCTGTATCACCTTTTGATTTAAACTCATCTTTGATATATCCGTTCTTATAATCGGAAATACCACTTGGTCTTTCAATAGCTGAATATGTCGCATATTTTTGCATGTAATCTAACATATAGTGAGAAATATGGAATGCAGTCGCAACATTTAAATCATAGATTGTAATGTAGTAGCCTTGTTGAATATATTCTGTTGTATATCCACTCCAGCAAGCAATCGTATATTTGTTTGTATAACCTAAAGACCATTCATCTTTTGCGGTACCAGCAGGAATACCATATTGAGCACCTTCATTTTGCCAATCGGAAGTTCCTGATTTACCATAAACTGTATAATTACTCATTAAGATGTTGTTGTAGTTGTTGTAGCCACCACTAACAACTTTTTCAAGCAATTGCGACATCATCCAAGCGGCTTGTTCACTAATTAATTCATGTGTTTGAGCTTTTGTTTCAAATTCTTTTTTATCAGATCTACGAATAACTTTACGAATTCTATGGGCATCTACACGTTTACCACCATTGGCAAGCATAGAGTAGGCACTTGCTTGTTGGACAGTGCTCGCATACATTCCAGAACCACCAATCGCATATTGTTCATTAAATGCATTAGCTACGTCTTCATCGTAACCAAGCTTCTTACAGAAATCGATCCAGTAATCATAGCCTTTGGCTGTTACTAAATCAATCATAGCTTGCGCGGCTGTTGTATTTTTTGATACGCCTAATGCGTCTTGTAAACTCATTTTACCATTGTATTTACCATCTGAGTTAGCTGGTGCATATGAACCATTTTTCCAATAATCCTTTTTCTTATCGTTTACCTGGTGAACTGTAGACCAGCCAAGAATATCAAATGTACTTGAATAGGCAAGTAATGGTTTCATTGTTGAACCAGGTTGTTTTGAATCTGTTGAGTTATCAATTTTAACAGAGTCAGAGTGGTAACGGCGTCCAGGCCCTACCGCAATGATTTCTCCTGTATCATTTTCAATCATTGAGAAACCTACATCAAATGCTTCATCTGGATATTGTACGATATTACCATTACAGATTTCATCGGCTTGTTTTTGAGCATCTTGATTTAATGCGGTATAGATATCCATTGGAATAATGGCAGGGTCTTGTCCGGTCAATTCCATAACTTCACTAAGTGTTTGAGTGATATAAGCTTGGTTTGGATCATCACTTGTTCTTTCAATATATTGTAAAGAGAAAGATATGTCTTGATTTGAAGCAAGATTATATTCTTCTTCTGTAATATATCCATGTTGCATCATTAATTCCAAAGTCACATTACGTCGATTTTGGGCTGCTTTCAAGTGATCTACAGTCGTATTGGCTTCGTTTAAATTGTTTAATGGGTTATATGTGTCTGGCGCATTGATACAACCAGCTAAGAATGCAGCTTCACCTAAGTTTAATTGGGATACGTCTTTATTAAAGAAGTATTGTGCTGCTTTTTGAATACCACGCGTATTGTTTCCGGAACCAAACCAAATTCGGTTTACATAATATTCAAATATTTGTTCTTTGTTGATACTTTGTTCAGCAATTAAAGATAAGTAGATTTCTTGTACTTTTAATTTTAACTTTTGAACTGTTGAAACAGAGCCTTGTTCTGTTTCAATCTTTTTTTCTTGGTTTTTCGTAAATGCATTATCAATCATCTGCATAGTTAGGGTTGAACCACCTTGTGAAAAACTACCAGATTTTAAGTTTGCCATTGCGGATTTTAAGAATCGTGGCAAGTCAAATCCGTTGTGATCAAAGAAACGTGAATCTTCGATCGAAAGGAAGGCATCCACTACCGATTGTGGAATCTGTGAATATGTAACGTCTTCACGGATTTCATCACCGAGTTCATAGAATAAATTTCCTGAAGAGTCATATAATCTTGAATTGGATAATGTTGTTAAGCCGTCTTGTGAAAAACGCATGCCATCTGGATCATTAATAATATTCACAAGTACAAAGAATACAGATATACATCCAACTAAGAATATAGATAGGATGCTTACGGCAAGTTTATTCCATATATCTAATTTTCTCCTGTTTGTCTTTGGTGCTGTTGGCTTTTTTTGTTCATTTTGTGGTTGGGCCATTTACTTATCCTCCTTAAAATAGAGTTCATCTAAAACTTTTAAATACGCTAACCTAGGATATAATCCTTCTTGAATAAGAGTTCCATGATTTTGAAACCAAGTATAAGGTATGGAACTTTTATCTATATTTTCGATTTTATCTATGAGCATCTTTGAATCTACAAGATAGGTTTCATTATGGTAATTGAATCGAATGATAAAAAAACCAATACCTCCATGAAATACAACTTTTTTTAGGTGTTTGATTTGGTGAGGATGGATCATAAAGAGTGGGAAACTCGTTTTGTTTTTGGTTTCCTTTGCTTCAAAATCAATATATTTACCTCGATATACACCATTATAATCGGTTGTAGATGGCGTTTTATAATAAGCCTCAGTAATTTTTGCACGTTGCCTTTTCGGATAATCAACATGAACAACTTGAACCGGCGTAGGCTTTTTATAAATCAAAGCTTTATCAAGTTCCCGATAATATTTATTGGAGTCATTTATATCATTCTCAAGGCGCATACCTCTTGAACTATAACTCTTTGATTGCATTGTATTTATGGTCGAAATTCCATTCGGATATTTAATAGTGCTCATCAAGAACATTATATATGAAAAAGAGTGAACATTCAATGAAACTCAAAACTCAGAGTTGATTTTTTCTGTTAAAACCTTCATAATATCTAAGTAGATATAGGGGGACTATATATATGGCAACAGATATGAATTTGACAGCGCAAGAAATTTATGAAAAAGAATTTCATGTAGACTTGAAGGGATATGCCCCTGCTGAAGTAGATGAATTTCTAGATATGGTCATTGAAGACTATCAGAAATACGATGAAAAAGTAGAAGAATTAGGTGCTGCAGTGACTCGTTATGAAGAAAAAATTAAAGAGTTGCAGCAACAATTGTTTGCACTACAAAGTGAGAATGAAAACTTGAATGAAAAAGTAAATTCTGATTTTGTGAATGGAAGTAGCAACACAGTGGATATCTTAAAACGTATTGCACGTTTGGAAAAAGCTGTATTCAATCAAAGTGAAGAATAGGTATTAAATCGACAGTCGCTGGCTACTTAGATAGTTAGAGGAAAGTCCATGCTCGCACAATCTGTGATGATTGTAGTGTTTGTGCTAGATGAATAAATAAGTCTAGGCAAGTTTTTACTTGACGGCTGTTTTGTTTGCTAAGGGAAACTATGTAAACAAACTTTAAAAGTGCCACAGAGACGAATCTATATGGAAACGTATAGGGTGGAACGGGTAAACCCCACAAGCGAGAAACCCAAATTTGGTAGGGGAACCGGCTGGAATGAAACGAAAGGAAAGCTGGATAGCATTGCTATAGATAAATGACTGTCACCACGTAAGTGGAACAGAACATGGCTTATGATTTAAGAAACCATAAAGAGCAAAAAAAATTGCTCTTTTTTTTATCTAAAACAAGTGTATACTTAATTTGCATAAATTAAATCTTCAGGGTTGGGTGAAATTCCCTATCGGCGGTAAACCCCGCGAGTATTTTGCAGGAACTGGTGAAATTCCAGTGGCGACAGTATAGTCTGGATGGAAGAAGATGTTTTTATATATTCTTTTGTATATTTAAACGCGCCTAGAGGATTTTCTTTAGGCACGTTTTTTAGTTGATATATGAAGGGATTGATGATTTATGAGTTCAACAAAGAAACTAACAACAATTGCAATCTTAAGTGCGATGGCAATGGTTTTAAATTTATTGATACAATTTCCAATTGTACCAGCCGTATCTTTTCTAAGCTATGATCCAAAAGATATCATTATTGTGATTGCAGGATTTATCTATGGTCCTATGACATCCTTTATTATGAGTCTATTGTGTTCATTTTTAGAAATTGTATTCCGTGGAGGAAACTTATTAGATGTTTTGATGAAATGTGATTTCTACTTGTACATTCGCTTGTGTGGCTGCCTGCATCTACAAATATAAACATTCTAAAAAAGGAGCCATTGCAGGTTTGGTATTAGGAACTGTATGTTGCACATTGAGTATGACTTTATGGAACTATATTATTACTCCAATTTATTATCAAATGCCAAGAAGTGCAGTCGTTGGTATGTTACTTCCAGGTATTGTTCCATTCAATATTATTAAGTGTACATTGAATGCTGCATGTGCAATGTTGATCTACAAACCACTTGTAAACGCATTGAGAAATACACAATTTGTTCCTCAATCGAACACAAATGAAACTCTTACAAAAGATGTTGGAATTGTGAGTGCATTTATTATTGTGTCAATTGTTGTTTTAATATTAGTAATGAAAGGTTAAAAGAAAAATGGAACTTTTAGAAGCAAAAAAAATTATGGATGAAAAATTAGGAGATTATAAAATCATGGCTTTGGCAAGCTGTGTAGATGATTATCCTATGGTAAGAAATGTAAGTTGTGTTTTCTACAATGATAAAATTTATTTTAAGACAGATAAAAACTTTAGAAAAACACAACAATTATTCAAAAATGATAGAGTAGCTATGTGCTTTAATGGTGTGCAAGTTGAGGGTACAGCTAAAAATTTAGGTTTAGTTATTGATGAACCTGGTCGTATTTTTGAAAAGAAATACAAAGAATTCTTGTGGCAAAGCTACAATGCATATTCACATGTAGATACAGAAATTCTAATTGAAGTTACACCTAAGTTTGTTGAAATCTGGGATGAAGACAAAGATCGTAATGCATTCCAATTGTTTATTGATTTTGACAAAGAAACAGTGGAATATAAACCTTATGACTAGTTTTTGCTAGTCTTTTTTTGTGAAAATTTACAAGAAATTGACATGAATATGATACAATATTCTTTAGTAGAAAGTAGGTGGAAACATGTCTCCAGACCCGAGTTATTTTAATATAAAAATGTATATATGTTCGGAGACATGGGATTTGTCTTCGCTTAAGATATAAGGAGGACAAATTGTGTTAGAGTTTTATAAAACATTTGAAGATGGAACACGCAAAATTCAAGAACCAGAACCAGGCTGTTGGATCAATGCGATTGCACCTACAGAGAAGAAAGAAATATTTGATTGAACAAATTGGTGTTTTAACCTGAATTTGTCAAATCTTCATTGGATGAAGAAGAAAGTTCGCATATGGATTAATGACGATGATTTTAGACAGTTGTTGATATTTTTTGACTATCCAAG
>ENA-OQKQ01000635-OQKQ01000635.1-human-gut-metagenome-genome-assembly--contig:-NODE-635-length-10515-cov-1.962168_pt1 | contig 10515 bp, 11 predicted proteins | sample MGYA00242651_ERZ504803 | MGnify/ENA primary metagenome ERZ504803 (study PRJEB26092, sample SAMD00036380) | human gut metagenome | host: Homo sapiens | study: EMG produced TPA metagenomics assembly of...
GGTTGGCACACCTACGTGCTGAACTCCGTTCATCTGATCTTTTAAATTCATTTCAAAACCCCATCCTTTCATAAATCTGACATACTCATAAACACAATCGCTTCGCAATTTAGATTCAACTCTGCTACAGTTTTATGAATACGATCACTTTGCAATTCTGCGTTCCACCTGTGCAAGCTCCGGCATTGCCGGGATCGCACCTTTTTTCTCCACGCAGAGACTGGCCACTGCATTGCCGAAACGGGCAAATTCCTTCAGATCCTCCTGGGTCAGCTCGTCCAGATGTTTCTCTGCTGTGCTGACTTTGTACAGGAAACCGCCCCAGAAAGAATCTCCGGCTCCGTTCGTGTCTGCGATCTGTTTCACTGCAAATCCCGGTACCATACAGCCGCCATCCTTGCCGTAAAGATAGGCTCCTTCGCCGCCAAGTGTAACTGCCACAACTTTCACGCCCTGGCTGTACAGTGCTTCTGCTGCTTCCCGGACATCCTTATGATCTGTCAGAAGTTCTGTCTCTTCATCCGAAATCTTCATAAGATCCACATAGGGAACCAGGCTTCTCATATGCTTCTTCGCTGTCTTTTCATCCGGCCACAGAGATGCACGGTAATTGGGATCGTAAGAAATCACGCTGCCCTTGTTTTTTGCTCTTTTTACCGCATAAAACGTGGTATCTCTTGCAGGCTGATCCGTCAGGGACAGGGATCCAACATGAAAAATATGGGTATGATCCAGCACATCCACATCCACTTCTTCCTTCTGGATCTTCGTATCCGCTCCCGGTTTTCTTGCAAAAGAGAAAGTCCTCTCTCCAGTCTCGCTGACTTCCACAAAAGCCAGTGTAGTAAAATAATTTTCATCCAGGAGCATACCCTTGGTATCCACGTTTTCTTTCTCAAGAACAGATTTCAGGAACTTTCCGTGCATATCTTTTCCTGCTTTACCGATAAATGCAGTATGAGCTCCCAGTCTGCTGGCTGCAACTGCAACATTGGCTGGTGCACCGCCCGGATTTCTGGCATACAGCATCTGTCCATCCTCATTGATATCCTGAGATGTAAAATCGATCAGGATCTCACCAAAGGTTGTGATATCATAGATGGATCTTTTCACAGCATCTCCTGTGTCCATAATAAGGTTCTGATCAAGCAGCTGAAAAAAGATCTTCTCGCATTCTTTCTCATTATCTGTATGTATATGAAGCTCTCCCTCGTCAAACTCAGGCATACTTAAGACACCAAGCATAGACTTCGCATTTACAACATAACGGCCATAACATAATTCTACATCACAGGGGATGGATTCTGCAATACTTACCAGCTTTCTTGCATTCTGCATTGTGCCTAAAATTACTTTTACTATCATTTTTGTCTACTCTCCTATGCAAACAGGCTGATCACAACAGCACAGACCAGACCTGTTACTCCTACGATGGTTTCCATCATTGTCCAGGATTTCAGGGTTGTTTTCTCATCAATCTCAAGAAGGGAACCTACCAGCCAGAATCCGGAGTCATTTACATGGCTGAATGCCGTTGCGCCTCCGTTGATGGCACAGACCATTGCTGCCAGATAAACCGGTGACAGGTCTGCAACTCCGGGCATAGCCGCCATAATTCCTGCTGCCATTGTCATAGCCACAACTGCCGCACCAACCGATGCACGGATCAGAGCTGCAATAAGGAATGCAACCAGTACAAGCGGAAGTCCGCTTTTTTCCAGGGCTGGTCCCTATAATATTTCCCATACCGCAGTCCTGCAGCACCCAGCGGATGATACCTCCACCAGTGATAACCAGAAGAATCTGTCCTGTAGGCTTCAGAGAACGATCCAGGATCTTCTTTAACTGATCTCCATTGTAGCCTTGTTTCTTTCCGAGGAAATACATGGCAAGCAATACTGCTATAATCAGTGCCACAAAAGGTGTTCCCAGGAATTCCAGAACAGGACGTGCCGCGTCGATCCCCGGAATGTATTCAGAAACTGTATTGCACAGGATCAGCACCAGCGGAACAAGAATGATACATAATACTGTAGAAAACTTAGGAAGATTGGCTTCTTCCTCCTCACGTACCTCCTGGATATTGGAGGGCAGCCCTGTGTTGATCTTTTTGCCGATAAATTTGGACCATAAGATTCCCGCAAAGATCAGGGATAAAATACCCACCGGCACACCTACCGCGATCATCACTCCGAGGTCTACATTCAGCATATTTGCCACCAGAACAGATCCTGCTGATGGCGGAATGAATGCAAAACCGGTGGCAAGGCCCGCAAGAAGCGGGATTACATAATATAAAGTAGATTTCTTTGTTTTTTTCGCAAGTCCGAATGCCAGAGGGATCAGGATCACAACGCCAGCCTCAAAAAATACGGTAGTTCCTACCACAAGTCCTGTGATTCCAAGAGCGATCCCTGCCTTTTTTTCACCAAATTTGCTTACCAGTGTCTGGGCAACGCACTGTGCGCCGCCGGACACTTCCAATATCCCGCCGAACAGAGAACCCAGACCGATCAGGAGTATGATCCCCTGTAAAGTTTCTCCTGCGCCGTTTTCCACAGTGCTTACCAGTGTTGGAACCGGCATTCCGGCACCAAGCCCGATAACCAGTGCAGCGATCAGCAGAGATAAAACCGGGTGAATCTTAAATTTTATGATAAGTAACAATAATAATAAAATTCCTGCTGCTGCCGCGATCAACAGTCTTGCCGGATCTGCCGCAAATACCGGTTCTGTCATCTTTCCATTTACCTCATTTCTCTTTATTCAATACTTACATAAACTGTTTTCGTAACCCGGGTTTTATTTTACATATTTATGAATAGTTGCCTTTACAGCTCCGGGTCCTGCGATCATCTCACGGAACATATCCTCGATCTTCTCTCCGACACCATCTTTATAAAGGTCTGTGAAGAACAGTCTCTCATTGGAAAGGATCGGCTTCAGCTGATCCTTGAAGGTTTCCGGTTTTCCGATCACGATATCGCCAAGCTGCTCTGTGATCTCCTTGTTCATCGGGTCCGTGCAAGCTCAAATTTATTCCTTCATCATCTACAGCCAGCATGTATCTCAGCCAGCCTGCAATTCCCAGCGGGATTGCTGTCAGTCTGGAAGCATCTCCAAATTTCTTCACATATGCTTTTACAGTCTCACCGAAACGGATACCTACCATCTGGGACACATCTACAGCCAGACGAAGGTTGGTATCTCCAAGATACTCATTCGGGAAACGGTCATTAAAGAGTTCATCCACAAATGCCTGTGGGGAAAGGATTCCAGGATCTGCAACTACCGGAAGTCCCTCGTCATAAGCAACCATACGGGCCATTTTCATCATATCTTCGTTCGTGTTCAGCATATGTGCAAACAGATCATAGCCAAGTACCACACCAAGAGGGCCGGTTGCGGAATGTACAGGATTCAGGCATACGGTTACTTTCATTCTCTCGGAAAGATTGACGGTATTTCTGTCCGCCATATATACGCCGAAGCCTTTTTCCAGAGCAGGACGTCCGTTAGGGAAGCTGTCCTCGATAACAAGATACTGCGGCTTCTCAGCATTAACAAATGGTGCGATGTATGTTTTCTTTCCTGTGATCACCGGCTGCATGTCTTCAACTCCAAGGTTCTCAAGGTCTGCTGCGATCTGCTCGCTTGGACGAGGTGTGATCTTGTCGATCATGGTCCATGGGAATGCAACCACCTTCTCATCAGTCACATAATCTACAAAGCCATCATCTACAAAACCTGCTTTATGCCACTCCTCTGTCATAGTCAGCACGGACTCACGGAGCTTGGCACCGTTCTGTGAGCAGTTATCCATAGATACCAGAGCGATCGGATATTTTCCTGCTTTATATCTCTCATTCAGCATAGCAACAAGAACTGCCATTGCTCCTGTTGCCTTATCCGGACCGTTTTTAATATCTGCTTCCACAAACGGGAACCATGTTCCGTCTGCTTTCTGGAGTGCATAGCCCTTCTCTGTAATGGTGAAGGAAACCAGCTGCAGAGACTTAGCCACAAAAATTTCTTTCAGGCGGTTCCACTGTTCAGCGTCGGAAGACTGTGCTTTCACTGCTTCCGCAAGTGCTCCAAGAACTTTGTACTCACGGGTTCCGTCACCGTGAAGGATAACATTTAAGCCAAGGTTGTCGTATGGATCGTAAATCTTATCCACTACATCATAATCAAAGGTCTCTACACATGTGATACCTCTGTCAAGAACTCCTTCTTCCAGAAGTCCATCTGCGATGCCGCCGATAAATACACGGAAGATATTTCCGATTCCGAAATGTACCCAACCTGGTTCCTTCTTCGCTTTCTCAGTCACAGCCTCTACATCGTATCCTGGAAGATCGATGCCTGCTTTCTTCCATGCTTCACGTTCCTTGATTCCATTTCTTGTTAATTTCATAATCTTGAACCTCCCTGTTTTCTTATATTTCGTTATTATTTATGTCTTTCACTTATGCTTATGTCTTAACTGTAAGTAGAGTATAAAACTATTTTTTTAAAAAATCCATTGACAAAACACCTAATTTTCCTCTTATATTTTTGTTTACTTTTACTTATGCACAAGATATACATTCTTTTCCAATCTATACACCGTTACTTATTATTCCTCGAAAAAAACTTTCGTTCTGCTCTGCTTCATGCACTGACATTGCATTTCCCGCAGATTTATACTAAAATACATTTAAGACTTAAACATATCTATAATTACTTTTATCAGGAGAATCTCATGAGTGAAAAAGGATTAACCACCATCAATTTAAAGAAAATAAACCGCTCAAAGGTTTACCAATATATATACAAAGCACGCCAGACTTCAAAAATGCAGATTGTCCAGGACCTTCAGATGGGGCTTTCCACAGTAAGTCAGAACCTGAACCTGCTGGAAAAGAAGGGCTTATTGACAGAAACGGATATTTTGATTCCACAGGTGGTCGAAAGGCCCAGGCCATCCAGATCGTCTCGGATTTCCGGATTTCCATTGGAATCGGGATCCTGAAAAACATGTTCCATATCACAGCAATCGACTTATATGGAAATGCCTTTTATACAGAAACCATTGCTCTTCCCTATTCCAACACAGAAGAATATTACAGACAGCTGACCGATAAAGTACGAAAATTCATCGCAGAAAATCACTATCCGAATGAAAAGATCCTGGGTATTTCCATTGCCACACAGGGGATCACTTCTCCGGATAATTCCACTGTGATCTACGGAAACATCATGAACAATACCGGAATGAAACTGGAGGATTTTTCCCGGCATCTTCCTTACCCCTGCCATCTGGAACATGATTCCAAATCCGCTGCTTTTCTGGAGCTGTGGAATCACCCGGAGCTTGACAGTGCTGTCGTGTTCCTTCTGAACCGAAACCTGGGCGGTGCCATTATCACCAATCATCAAATTCATCAGGGAAGTTCCATGCACAGCGGAACCCTTGAGCATATGTGCGTCAATCCTGACGGCCCTTTATGTTACTGCGGAAACCATGGCTGTCTGGAAACCTACTGCTCTGCCAACGCTCTGGAACAGTCTGCCGGGATGCCTGTGAAGGAATTTTTCCCTCTGCTCCGCGAAAAAAAATCCCCCCGGCTTGCTGAGCACTGGGAAGATTATCTGAACCATCTGGCCTTTGCCATGAAAAATCTGAACCTGATCATCGATGCACCGATCATCATCAGCGGATATCTGGCACCTTATTTTACAGAAGAAGATATTAATTATCTGTTAGAACACCATCAACACAGACGCACCATTCACCCTGGACAGAAGCCAGATTCTGGTCGGCACCCACGGGCACGTATACACCTGCCATTGGTGCAGCTTTATATTATGTAGAGAAATTTACACAGAGCGTGTGAATACAGACATATTCACCTGAACCGGTCAAAAAAGCATGTCATACACAGCCAGACGGATACAATCTGATCCGCTCTGTCCTAGAGTATGACATGCTTTTTATTTTACTTATTATTTTTTCAGTTCTTTCAACAGCTGCCCGATCTTTGACACAAACAGATCAAAGGCCACATTATTCTTACCGCTGTTGATCACAATATCTGCTTTCGCCCGTGTGGGCTCCACGTACAGATAATGCATCGGTTTTACTGTGGTAAGATACTGATCGATGATTCCGTTTAAATCCCGTCCACGTTCCTCCACATCTCTGGAGATACGTCTTAAGATCCTCTCATCTGCATCTGCTTCCACATAAACCTTGATATCCAGAAGATCTCGGATACGGGGATCTGCAAGAAGCAGGATTCCCTCTACCAGAATGACCGGTCTTGGTTCGATCTTCAGCACTTTGTCGGATCGGTTGTGCTGACTGTAATCGTATACCGGACATTGGATGGTTTTGCCCTCCTTGAGTTCTTTGAGATGCTCGACCAGAAGATCGGTTTCCAGTGAATCCGGGTGATCGTAATTCACCTTCACACGTTCTTCAAAGGGAATTCCGTCCTGTCTGCGGTAGTAATTATCATGATAGATCACCACCACATCGTCTCCGAAATGCTTCTTCAGTCTGTTTGTAAATGTAGATTTGCCGGAGCCTGACCCTCCGGCGATCCCGATAATAATACTTTCCATCGTCTCTTTACCTCTTAAGCTAGAATTCTTCCGCTGTGGATCCCGCAGGCTTCCCGAAGAGTTTTTCCGTATAAAGAAGCTTTTTCTTACACAAAAGCTGCCCGGTCGGTGTGCATCTCCTGCATCCGGTTCCGGACAGCTTTTCTGGTTATTTTTTATAAAGCAATCGTTCTGATCAGATCTCAGCCTGCTCCAGAAGTGCCGGGATCTTGGATTCCCATCCAAGTGCCATGATATGTACACCCTGGCAGTATGGCTTACACTCTTTGATGATACGTGCAGCGATCTCAACACCTGTGATACCAGCTTTTGTCTTCTCTTTGTCAGCTTTCAGCTCCTCGATCATCTCATCCGGAACATGGATGCCGGCAACGTTGTTGTTCATGAACTTAGCCATTCCAGCAGACTTCGGAATGATGATACCAACCTGTACCGGTTTTCCGAACTGTTTTGCTTTTTCCATAAATTTGATGAATTTCTCCGGCTCAAATACAGCCTGTGTCTGGAAGTAGTCTGCACCTGCAGCAACCTTTCTTTCCATCTTTGCAAGCTGAGCGTCAACGGAATCGCTGCATGGAGATACAACGGCACCCTTGGAGAATTTCGGTGGCTCACCAACCAGCTGGTTTCCTCCAAGATCTACACCGGACTCGAGAAGCTGTACTGTATGAAGAAGAGATACAGAATCAAGATCGAATACCGGTTTTGCCTGCGGATGGTCACCCATCTTTGTATGGTCACCTGTCAGACAGAGGATGTTCTCAATACCAAGCATAGCAGCACTTAAAAGATCAGACTCCAGTGCAATACGGTTTCTGTCACGGCATGCAAGCTGGAAGATCGGATCCATTCCGGCGTCTTTGAGAACTTTACACATTGCAAGGGATCCAAGACGCATAACCGAAGACTGGTTATCTGTTACATTGACTGCATGAACGCCTTTGAGATAAGTTTTGGCTTCTTCTACCAGTTCATCTACATGGATCCCTTTTGGCGGTCCTACTTCTGCAGAAACTACAAATTCACCACGGTCGAATAATTCTTTCATTTTCATATTATATTTGCTCCAATCATTTAAAATTTGGGGTACGGTCCACCTGCTCTGCTGCATACATTGCGGAATATTTCCGGTGAACCGTATCATAATTTAATTTGGCTTCTTAATAAATCTTTGCTTATTATTTCACTTCATCATCTGTAGCAAAATTGTGGATCTGTGTCGGGCATTTCAGCACATCAAGGCGTCCAATCTCTTTCAGGCGTCTGTAAATACGCTCCCATCCACACTCCATTTCGCTGTCCACTTCGCATTTTCCATTCTTGGAACCGCCGCACTGGCCATTCACAAGGCTCTTGGAACATGCTGTGATCGGGCAGATTCCACCTGTCAGATTCAGATAACACTCACCGCACTGATCGCATTTATATTCTAATGGTGTCACTCCCTGGAAACCAGGTACCGGATATGTATCACAGGCAGCACAGACCATCTTATCTTCCAGATATTCAGAAATTGTCTGCACGCCAACACCACAGGAAAATACAAGAACCAGATCTGCTTCCTGAATTTTGCTCATATGTTTCTGAAGACGCAGCTCCATATTTTCCGGATTACAAATATAATCAGTAGTCATAATTCCTGTCACATTTCCTTCAGCGGAAAGCTCCTTCTGAAGTTCAACAGCTTCTTTTTCCGGAAAATGAACCTCTTTACATCCATGACAGTTAATAATGAAAACTTTTTTTCCGGCTGTCAGTGATGTGATTGCTTCTTTTGCTTTTAACTGGGTAATCAACATATCACTTCATCCCCCTTACTGCATTTTTTCCGGCTTTGATACTGTTAATGATCGGAATCTTGGAAGAACAGATATACTGACAGCATCTGCACTCAACACAATCCATAACGTTCATGTCTTTCATGCCCTGCCAGTTCTCGTCTTTCGCATATTTCACGAAATACAGAGGTGAAAGCTCCATCGGACAGACATCTACGCAGCGTCCGCACTTGATACACGGCTGTTCTTTTGTCTCATCCGGTTCAACGGCAATGATACCATTGGAGCCTTTCATCATCGGTACATCCAGTGTGTTCAGAGGGAATCCCATCATTGGTCCGCCCATCTTAACCAGAACATCGTCATCTGTAAATCCGCCGCAGTAATCGATCAGCTCTCTTACGCTTGTACCGATCTTGATAACGAAGTTTCCAGGATTCTTGATCTTCTCGCCTGTTACTGTAGCAACACGCTCAACCAGAGGCATTCCTGTCTGGATCGCATCGGAGATTGCTTTTACTGTACTGATATTATCTACTACAACGCCGACATCTGCCGGAAGACCGCCGCTTGGAACAATTCTTCCCATAACTCGCTTAATGAGAGTTTTCTCAGCGCCCTGCGGGTATTTGGTTCTTGCAACAAATACTTCCATGTTTCCGATGTCAGCAACTTTTTCTTGTCATTAATTCAATGGCATCCGGCTTATTGTCCTCGATAACGATGATACCTTCTCGGCACCTGTTGTCTTAAGGACTGCTTTCAGGCCAAAAATAATAGTCATCTGCATACTCAAGGAGTACTCTGTGGTCTGCTGTTAACAGAGGCTCACATTCACATCCGTTGAGAAGGATGGTATCTACCGGTTTTGCAGGTTTAAGTTTGACACAGGTCGGGAAACCTGCACCGCCCATACCAACGATTCCGGCTTCACGAATGATATCAATGATCTCATCCGGAGTAGATTGTCAAGATCACCATGTGGCTGTACGGATTCGTGCAGAGATTTTTTCCATCCGATTCAATAACAACAGCCATCACTTCGCTTCCACGTGTGCCATGCATACGCGGTTCAACAGCAACTACGGTTCCGCTTACGCTGGAATGTACCGGAGCACTGATAAATCCGGCAGCTTCACCGATCTTCTGACCAACTTTTACAGTGTCACCAACCTGAACGATCGGATTAGCCGGTGCGCCCAGATGCTGTGACATGGAAATTACAACAGTCTTCGGATCCGGGAATTTCTTCAGAGCGATGTGCTCACTGAATTCCTTGCGTTCTGACGGATGAACACCGCCGTAATATCCGTCCAGTCTTTCTTCTCTGATGGACTTCACATAGTCGTTGATCACTTTGAAATTAACTTTGGAGAAATCACGAACCTGTACAGGCTGGTTTAAGAATTCTTCCAGACGTCCCTGTTTTGCAAGTCTCTGGTAAATCTTCTCCCATGCACAGTCTTTATTCGGATCTACTTCGCATTTTCCATTCTTTGCTCCACCGCACTGTCCATTGACAAGACTCTTTGAACAGTCAACGATCGGACAGACACCTCCGGTAATGTTCAGATAACACTGCGCACATGCGTCACAGCTCTTCTTGGTAAGTGCCATGCCATGATGACCTCTGTAGTTAAGGGTGTTGCTTGCAGCAACTACCGGCTTACCTGCCAGATCCGCAACGGTCTGAATACCAAGGCCACAGGAAATTACTACTACATTCTCTGTACCTTCCGGAATCAGATCCTGTAATTTTCTTTCTGTGTGCATCTTGTTGCATAAGAAATCAAATTTTGCACTGCCTGTAACATTCTTTCCCTGATCTGCAGCGAATTTCAGAAATTCGTCACAATCCGGTTCGTCAACAGTTTCAAATTCTTTGAAACATTTGTTGCAGGCAATCACAAACAGGTTGTCCTTACCGTCAAGCACTGATGCAAGTTCATCACTGCTTTTCAGTTTGTACTTAGTATAGTTTTCCAATTGCTCACCTTCCTCACGATAAAATTTTATCCTTATGATATCTGTTCTTATCCGTTCCCTCCATCTCTGCACTCAAAAAAGGGCTAATAAAAACCAGATAAATAAGTTCAATACATATACCTTATTAAATGTAACATAAAAT
>ENA-OQKQ01000637-OQKQ01000637.1-human-gut-metagenome-genome-assembly--contig:-NODE-637-length-10509-cov-2.430553_pt1 | contig 10509 bp, 10 predicted proteins | sample MGYA00242651_ERZ504803 | MGnify/ENA primary metagenome ERZ504803 (study PRJEB26092, sample SAMD00036380) | human gut metagenome | host: Homo sapiens | study: EMG produced TPA metagenomics assembly of...
GTACAGAAAACCGAAATTGCCACCATTATCGAAGGAATACAACTCGGTTTTTCCACCGTCACAAAATATGATGTGTATGCAAGGGCACTTGATGAAATCCGTGCCAAAGGTCCCGAAATAACCAATAAAATATTAAACGGGAATCTCCGTGTGTCCCATGAAAATGTCATCGAACTGTCAAGGCTTCCAATTGAAGATATCAACGGTCTCAAACGGCTGCTCGAAAGCGGTTCTATCGACCGTATCGGCTACTCCCAGTTACGGCATGAACTGAGATGGCAGAGACTACCGACAGGGAAGCCTGATTACCGCAGACGCAGACGGGAAAGGGAAAATGCCGAAGCCGGAATCAAACAGATGCCCGTTACCGACCCGGATGCAGAACTGACAAGTCTTAAATTTACCATTCCGTCATGGTCAAAGACCATATCAAGGACAATGGAGCTTACGGATTTTCCTTCTACCTCTGCATCAGCCCGGCAGGAAGTAAAAACGCAGCTTGTGAACCTTACAAGAAAATAAACAGACTGCTTAAGCAGTTGGAGGAGGACTCAGATGACAGATGACCCTATAATGACGGAACAGACAGACCTCATGCAGTATGTTCCCAAAGTACACTTTGAGCAGATTCCCATTAAAAACCTTGTATCCAATCAGGAATACCAGCGTAACCTCTCACAGCATCATGTCCAGCGTGCTGCTGCGAACTTTGACCTGTACCAGATAAATCCCGTAAAGGTCAGCCGCCGTAACGGTATCAACTATGTATTCAACGGACAGCATACCATTGAAATCGTGGCACTCGTCTCCGGCTCAAGAGAGACTCCCGTATGGTGTATGGTCTATGATGATCTCGTGTATGAGCATGAAGCCGACATTTTTGCAAACCAGATGAAATATGTAAAGCCCCTGCTGCCCTATGAAATATTCATGGCAAACATCGAGGCCGGTAATGATAAGCAGCTTATCATCCGTGATCTGGTGGAATCCTACGATCTTTCCATCACCCCGTCTTCTGTTCCGGGCGGTATCTGTGCCGTTGCCACACTTGAGACCATCCATGACAAATACGGCTACCACATGCTCGATCATGTGATCCGTCTGATCGTTGCAACATGGGAAGGAGCTGCCCAGTCCTTCAGTGCAAATATGATGAACGGACTAGCACGCTTCCTGAATGCCTACGGGGATGCCGTCAAGGATGATGTGTTTAAGGAAAAACTTGGTAAGAATATCCATTAAGGAACTGTCCCGTACTGCCAAGGACAGGCGTTCCGGCTCTCTTGGATTTGCAGAGGCACTCCTTATCGGCTATAACAAGAAATGCCGTAATCCGCTTCCGTGGGATAAGCTCTACACACATAAGCTGCCACAAAAGAAAACGGATGAGCCGGAGTCAGAAGAAGAAAATGATGATGAGATGCCCCAGAGCAGCCAGCTTGACTTATTCGGTCTGAATGATGATGAGGTTTCCGAATGATCATACGGAAACCTTTACCCTGCTGCCTTCCAGAAATGCAAACTCATACTTCTTTGCCCCGAATATTGTTATTTCTTCCAAGACAAGCTGTGCGGCCTCGGGAACATACTTCTGGAGCTGTCCGTTTTCTGTTGCTGCCATCATCTGCACCGCCCTTATCTTCTCAAGCGGAGTCCCGTCTGCTTTCATTGCATTCCATCTTTCCATATGCTTTTCCCGTTCACCGGCCAGTCGGTTGAATGCCTTTACAAATCCCTTTTCCAAATCAGCATTGTCTACATAAGCGTTGGTGCATGCAACTTTCCCATCCTTGCGGTGGTTCTTGCACTGCCACTGTACGATTCCCCTTGATTTCCAAGAATGTCTTGTAAAGAGGCTTCCGCACTCCCCGCAGAAGATCTTCTCACAGAATGGATAGCATTCCGAACCGTACTGTAGCGGTCCGTCCCATGCCTCTGCATGAATTTCTCCCTGCGGTCAAATTCTCCTGAACCGCATTCCATGTTTCCTATCAATGATTCCCTATGGCTGTCCTTTACATAGACCTGTGCCACTTCCCCGTTATTCCTTACCTGACGCTTGGTGAGGAAATCAGCCGTATAGGTTTTCTGCAGTAACGCATCGCCCATGTGCTTTTCCTGTTTCAGGATTCCGACAACCGTGCTTGCATACCACTTGGTCTGTCCGAGGCATCCCGGCACCTGTTCCTCTTCCAGTTCTTTCGCTACGCCCTCAAGACCAATCTTATCCATTTTGTCAAGAATGATAAATACAGTATCAAAGCTTTCCTTCGGAAATCCGCTATACTCAGCCATAGCCTTCAGAATACGGCGGTCATTGATACGGATAGTGAAATTATGGAAGTCAAGCTTGCCAAGAAGTGTAGTAGTCGCAAGTACCAGCTCGATTTCTGCCATATAAGTAGGCTCACCTAAAATGTCAATGTCACACTGCATAAACTGACGGAAACGTCCTCTCTGCGGACGATCAGCTCTCCATACATATCCCATCTGAAGTGCCTTAAATGGTCCAGGCAGTTCATTAGAGTTATTTGAATAATATCTGGAAAGAGGTACTGTCAGATCATAGCGAAGACCTGAATCCACAAGATCAGCTTCTTCTTTTGCCTGATCAAGCTTCAGCTTCTCACCTCTTTTTAAGATTTTGAAAATCAGCTTCTCATTATCACCGCCCTGTTTGCTGCACAGGTTCTCAATGTGCTCCACTCCCGGAGTCTCAATTGAAGTAAATCCAAAGGAACCATATGTCTCACGGATCAGTCCTGTAACGTAGTTACGGACTTCCATCTCCTTTGGTAAAATATCTTTCATGCCGGTAACCGGCTTCTTCTTTAATGCCATGTGTCCTCCTTATTTACCAGCCTGGCTGGCGTGTACTACTCTTTGAAATGCAAGAAATACTTCCAGATCAAAGTTTTTTATTTCATCTATCATCAATTCCATCACAGTATGCTTATCAAAAGCCTTGCGGTAAGACCGATCCTGACTCAATGCACAGAATACATCGCACACACGAAGGATCCGGGCACCGATGGGAATCTCCTTCCCTGCCAGATTGGACGGATAACCGCTTCCATCGTAATTTTCATGATGATAAAGAATACTCTCAAGAACAAAATCCGAATAGCCCTGGTCTTTCAGTTCCTCATAGCCAAGTGTGGAATGCATGCGGACATATTTCAATTCCTCAATTACCATGGGATTACTTTCCTGCCCGTTGATATAGCTTCTCAGTTTCAGCTTTCCTATGTCGTGAAGCATTCCTGCAATTGCAAGATCGTAACACTGCTCATGAGGAAGCCCCAGCTCCTGACTTAACGCGTACGCCAGATTACTCACTGCGATTCCATGCCTTAACTCTGCTGATAAATCAAATTCCAAAACTCTGTCGGATGTTTCTGACTGTTCACTGGAAAGCTTTTCCAAGAATTTTCCCTCCCTCCTACAACCAGGTTCCAATTCCTGTTCGCTTTCTTTCAATCATCTCATCAATACGGGCAATATAGCTTGTGACATCTTTCACATTCTCCACCCGCTCAATACGTTTGCCATGGTCAAAGACCAGTTTGGAAGAACCGCCTGCTCCAAGAGCAATGATCGGTTGTTTTTCTTCCATAATCAGTATATTGTAAATCCCGGCTTTGTCAACCTTTGCATAGCCAACATTCTCAAAATTTCCCTTCATATTTTTCTGTCTGTACAGATAATAAGGACCCATTTCCATTTCGTAGGCTGTTTTCATGGTCATGTCCATGATCTCCTGGTTGTTCTCAAAAGTCATTTCCTGATATTTATCTTTAAAAATATTCAGTCGTGCTGCCCTCTTAACAGCAAGGGAATGTACGGTTATGCTGTCTGGTGCAAGTGCTTTCACTTCATTCAATGTGTTTTCTACCATTATCTTATCTTCTCCAGGCAGACCAACGATCAGATCCATATTGATGTTGTCAAAACCACACTCTCTTGCAAGCATAAATGCCTGCTTTGTTTCCTCTACTGTATGACGTCTTCCGATAATATCCAGCGTTTCCTGATTCATCGTCTGTGGATTTACAGAAATCCTTGTAATCGGATAATTGCGGATCATCATCAGCTTTTCTCTGGTAATACTGTCCGGTCTTCCTGCTTCAATCGTAAATTCTGCAAGATTCTCGCAGCAAAAATTCTCCACCAGTGCATCCAGAAGGACTTTCAACTGCTCCGGTTCCAGCGTTGTCGGTGTACCTCCTCCAATATAAACCGTATCCAGTTTTCTGCCTTTTGCTTTCATGATTGCAGCAACTTCTTTTATCTCTTTGCAAAGTGCTTCCAGATACTGGTTCACACGGTTCTTCCACTGTTTCAATGGATAGGAACTGAAAGAACAGTAAAGACATATACTCGGGCAGAACGGGATTCCCACATACAGACTGTAACCATTTTCATAATCAATATCTTTGAGAATCTCTCTTTCTCTGTTCGCTATTGTGATCGCAAGTGCTGTTTTCTGCGGACTCACCATATAGCGCTCTCTCATTTCCTGTGCCGCTTCCGTATTCTTCATACCAGATTCAATCAGTCCCATTGCAAGTTTCGCCGGCCGGATACCTGTCAGGTTTCCCCACGGAAGTGTTTTCCCCGTCAGCTTTACTAATAACTTGTACAGTGCAATCTTAACAATATCCTTACGCTCCTTACGAATCGCATGTGCACGTTCTTTTGCCTCACTGTCATCAGCATCCACACAAGAAATAAGGGCATCCGAAGACTGCCCTTCTATAAACTCTGCACTTGTCACGCCTTTATTCTCATGGTCCTCATACCGGATCACACAGGAATCACCCTGCTTTTCAATCCGAAAATAAAGATCGCAGCCCGCTTCCTCTTCTTCATAGAAAGAACAGATCTCACTTCCCGGATAAAACGCACGGATCAGCTCATATATATCGTGTTCAAACTCTCTGTCCTGAAACAGAATACCAATCTTATACAAATGGATTATACCTCTTTTCATAACCAATCGTTGTTGACGTATCATGTCCCGGATAAACTTCCGTATCATCCGGAAGTGCTTCCAGCAGTCTGTGCAGACTGTTTACAATTGCCGCGGTGCTTCCCTCCGGAAAATCAGTTCTTCCCACCGACCCACAGAAAACAGTATCTCCGCTGAACAAAACTCCTTCATCTTTCAAATAATAGCAACAGCTTCCTAACGTATGTCCGGGAGTCTCGATCATCTGAACCGAAAAACCTGCCAGTTCCACAACCTGAAGATCCGTAAGATAGACATCCGCCTTCAATGTATAGCTGCTCATGTGAAATGCTGTCAGATTGATTCTTGGATCCTGCAGCGTCTTTTCTTCTTTGGCACATGCATAAATTGGAATATTATATTTCTTTTTGATTTCTTCTGCTGCAAGAATATGGTCAAAATGACCATGTGTCAGAAGAATTGCAACCGGTCTGCCCTGCATTTCAAGAACCTTCTGTTCGATTCTGTCGGCATTATCGCCCGGATCAACGATCAACATTTCTTCTGTTTCTTTATTTTTCAGGAAGTAACAGTTCGTAAACACACTTCCAACAATACATTTCTGTAAATCCAGTCTTTTCATACTATTATCCTCATCTAAATCAACCGGTGGTACGTTCTACGTCGATCACACTTTCTACCTGACGTATCTTGGCAACAAGTGATGAAAGCTCTTCTTTGCTTCCAATCTCAAAGCTGATTGAAATCGTCGCCTTTTCCTGCTTGCTTGTACGGCTGTTAATGCTTCTCATATCAATCTTTCTCTCTGTAAAGATTTTGGAAAGATCCACCAGAAGACCAGTACGGTTATTTGCATAGACCTGAATCTCAGCCATATATTTCTCAGAACCTTTATTGTCCGTTGGCTGCCATTCAGCTTCGATCAGACGGGATCGATCCATTTCCGACATATTCAGCACATTCACACAATCTGTACGATGAATGGTAATTCCCCGTCCCCTTGTAACAAATCCAACGATTTCGTCTCCAGGGATCGGACTGCAGCACTTTGAAAAACGAACTGCAACATCATGGATACCTTTTACAACGATACCACCTTTGTTTTTGGTAACATGCAGTTTCTCCTGTGCTTCCCCAGTAGCCTCCAATACCTGCTCGTCTGTAAGATTCTTCTGATTTTCTTTATCATAAGCTTCCATCAGCTTATTGAAGACCTGTCCTTCTTTCAGACCACCATGGCCGATTGCAGCCAGTACAGAATCCCAGTCACGGAATCCATATTTACGCATAACGGATTCCAGGAACTGCGGTTTTGTATAGATTCCAAGTTTATATCCTTTGGACTTGGCATACTGTGTCAGCATGTCTTTGCCTTTCAGGATGTTATCTTCTTTCAGTTCTTTCTTGAACCACTGATTGATCTTATTCTTTGCCTGTGTGCTCTTGACAAGATTCAGCCAGTCACGGCTCGGTCCCTGTGAATTCTGTGAAGTAATGATCTCAATACGGTCCCCATTTTTGATCTGATACTCAATTGGAACCAGTTTACCATTGACACGTGCCCCAACCATACGGTTACCAACAGCACTGTGTACACTGTAGGCAAAATCAATCGGTGTAGATCCATTTGGCAGGTTCTTGACATCTCCCTGCGGTGTGAAACAATAAACACTGTCTGCAAAAAGATCTAAGTCATTCTTAAGAAGACTCATAAATTCTCTGTTGTCAGACATATCTTTCTGCCATTCCAGAATCTGACGCAGCCAGTTCAGTTTCTCTTCTTCTCTCTTATCAACAGGTACTTTACCATCGGATGATTCTTTGTATTTCCAGTGTGCAGCAATACCATATTCCGCAGTCTTGTGCATCTCAAATGTGCGGATCTGAATTTCAAATGGCTGTCCGTTCGGGCCGATCAGCGTCGTATGCAGAGACTGATACATATTTGGCTTCGGCATGGCAATATAGTCCTTGAAACGTCCTGGAATTGGCTTATACATCTCATGGATCACACCAAGTGCCGCATAACAGTCCTTCACTGTATCTACCAGGATACGCACTGCAAACAAATCGTAAATCTGATCAATCGTCTTATTCTGATTTACCATCTTTTTATAGATACTGAAAAAGTGTTTTACACGGCCGTCAACCTGTGCCTTAATTCCGGCTTCTACCATATGCTGATGCACAGTCTTGACAATATTCCCTACGAATTCCTCACGGACGCTTTTACGAAGTGCTACTTTCTCAACCAGATCATAATAAACATCTGGTTTCAGATATTTCAGGGAAAGGTCATCCAGCTCTACTTTGATCTTGGAAATACCAAGACGCTGTGCGATAGGCGCATAGATGTCCATCGTCTCTCTTGCCTTCTCCTTCTGTTTCTCAGGAGTCATGTACTGAAGAGTACGCATATTATGAAGACGGTCTGCAAGCTTGATCAGAATAACACGGATATCCTTTGCCATGGCAAGGAACATCTTGCGAAGGCTCTCTGCCTGCAGCTCTACTTTATCCTTGGAATAGGACAGCTGACCGATCTTAGTTACCCCATCTACCAGAAGCGCAACCTCAGGACCAAATTCTCTGGTGATCTCATCACAGGTCATCCAGGTATCTTCAACAGCATCGTGAAGAAGGCCTGCTACAATGGTCTCCTTGTCCAGTTCCAGATCCGCCAGAATAATGGCAACACATAAAGGATGAATAATGTAGGGTTCCCCGGACTTTCTCTTCTGATCCTTGTGGGCTTCCCTTGCAGTCTCGTATGCCTTCTGGATCATGGTTATGTCCGTAGAAGGATGATATTTCTTTATGCTGGCAATCAGCTCATTATATAATACTTCAGGGCTTGTAAAGTCGTGCATGGATTTTACAGCTGCATCTGCTTTCTTCACAGACTCCAGCTTCTCCATATCCTCTTTTGATACTTCAGGCTCCTTGCCCTGCTCGTTAACAATATCAGCCATATTTCACACCTGCCTGTTTAAATACTATCTGCGTCAGCATCCGCCCACCTGTTTCCCCGGGGGAATCTGGCGAAACAGACACATCCTTTATTTACCTTCATAACGGATTACAGAAGCAACGTCATATTTCTCCAGTTTCTTACGCCCCTCAAGACCTGCAAGTTCCATCAGAAATACGATCTTCACTACCACTCCACCAAGCTGCTCTACCAGTTTCGCTGCAGCTTCAACTGTACCGCCTGTTGCGATCAGATCATCAATGATAACTACCTTCTGTCCTGGCTTAATGGCATCCTTGTGAATCTCAATCTCAGCTTTGCCATATTCCAGATCATAGCTTCTGGAACAGTCTCACATGGAAGTTTGCCTTTTTTGCGAACCGGTACAAATGGTTTATGAAGATTATATGCAATCGGCACACCAAAGATAAAGCCTCTGGATTCAGTTCCTACGATTACATCTACATCCGTATCCTTGAGACAATCCTGCATGGAATCAATTGCAAGCTGAAGTCCATCTGCATCCTGCAGAACACTTGTAATGTCTCTGAAAATAATACCCGGTTCCGGAAAATCCGGGATACTTCTTACGTAATCTTCTATTTTTTTCATTTTTGCGTACCTCGCTTTTCTTTACATATAAATCTGGTTTATAATTATATCACTTTTTTATGGCAGAATCAATGACTAACCCATTTTGTCGACTGTTCAGACCATTCTGTGTAAATTATGAAGTAATTTTCTGCAACATAAAAAAGCCACCTGCTCACAGGCAGGCAGCCTTTCTAATTCTTAATTGTTTTTTTATTAGTTCCAGATTGAAGAGTAAGCTTTCAGTATTGCATCTGCTCTGGCAGTTGTTACTGTATTCAATGCTGACTGGATCGCCTTATATGTATTCGGGCGCTGGCTGCTCAGTGCAGCTCCATTCAGCATATAATCCTTCACAGATTCAGCAAAATATTCCGCAGCATTCTGTGTTGCATATGCTTTGTTATATCCAGTGAATTTTGCTTTTTCACTGTTATATACAGATGCGAATGCACTGCTCTGATCTACGTTGCCTGCAATAAATGCAAGGAAATGTCCAAGCTCATGATAAATTGTCTCATCTGCTTCCTGGATCGTGATGCTTCGTGATCTTGCATCAAAATGTCCTGCATAAGCGGCATTCGGATCAACCGTTACCGTAAATCCCATTCTTGCATACGCATTCAGTACTCTGCTGTCCATCTTCGGTGCAATAGAAGCAACATTACTGATCGTATGCTTGGATGCCTTCTGACTGGAGGTCTTTGCTGAACCGGAGTTCTGAGTTCCGGAACTCTGGAATGAAACTTCCTGCGTCTGCGCATTCTGCTGTGAAGCTGCAACTGTTGTTGTAGTCTTGACTGTTGTTACTATTTTCTGTGTGACAACTTTCTGTTTGGATTTCTTTGTGTACTTCTCAGTCGTTGCTGTCTGTACAGTTGTCTGTGTCTTCACAGTCTTCTTACCACTCTTCCTGGTTTTGGTAGTTGTTTTTTTCTTTTTTGGAAGTTTTTTGGTGTATGATTTCTTTGATGCTTTTTTCAGTTTTACTTTCTTTCTCGTTGTCTTCGTCTTTCTTTTTGTCTTCGTTGTTACCTTTGGCTTGGATGCCAGCGGCGTATCATCACCGGTAATTGTCGTTTCGATCACCGGATCCGTATAACTGGAAAGCTCTGGTATGTCAGAAGACTGCATCACCATCGAAAAACTTCCTGCGGCAATCACCGCGGCTGCTGCAACACATCCTGCTGCAACTTTTTTCCTCGTAAGGAATTCTTTGATTTTCATTTTTCTTTTCATATTATCACACCTTTCAGATATCGACGTATGAAATACAATATTGTTCACAGCAATCCAGTCGCCGGAACATCAGAGTTATTTATATTTTAACACAAAAAAAAACCGTTTAATTAAATTAAACGGCCGCATATGTTAATTCGGCTTCTCTCTTCTGTAGTCCATAATACGTCACTAAATCGGATTTTAATGCGGCAACCGGCTGCCTTAGTCTCACGACCTTAGACCCGTGGCTTTGCGTCCCTGCCTTTCAGCAGGTTTGCCTTTATGCTGTAAGTATAGTTTTTTTTCAGTGAATGTCAACATTTTTTTCCTGTATATTTCACATTTCTGTAATAATTCAAAAAATCAAAAACCTCTTAAGGAATATTGCCTGTAAACATCTACTCTGCTATACTTAATTCAAAACAAACACAAGTAAATATTTCATATTATCAAGGAGCAGTCACATGAACCGATTCATTCGCTTACGACTCCTTGCCATGCTATTGTGTCTGCCTTTTCTGTTAATATTTATTTCAGGCTGCGGATCTTCTTCGCAAAAAAAAGATGAACCCCCTGTCTATTCCCCGCTCCAGGTTCTTGTTCCTGAAGCCACCGGAAAAGAAACTATTGGCTCATCGCCTATGATACTGGATGTATCCAATATCAGCCAGGGCTACTTTATTGCCCAGTCCGATTCTTCTGACCTGACATGCAGTTTGCAGATCATTTCTCCTTCTGGTGCACTTTATTCTTA
>ENA-OQKQ01000640-OQKQ01000640.1-human-gut-metagenome-genome-assembly--contig:-NODE-640-length-10466-cov-4.320437_pt1 | contig 10466 bp, 10 predicted proteins | sample MGYA00242651_ERZ504803 | MGnify/ENA primary metagenome ERZ504803 (study PRJEB26092, sample SAMD00036380) | human gut metagenome | host: Homo sapiens | study: EMG produced TPA metagenomics assembly of...
TGAAATCCCTTGGGGAGGCCGGTTCCTGTGAGGTGTATATGACACTTCTCGGGGACATGATCGTGGCAGGGGATTTCCAGATCGACGCGGATGACAGGGTGATCAAGACGCAGGGGAGCGCAAGGTTTGAAGCCATGGCAACGCCTTTGTTCCAGTATAAGAACTTTGTGTTTATGTGGGGCGGCAGTTACGGGAAGAGCACAGGTGTGCTTAACCTTCTGACGCCTTATCTGGCAAAGTATCAATAATCTTTCGTCAGCGGTGGTGAAGAATACGGACAAGACGATGAAGATCACGTATACGCTGACGGAGGAAACAATGTAGGTCTTTCTGCCGCAAGGCATGAAGATAGAAAACTTATTTATGGCAGTTCTCAGAAATGGGAGCTGCTTTTTTCATGGGAGGAGGATTCTGGCATGAAGGAATTTTGGAACTTTATTCAGATGGTTTTTATGGCTGTAGGCGGATGGCTGGGCTGGTTTATGGGAGGCTGTGACGGGCTTCTGTATGCTCTAATCGCTTTTGTGGTGATCGATTACCTGACCGGGGTGATGTGTGCTTTTGCGGATCATACGCTTTCCAGTGAGGTGGGATTCCGGGGAATCTGCAGGAAGGTGCTGATCTTTTTGCTGGTGGGAATGGCGAATATTCTGGATGTGTCTGTGATCGGGAATGGATCCGTGCTGAGGACAGCAGTGATTTTTTTCTATATTTCCAATGAGGGTGTGAGTTTGCTGGAGAATGCAGGACATCTGGGACTGCCGATTCCGCAGAAGATGAAGGATGTGCTGGAACAGCTGCATGACAGAGGGGAAGGAAGTGATGGGGAATGAGACTGATTGAGAGTTTTCTGACAAAAAATCCCTGCTATACTGCAGGGAGAATGATTACAGTGAAGGGCCTGATGCTTCATTCGGTTGGATGTCCGCAGCCGAGGGCACAGGTCTTTCTTGATTCCTGGAATAATGCTTCTTTTGGAAGTGCCTGTGTGCATGGTTTTATTGATGGGAATGATGGAACTGTGTATCAGACACTGCCATGGAATCACAGGGGATGGCATTGTGGTTCCGGTAGTAAGGGAAGCGGAAATAACACGCATATTGGTGTGGAGATGTGTGAGCCTGCCTGTATCCAGTATACCAGCGGATCGGGCTTTACCTGCTCTGATCTGGAGAAGGCAAGAGCATCTGCAGTGCGGACGTATGAAGCAGCGGTGGAATTGTTTGCCATGCTTTGTAAGAAGTTTGGTCTGGATCCTCTGGCAGATGGTGTGGTGATTTCCCATAGAGAGGGACACGCAAGGGGAATTGCAACAAATCATGGAGATCCGGAGCATCTGTGGAAAGGTCTGGGACTGCCTTATACGATGTCTGGATTCAGGAAAGCTGTGAAGGCTGCTATGTCTGGGAAAGCTGGAGGGGCGCAGGCTTCTGTGTTTCTGGGGCTTTCCGATGAGAAGGCAGCTGAGCGGATTGGAGTGCTGTGTGCAGAGAATATGAAAACCAGTGGGATTCTGGCATCTGTGTCTGCGGCACAGTTTATTCTGGAATCGGGTTATGGCAGGACGGAACTGGCGCAGAAGGCAAATAACTGTTTTGGGATGAAGTGCGTGTTGTCTGGGAATACTTGGAATGGAAGTATCTGGGATGGAACCAGTAAGTACCGGAAGAAGACGCAGGAGGATGATGGAACCGGAAAGCTGTACACGGTGACTGCGGATTTCCGGAAGTATGTCTGTGTGGAGCAGTCTATTGCGGATCATTCTGCTTATCTGCTGGGCGCAATGAATGGGAAGAAAAAGAGATATGCGGGACTGGCCGGGGAGAAGGATTACCGGAAGGCTGTCCGGATCATTAAGGATGGCGGCTATGCAACGGACAGTTTTTATGTACAGAAGATCTGTGCTATCATTGAGAAGTATGGGCTGACACGGTTTGATGGTGTGAAGGTGGAGAAAAAGGTCTGGTACCGAGTGAGAAAAGACTGGAAGGATGCTAGAAGTCAGGCAGGAGCATTTCAGGTGCTGGACAATGCAAAGAAATGTGCAGACGAGCATCCGGGATTTTCGGTGTTTGATGAGAATGGAAAGGCAGTGTACAGTTCCGTGGATAAGAAGCAGGAAGAGGTGTTTCGTCCGTATCTGGTTCGTGTGGAGATTCCGGATCTGAATATACGAAAGAAGCCGGGAACGGATCAGGAGAAGACCGGAAAATATACGGGTGCTGGCTGTTTTACTATTGTTGCTGAGGCTGATGGTGTCGGGGCATCAAAGTGGGGGCTGCTGAAAGCATATGAGAAAGAGCGGAATGGGTGGATCTCGCTGGATTTTGTGACAAGAATATAATAGTGAGTGATGAGGCTTTGCATTGCGGCGGTGGTCGTGGTGTGAAGCCTTTTTTTGTTAGGGCAAAGCCCTGTTTGCCATTGTGGAGTTTTTGGTCGCTTTCAATATAACATCCGGAATCGAGGTATCTTTTTTTCTGCAAAATCACGAACTTTGCTCATTTATAGATATCAGAAAAAGGAAGATACTTTGAGGAATCTTTACGAAAAGAAAAAAGAGAAGTTAATCTCATATATCTGCTTCTTGGCTAGTTTGGGATTAAAAGTAACAATTCTTTTTTCTGTTATCTTGAACTTTTTAATTTTCCCGTTTCGGAGTCCTTGAATTTATATTCAAACTCATCTACACATTCTTTGATGCGGTACAAAAGTATTAAGCAGTTAAAACAAAAATCCAAGAAGATATTTACTAATCTTATTGACATAGAACAAAAATGAATATAATCATAGTTGAACAACTATTCAACTGCGATTATACGAGGTAAGTGTATGTCTAAACCGTCTTATATTTGTAATTGTGATGTGATTCATGAGGATATTGTGAATGATGTGAAATCCAAGATGCAACCCAAAGATGATTATATCCAGTTGGCATCTTATTTAAGCTATTTGGAGATGGTACCAGAGTACAAATCTTACACGCTCTGGAACAGAGTGAGATGTGTGTATGTGATCTTGCTGTGCTACTGGGGTAACGAAATCCGCAATCTCACACCAGTTAAAGGCATTGCGTCTTGCGAATTTGGTAAAATTCCGTAGAGAAGCGCAGATAGTTTACTACTCTCTGGCAGATGATCATGTGAAAGAGATTATTGATAAGGGATTTGAGCATCTATGGCAGAAATAATATTTTTAGCGTTATAGTTGAGCAATTGAGCAACTAAACAAATTACAAGGAGGTCATTATGAAACGAATATTTTTATTAAAAGGCTTGGACTGTCCGAACTGCTCCGCAAAAATTGAAAAAGAAGTCGGAGAATTGGATGGAGTACAATCCTCAGTTGTAAATTTGATGAAGCAGACGCTGACAATCAATGTTGCTCCAGCTGCCGCAAATACAATAGCCAGTCAGATTGAAACGATTGTCCACAGCCATGAGCCAGATGTAGAAGTTTCCGAAATTGCACAGGAATACTATATACCTGCAAAAAAACAGGATACCAATACATCCTATAACAATGAGGACAAGAAGTTGACGATTCGTTTAGCGATTGGCGCAGCAATCTATGGTATTGGTATGGCATTGACAGTTTTTGCGAAAGTGCCACTGCCTGTCGAGTTAGTTTTTCTCATTGTCTCCTATATTATTCTTGGCGGGGATGTTGTATGGCAAGCTGTGAGGAATATTTCAAAGGGACGTGTGTTTGATGAACATTTCCTGATGAGCGTTTCTACGATTGGTGCTTTTGTCATTGGTGAATATCCGGAAGCAGTTGCTGTTATGCTGTTCTATCAAGTTGGTGAATTTTTCCAGTCATTGGCTGTTGAGCGTTCCAGAAAATCTATATCAGATTTAATGGATATACGTCCGGATTGTGCTACAGTCAGAAGGAACGGAGAATTGATTACCATATCTCCTGAAAGTGTTGCCATTGGTGAGATTATTATTGTAAAGCCTGGTGAAAAAATCCCATTAGACGGTGTGGTATTGGATGGAGATTCTATGCTGGATACGAGAGCTTTAACTGGAGAATCGGTTCCGAGAAGCGTTCATAAAGGAGACGAAGCACTTTCCGGTTGTATGAATCAGACGGGTGTTTTAACGATTAAGACAACGAAAGCATTTGGTGAATCTACTGCTTCAAAGATTATTGATCTTGTGGAGAATGCGTCCAGTAGAAAAGCACCAACAGAAAATTTCATTACTACATTTGCACGTTATTACACTCCTGTTGTTGTAATCTTAGCAGCTATTCTGGCAATTCTGCCACCGATCCTTCTTGGTGGAGGTTGGACAGAGTGGATTCGCAGAGGATTTGTTTTCCTTGTGGTATCTTGCCCATGTGCATTGGTCATTTCAATCCCGCTGACTTTCTTCGGAGGTATTGGTGCGGCATCTAAACGAGGTGTTCTTGTAAAAGGAAGTAATTATTTAGAGGCGCTTAATAATGTCAGCATTATTGTGTTCGATAAAACTGGAACACTTACAAAGGGTGTTTTCAATGTGACTGATATTCTGCCTGCAAATGGATTTTCAAAAGAACAGGTTCTGGAGTATGCGGTCCAGGCAGAGAGCTTTTCTAACCATCCTATTGCAAAATCCATTCTCTCTGCTTATGGAAAAGAAATTGACCAATCAGTTATCTCTGATTACAAGGAAATTTCCGGATATGGAATCAGTGCCATGGCAGGAAAGAAGAAAGTTTATGCCGGCAATACGAAACTTATGGATTCAGAGCATGTGGAGTACACAGCCTGTGAAAAAGTTGGTACAAAGGTTTATATAGCAGTAGATGGTCAATATGCCGGATGCATTTTGATAACAGATGAAGTAAAGCCGGACAGCAAAAAAGCAATTTCTGATTTGAAACATATCGGTGTGGAAAAAACAGTCATGCTTACTGGTGATGATGAAAAAATCGGAAAGGCTGTTGCGGAAGAATTGCAGTTGGATGAATATTATGCACAACTGTTTCCTGATCAAAAAGTGGAAAAGGTTGAGCTTTTAGACAGTAAAAAGAGACAGGGAAGCAAATTAGCTTTTGTTGGTGATGGTATCAATGACGCTCCTGTCCTTGCCCGTGCAGATGTTGGTATTGCAATGGGTGGGCTTGGTTCGGATGCGGCCATTGAAGCAGCAGATGTAGTTCTGATGACAGATGAACCGTCTAAGCTGGTGGACGCGATTGAAGTAGCAAAAGCGACAAAACAGATTGTCATGCAGAATATAGTGATTGCTCTTGGGATTAAGAGTGTGTTCCTGATTCTTGGCGCTCTTGGTATTGCGGGAATGTGGGAAGCTGTATTTGGTGATGTAGGCGTTACCATAATTGCTGTTTTGAACGCAATGAGAATTTTGAAAAAATAGGAAATGAGGTGGAAATGTGAAACGAAAACTGATTCTGTTAGTTGTTACGATTGTTTTTCTTGTAGGTTTTGGTGTCATTTTACATTCACCGCCTTCTATGATTGATGCAGTCACAGGAGCAACACCGAAGTCAAAAAAGGCGGCTCAAGCCTCCGCACAGTTGGAAGGCTCTTATGTTCTCGGTATTAATATGATGTCAGATGGTCTCGACAACGAGAACACCCGGAATAAATTAAAAGAATTGGCACTGGACGATTCGGAAACAAATGAAACAGATCTCATGAAAACGGACATTAGTTTTCGGTTATATGTATCTGAGACGGATTATCCGCTTGTCAGTTATGCTAAGAAACTCTGTGACAGGTTGAAACAGGCCGGTTTTTCCGTAGATCTGAAAGAGTACAGTAACACAATGATGCTATCAAGAGTGGTAAGTGGAAAGTATGATGTATTCCTGGCATCGGATGATTTTATTGACGTTACAACGCTAACACAGATGGACTATATGATCATGGACAGCGAAGAAATGAGGTGAGCGGGAATTTATGAGAAAATGGAATACGATTTTGTCTGTTTTAATGCTTCTCATTTTTATGATTCATGGAATCATGGGCAGCTTTATGCTGAACGGAGTTGGAAGTAGTGCAGGGAAACTTCTTGCATGGATTGGTGTTGGTATTCTTGTTGTGCATACGGTGATTGGTGTCATCCTGACAGTTCAGAGTTTACAGACAGCGAAGCAATCAGGAAAAATGTATCTGAAACAGAACGCCATATTCTGGGCGAGACGAGCCAGTGGGATGGCAATACTGATTCTGCTGTTATTCCATATTGGCTTGTTTGGAAAGGTGCAGAATGGGACATATATTTTGTTCCCTTTTACAACGGTAAAGATGGTAACTCAGCTTTTGTTCGTAGCGGCAATCTTTGTTCATATTTTTATCAATATCCGCCCATTGCTCGTATCGCTGGGAATCATCAGTTATAAAGAACGAAGGAGTGATATTTATTTGATCCTTTCGGTGCTTCTTCTTTTTATAGCGGGAGCGGTTATTTTATATTATATTGGGTGGCAATATCTATGAGTAAGACAATTATTATTATAGGTGCTGGACTGGCAGGACTTTCAGCGGCTTTGCAGGCAGCGGAAAATGGATGCAATGTAAAACTGGTTTCCTCCCTTCCGTCAGAGCGGGCACAGTCTGTTATGGCGGAGGGCGGTATCAACGCAGCTTTGAATACAAAAGATGAAAACGACAGTCCCGAAGAACATTTTACAGATACAATAAAGGCAGCATGTGGTCTGGCAGATCCAAATGCAGTTTGGGGAATGACACAGGCAGCACCGGAGCTGGTGCACTGGCTGCTAAAACTTGGAGTTAAATTTAACATGAGTGGCTATGATGATGTGGATCTGCGGAATTTTGGCGGGCAGAAAAAGAAACGGACTGCTTTTGCACAGAGCGATACCGGGAAGCAGATCATGACAGCTATGATAGACGCTGTTCGCAGGAAAGAAGCATCTGGTATGGTAGAACGGTTCAGCCATCATTCTTTCCTAACACTTCGTCTGTGTGGCAATATTTGTTGTGGCTGCGTAATCAGGGATGAATACAGTCAGGAGACTGTGGAATTACCGGGGGATGCGGTTATTGTTGCCACCGGTGGTATGCACGGATTGTTTGGAAATACAACGGGTTCGCTGAGCAATACAGGAGAAGTCACCGCAGAATTGTTCCGGCTTGGTGTTCCTCTGGCAAATGGCGAGATGATCCAGTATCATCCGACAACTGTGAAATGTGGTGGAAAACGCATGCTCATCAGCGAGGCGGCCAGAGGGGAAGGTGGCAGGTTGTTTGCCATGAAAGATGGAAAACAATGGTATTTCATGGAGGAAAAATACCCGGAGCTTGGAAATCTGATGCCACGAGATATTACCGCCAGAGAGATATGGAAGGTCAGCCATGAATCAGAGGTATTTCTTGACATGACGGAAATATCGGAGGAGATTATTTCAAATAAGCTATCTGGTCTGGCAGACGATTGTATGACCTATCTGCATAAAGATATACGAAAGGAACCGGTGTCTGTTTTACCGGGAATTCACTATTTTATGGGAGGCATTCTGGTGGATGAGCAGCACAGAACGCCGATTCAGAATCTTTACGCTGCCGGAGAATGCTGTGCCCAATATCATGGTGCCAACCGTCTTGGTGGAAATTCTCTGTTAGGAGCGTTATACGGAGGACGTGTTGCGGCAAAATCAGCATGCGAACAGGCAGATGTAGTAGATCTATCTTGTGCGACACAGATAGATTTTCCACCAGCGTCTCAAATTTCAGAAATAAAGCAATTAAACAAAGTGATGCAGGAGACTATGGGCGTTGTCAGAAATGAGAATACGTTGTTAAATGGGATTCAAACGGTACAAGCGCTGACAGGAAATCTTCCATTGCTTGGCATGGCAGTTCTAAAGAGTGCTCTTGCAAGAAAAGAAAGCCGTGGTGCACACTGGCGGGAGGATTATCCGAAGAGCAATGACGATGATTACCTTAAAACAACGGTAGCCAGATTTGATGGAAAGCAGATACAGATTTCCTTTGTACCTGTTCCAGAAAGGCGGTGATTCACTTGGTATATAAAATAAGAATCAGGCGGCAGGAGAGTCAGAAATCAGACAGTTATTGGCAGGAATTTGAGTTTGACGGAAGCAAAAACAGCTCTGTTGCCACTGTTCTAAAGGAATTGAACAGTAGAACCCCTTTGAAAGATAACTCAGGAAATATAGTTACTCCCATCAGCTGGGAATGTAGCTGTATGGTGCGAAAATGTGGGGCTTGCGCCATGCTGATTAACGAACGTCCGAGGCTGGCATGCTCTACATTTCTACATACGTTAAAAGGTTCTACAATCACCTTGGAACCTTTAAGCAAATTTCCGCTTGTAAGAGATTTGATCGTTGACCGGTCAATTCTGTTTGAAAATTTGAAAAAACTGAACCTTTGGCTTGAAAGTGAAGCTTATATGAATCCGTGGACACATGAACCGAGATACCAGTCGGCACGCTGTCTGATGTGTGGCTGCTGCCTTGAAGTGTGTCCTAACTTCTCTGCAAATGGGACTTTCGCAGGCGCTGTTGCTGCAGTCAACGCATTTCGGATTCTGAATGAAGAACAGGAAAGCACTCATTTGAATGAGATTTCTGCTGAATATAAGAAGAAATATTTTGAGGGATGCGGGAAGTCGTTATCTTGTCATGATATTTGTCCGATTGGTCTGCCTGTGGAAGAACTGCTTGTAAGGTCGAATGCAGCGGCTGTTTGGGGCAAATAAAATGGATGATAAAAGCTATAATGAATGTATGAAGAGAATCAAAAACTTGATTCTCTTTTTTAAAATACATACATTGACAAATATCTATGTATATATTATATTGAACATAGACAATGATCAATGTGAGGTGTCAATATGAATGCAATGGATGTGGCTTTGATATGCAAGGCTTTGGGCGATGCGAACCGGCTGGAAATTGTACAGATGCTGTCGGATGGAGAAAAGTGCGGGTGTAAACTTTTGGAAAGATTTGAAATTACCCAGCCAACTTTATCCCATGATGAATTTTCCGGAAATATTGTAGCTAATAGTTATTTAAACTGTTGTATTTGTTTAAAAATTAGGGTAGTATCCCAAAGTTTGTGTAAACCTCCAAACTGATGTAAGATAAAATTACTCAGTTTGGAGGTTATTTTTATGGCAAGAAGAAAAGACAGCCCACAAAAAGCAGCAATGAGAGAAATGATGCGTGATTATCTGAAAAATAATGATATCAGCATCAAAGACGGCACCGATGTAAATGGCATCATGCGTGACATGATGTCTGTCCTATTGGAAGGTGCTTTGGACGAGGAACTGGATGAAGAATTAGGATATTCCAAGTATGATTATCGTAACAAAGAAACAGACAACAGCAGAAACGGTCATTCCAGCAAAACCATGCACACCAGTTATGGAGATATGGATGTGGCGATCCCAAGGGATCGTAACGGTGATTACGAACCACAGCTGATTAAAAAATATCAAAATACCGTAACTCAGGACATGGAAGAAAAAATACTTTCCATGTATGCCAAAGGAATGACCACCGGAGACATTGAATCCCACATGCGTGAATTATACGATATTGATATTTCTGACAGCACAATCAGCCGGATCACAGACAAAATCCTGCCGATTGTAAAAGAATGGCAGGAACGTCCTCTGGAAGAAGTGTATGCTGTAGTATTTATGGATGCAATCCACTATCATGTCCGCAGCGAAGGACGTATTGTAAAACGTGCGGTTTACATTGCTCTTGGTATCGACATGAGCGGAAAAAAAGATGTCCTTGGAATGTATGTTGGAGAGAACGAAAGTGCGAAGTTCTGGCTTTCTATCATGAATGGATTAAAAAACAGAGGCGTTGAGGATATCCTGATCGCATGCGTTGATGGTTTAAATGGATTTCCACAGGCAATCGAGGCTGTTTATCCAAAAACAGAGATTCAGCAGTGTATCATCCATCAGATCCGTAATTCAACAAAGTTTGTTTCATACAAAGACATCAAAAAACTGATGGCTGATCTGAAGCTTGTATATGCAGCTCCAACGGAAGAAACAGCTTTAAATGAGTTAGAATTGTTCAAAGATAAATGGGATTCCAAGTACCCGAAAATCTATAAATCCTGGAATGATAACTGGGCAACCCTGTCCACTTATTTCAAATATCCGGAGGCAGTAAGACGTCTAATTTACACCACAAATGCCATTGAAGGCTTCAACCGTCAGCTCCGGAAAGTGACCAAAAGCAAAACGGTTTTTCCGTCGGATGACAGCCTTTTGAAAATGCTGTATTTGGCAACCATGGATATCACGAAAAAATGGACCGGTCACAGGCAGGACTGGGGACAGATCCATTCCCAGCTTGAAATTTATTTTGAAGAACGTCTGGCAGGACGGAACCTGTAAAACAGTCAATTTTAGGCAGGTTTTATTGACATGCCTAAAAACTACTGTATAATGCAGATATGGGCAGAATCCGGAAAATCGGCTCTGCCC
>ENA-OQKQ01000642-OQKQ01000642.1-human-gut-metagenome-genome-assembly--contig:-NODE-642-length-10462-cov-4.243928_pt1 | contig 10462 bp, 11 predicted proteins | sample MGYA00242651_ERZ504803 | MGnify/ENA primary metagenome ERZ504803 (study PRJEB26092, sample SAMD00036380) | human gut metagenome | host: Homo sapiens | study: EMG produced TPA metagenomics assembly of...
ATTCGACCTCCTGTGAAAATGATAAATGCCCGCTCCGGGATGGAGAGGGCTATGTAATGCGACACGCCGCATTCGCACCAACGGTGCGAAGCTAGAGCAGGGTTTGGGGAAGGCACTCCCCAACAAGGATGACTGAGTGGATAGCAATTTTTCAAGCATTGAAAATTTGTGGCCACAGGTCGATACTTGCTTTCGCCCTTTCCGTGCAACACTGAAAATTTCAGAAGTCGAACCGCAATGCACGTTGAAAATTTTGCAGAGCAAAACGTGTGAAAAGGCAAAGCCCCTGCTCATGGTCACCGTTCACACCGAACGCAGTTCCTGCCCCTGTTTTGCAGCGGCGTTGTCCGGCTCGCCCACAGAAAGTGTGAGGTCATGGCGCAGTATCTCGTTCAGACGGCTTATGTAAGATTCAAGGTACAGTATGAAGAAAGCCGGACGCAGTGCGGACACTACAACCTGCTTCTTTCAAGCACAAGAATAACACTTTGCGGTTGTGTGGTCAACAACCAAAAACAAATTTTGGAAGATTGAACAACTACATAAGATTTTATTTGTGAAAAAGAAAAATACCGCCCACGCAGCGCAGCGATGATTTTGTCGGGTGAAACGGCGGCAAAATAGATCGGGTGTGTTGCGGGGCGGTAAATCTTTTCATGGAGAACAAACCCTCACTGTGTCGCATTTTATTGCGGATTCAGTGGGATTTGTGACAGAGAGTATCATGGTTTGCAAGGTGCGTCAAGATGGTTTTGCAAAATTTATTAAGGGAATGCGGTGATAGTGAGACTTTTTTGAATTGAAGTCGAAGAAAAAGAATGAAAAAGCGTTGTTAAAATTGCTCCTTCAGCAATTTGGCGAAATAACCTATATAAAAATTGGTATTATTGTTTCGGCTTATTCTTCCGATTTGCTCAGATATCGCCAGAGCGTGGTGCGGCTGATGCCTAGCTGGCGGGCGGCGGCGGCGCGGTTGCCGCCGTGGGCTGCTACAGCCTGCTGTACGATCTCCTGGTTGATCTCCTCAAGGGTGCGGTTATCTGTCGCGACAGGGACTCCGGTAGAGGAGGGTGTGTTCCGGTGGGCACGCTCTTTTGCCAGAAGCTCTGCGACCAGACGGCTTTCGATATAGGAGCCGGTGGTCAGGGAGGCCAGGGAACGAAGCAGATTTTTGAATTGTGTATAGTTGTTGGGCCATTCATATTGGCGCAGCATCTCAATAGCGCGAGGCTCAAAACCGGAGATCTGTTTGCCCTGCTCCTGATTCAGGCTGCTCAGATACAGGCTGGCCAGGGACGGGATCTCATCAGAGCGGCTGCGCAGAGAAGGAAGATTCAAGGTCAGACAGCCCAGCCGTTCACAAAGGGCATGGACCAGCGGCGGCGTTGGTTCATTTTCATAGATCGCGCAGGAGAACAACAGCCGGATCCGGCGTGCAAGACCGGTCTCTTCGATCGTGGAAAGCAAAGCGGAAGCCGTTGCTGGCGGGATCGCTTCGTAATTCTGAAAATAGACGGTTTCACCGGTACTGTTCAAGGGCGAAGTATAGTGATCCATCAGGTAACTCCAGCTTTTGTCGGTCATGGACGCGCAATTGATGACCACCATAGGGCGGTTGGTCATGGAGCTGTGCAGATAAAGGTAACGCGCAATCTGCTCTTTTCCGGTGCCGGGTTCTCCACTGATTAACAGCGGGGTCCGCACACAGACAAGCTTTTGAATGCGGGTATCCAGTGTACCCATGGCACCGCTCAGACTGTAAAAACTGTTCATAAATAAGTACTCGCATTCGCCCCGGTTCAGCATCCGGATCCCGGTGCGGCTTGTGTGGAGTGGGATGCGGGATGGAACGCAGTAAAACAGATATCGCCGGACGCTGTTCATTTGCAGCTGCTGTGCTGTAATGCTGTACAGATGATCCCGTTCGGTATAGTACAGTTTGACTGTACCACTGAGCGGGACTTCCCGCAGATGACTGCGTAAAATATTGAGCAGTTCCGCAGAGGGGTCGACGGAACTGCTGTAAAACAAGCTTCCGTCGGTTTCCATCACGATCACACGAGCGTTTTCGTTTTGTGCAATGTTCCGCAAAAAGAGATTTTCTTGCCGCAGGCGTTCAAACCACGAACTGATGCTGACCGCCTGGTCGATCGCCGCATGCAGGCTTTCGACACCAGATGTGATGAGAAAAGCATCAAAGCCCATCTGGCGGGCGATGGTATGGGTCACCATGTCGCACACCACCATCCGGTACCCACCCTGCCGCAGACGCTCCAGCGTATGCTTTACATCTTCTGCACTGTTCACGGTAAGGATGTCCAGATCATAGTTCAGCAGGCTGCACAATGTATGTGCTGATTCGGTGACGCTTGGAAAGCCAACGATCGCGTACAGGTCGGTATAGTTCTCCGCAAGCTTTATTGCGCGCAATACATCATAGACGGAGATCTGGATGTCTACAACAGGGAGATCTGTCACCCGGCGGATTAGATCGGCCGTGCCGCCGCGGGATATGATGCAGTCATAGGTGTTGGGCGGGATATTCTGCACGATCGCCTGCCCCTCATCCAGGTCGCCGGTCTGAACATCCAGGAGTACATTGGGGTATGCCTGCGCCGCATTTTCCATGGCAGTACGCATTCCGTCGTAGGGTGCGATGCCGAGAATGCGTGTTCGGATTTCAACCATTGTGATCCCTCCGTTCAACTTTGTTACGATTATAGCAGACTTTCACCAAAAAGTCTTGACAAATGTGTTTCAAAGTGTAACAATTTTGGCAAAAAGAATACCTGAAAATGCAAAATGTTTAAAATTGAAACGCAACTTGGCGCGGTGAAGGGGTGCCAACGGAAAGATCATGCTGCATAATAAATTTGCAAGCTGAAAAGCAAAACTACAGCTGAAAGGAGGATTTCATGCTGCTGTTACTGATTATTGCAGATGATTTTACCGGTGCACTGGATACCGGCGTGCAGTTTGCGGCTTATGGTGCAGCCACCCGCGTGATGGTAAAAGATCAGGTCGATTTTGCTTCCTGTGATGCACAGGTTCTGGTAGTGGATACCGAGACTCGTCATCTGCCGCCGGAAAAGGCGTATCAGATCGTCGAAGAGCTGACACGTGCTGCCTGCCGGGCTGGCATCCGCTACATCTATAAGAAAACGGATTCTGCATTGCGGGGCAATATCGGCGCAGAACTTGCTGCGGTTCTTCAGGCCAGCAACAACCGTCAGCTGCCGTTCCTGCCGGCGTTTCCCCCAAAATGGGCGCACGACACGGGACGGGATCCGATTATGTTGACGGTGTTCCGGTCACAGAAAGCCCCCTTGGCGTGGATCCGTTCGAGCCGGTCCGGCATGCACGGATCACAGAACTGCTGGCAGAGCAGACGGATGTACCGGCTGTCAGCTGCCCGCCTCTGCACGAAGGCTCTCCGGTACCGGAGAAGGCAGGCATTCTGGTTTTTGATGCTACGGATGAACAGGATCTGGTCTCGACCGGCCGCTGTCTGTTTGCCGGAGAGGCACCGCAGATCATGGCAGGCTGCGCGGGGTTTGCAGCGGTGCTTCCCGGCTGCTTGGGCTGGCCGGGATCCCGGCAGAGATCCCCCGGCTGGATCCAAGGCTGCTGGTGCTCTGCGGAAGTGTGAACCCCATTACACTGCGTCAGCTGGATAAAGCGGAAAAGGCCGGGTTTGCAAGAATGCGGCTGACGCCCTACCAGAAGCTGACACCCGGTTACTGGGAGAGCCAGCATGGGCGGGAAGCGCTGAGCAAAATCGAAAAGATGCTGGCGTCCAATGGTCACTGCATCATTGAAACGAACGATGCAGGCAGCAATCAGCTCACCGCTGATTATGCCGCGGCACTTGGCATCGACCGTAAGACGATCCGGGTGCGGATCTCCGGCAGTGTGGGACATCTGCTGGGTGCCATTTTTACAAGCCCGCATCTTGGAACGTTGCTGCTGACCGGCGGAGATACGCTGCTGCAATGTATGAACTGCATTGGCGTGCACGAGCTGGAACCGGTGTGTGAAATGGAATCGGGCGTGGTTCTGGCACGCTTTACTTACAATGGATGCACCCGCCATGTCATTACAAAGTCGGGTGGGTTCGGACAGGATGATCTGCTGATCTGTCTTGCGGATCAGATCGCATGGAACAAAACGGAATGAGCTGGATCAAAACAGCAGGGAGGTTTTTGGAAATGCTTACACAGTATAACCTGAAAATGCCGCATGCAGTTTATGGCGGTGAGAACGCAATGGACAACATCACCGCGATCATCAAGGCGCGGGGCGCAAAAAAAGTGGCAATGTTCACGGATAAGGGAATTGAAGGCGCCGGACTGTTTGCCCTGCCGGAAAATGCAGTCAAGGCGGCAGGTGCAGAATACTATGTGCTGGATGACCTGCCTCCGGAGCCGAGCTACATGGCCGTGCAGAAACTGGTGGACCAGTTCAAAGCGTCCGGTGCAGACTTGATTGTGGCCTGCGGCGGCGGCAGCGTGATGGACGCTGCCAAGCTGGCCAGCGTACTGGTGACGGATGACTACGGCGTCAAGGAGCTGCTGGACAACCCCGGCATGGCACAGAAGTGCGTGCCCATCGTGCTCATCCCTACGACCGCAGGCACCGGCGCAGAGGTCACCCCCAATGCCATCGTGGCTGTACCGGAAAAGGAACTGAAGGTCGGCATTGTCAATGAGAACATGATCGCAGATTATGTCATTCTGGATGCACGCATGATCAAGAACCTGCCCCGCAAGATCGCAGCAGCTACCGGTGTGGATGCACTGGCACACTGCATCGAGTGCTTTACCAGCAACAAGGCAAATCCCTTCAGCGATCTGTATGCGCTGGAAGGCCTGGATCTGATCCTGAACAACATCGAAAAAGCCTGCGATGACCCCGAGGCCATGACGGAGAAGAACCGGATGCAGATCGCCGCTTACTATGGCGGCCTGGCGATCACCGCTTCCGGCACCACTGCAGTCCACGCCCTGAGCTATCCGCTGGGCGGCAAGTATCATATCGCCCACGGCGTTTCAAATGCGATCCTGCTGGCACCCGTCATGCGCTTCAACAGCGAGCATCCGGCAGTTCGCGAGCGGCTGGCAATTGCTTATGACCGCTGCTGCCATGAGGAAAAGACCTGCACCACAGTGGAAGAAAAGACCGCATGGATGATCGCTCGTCTGGAGCACATCGTCAAGCACCTGGACATTCCCACCAGCCTGAAGGAGTTCGGCGTTCCGGCCGAGGATCTGGAAGGACTGGTCGAGGCGGGCATGCAGGTGCAGCGGCTTCTGGTAAACAATATGCGCCCTGTTACGGCAGATGATGCACGCAAGCTGTATCAGGAAGTCATGTAAGCATTCATTTCATATAGAAACATCATAGAAAAAACAAAACAGAAAAGGAGAGCACATTATGAAGACTAGCGATATCAAAGGTATTATCCCTCCGGTAATCACCCCGATGAACGATGACGCAGAGCAGACCGTCAATCATGAAGAGCTGCGCAAGCAGGTAGAGCGTCTGCTGGCGGGCGGTGTGCATGGAATCTTCCCGCTGGGCACCAACGGCGAAGCATACGCCCTTTCTGCCAGAGAGAAAGAAGAAATCCTCGCAACGGTGATCGATCAGGTCAAGGGTCGTGTGCCTGTTTATGCCGGCACTGGCTGCATCACCACTGCAGAGACCATCCGCATGAGCAAGCGCGCAGAAGAGCTTGGCGCAGATGCACTGTCCATCATTACCCCCAGCTTTGCAGTGGCTTCTCAGAAGGAGCTGTACGATCACTATGTTGCAGTTGCAAAGCATGTGAACATTCCCATTATCCTGTACAACATTCCGCCCCGTACCGGCAACAAGCTCCTGCCGGAGACCGTGCAGGCTCTTTGCCGTGATGTGGATGTGATTGTTGGCGCGAAGGATTCCAGCGGTGATATCGAAAACCTGAAAGCCTACATCCGCCTGACCAAAGAGCTGGACAAGGATGTGGCGATTCTGGCTGGCAACGACGGAGCGATCTTGACATGCCTGAAAGAGGGCGGCGCAGGCGGCATTGCAGGCCGTGCCAACATCTGGCCGCACACCATTGCAAACATTTACAACTGCTTTATTGCAGGCGATCTGGAAGGCGCACAGCGCGCACAGGATGCCGTTGCCGTACTGCAGCAGACCTTCAAGTATGGCAACCCGAATACGATCATCAAGACCGCTGTTGCCCTGCAGGGACGCAATGTCGGCAAGTGCCGCGCTCCCTTCAATTATGTGCCGGAAGAGGGTCTGGAAGCCATCAAGAAGGTGCTGGCAGATGTTGCCGCCAAAGGCATGGATTAAGGGGAGCTGACTTATGACAAAACCCATCGTTGGCATTACCATGGGCGATCCTGCGGGTTCCGGCCCGGAAATCACCATCAAGGCGCTGGCAGATCCCAAACAATACTCTTACTGCCGCCCCATAGTTGTGGGTGACGTCAAAGTGTTTGAACAGGCCAAAAAGTTTGTTGGCCGGGAAGATATCGTGATCCACCGCTGCGAGAAAGTCAGCGATGCGCTGTTCACCCCCGGCACCATTGATGTGCTGCATCTGGACCTGATCGAAGATATCAACAAGTTCGAGCTGGCAAAGGTGAGTGTGGAGGGCGGCAATGCCGCATTCCAGTGTGTAAAAAAGGTTATCGAGCTGGCAATGGCCGGTGAGGTAGACGCCACCTGCACAAATGCCCTGAATAAGGAAGCCCTGAATAAGGCGCTGGAATTTTATCACGGAGAAAGATCCGATGGCTATACCCATTTTGACGGCCATACCGAGATCTACGCCACCTACACGCACACGAAAAAATATACCATGATGCTGGTGCATCATGATCTGCGGGTCGTTCACGTTTCCACCCATGTTTCCCTGCGGGAAGCGTGTGATCGTGTCAAAAAAGACCGTGTGCTGGATGTGATCGAGATTGCGGACAAGGCCTGCCAGGATATCGGCATTGAAAAGCCGCGGGTGGCGGTTGCCGGCCTGAATCCCCATTGCGGAGAGAACGGACTGTTCGGCACCGAGGAGATCACCGAGATCACTCCGGCGATCGAAGCAGCCAGGGCCGAAGGGATCAACGCCATCGGTCCCCTGCCCCCGGACAGCGTGTTCAGCCAGGCATTGGGCGGCTGGTACGATATCGTGGTGTGCATGTACCACGATCAGGGCCATATCCCCCTCAAGACCGTCGGCTTCGTATATGATCGTGAAAAACAGGAGTGGAAAGCGGTGGAGGGAGTCAATGTGACGCTGGGCCTGCCGATCATCCGCGCCAGCGTTGACCACGGCACGGATTTCTACCATGCAGGCAAGGGCAACGGCAACGAACGGAGCCTTGCAAACGCCATCGCCTACGCGGCAAGTTTTTGCCGGAGCAAGAGCTGAAGGAGAGATCACTTATGAAATTTGTTATGACACAGTCCATCTGCCCGGAAGGCATCGAAAAGCTCAAGGCAGATACCAATGGTCAGGTGGAGATCATTGCAGAAGATAATCCCGATCCCAATAATTATCTGGACGATATGAAGGACGCGGATGCGCTGATCGTGCGCATTGCAAAGTGCGATGCACATGCCATTGAAAACAGCCCCAACCTGAAGGTCATCGGTCGCACCGGTGTTGGCTATGATTCGGTGGATGTGAAAAAAGCAACGGAGCTTGGCATCCCGGTCGTCATCACGCCGGGCGCCAACAACCGCAGCGTGGCCGAGCATGCGGTCGCCATGATGTTTGCGCTTTCCAAGAACCTGTACGAAGGTCAGGTGGAGACCCGGAAAGGCAACTGGGAGATCCGCGGTGCACACAAGGCATTTGAGCTGGAAGGCAAAACGGTGGGTGTCATCGGTCTGGGTGCCATTGGCCGTGAGACCGCAAAGATCTGCCAGGGCGTCGGCATGAAGATCGCAGGCTATGATCCCTTCATGAGCCAGGAAAAGATCGAAGCACTGGGCGCTGAATACTATGCAGATTACAAAGAACTGATCAAGAATGCCGACATCGTGACCGTACATGTGCCCCTGACCGACCAGACCCGCAATATGATCGGCGCAGCTGAGCTGGCGACGATGAAAAAGACGGCGCTGGTCATCAACTGCAGCCGCGGCGGGATCGTAAACGAGGAGGCGCTCTGTGAGGCGCTTCGTGCAGGAACCATTGCCGGTGCAGGCACCGACGTGTTCTGCAATGAGCCGCCCAAGCCGGATGATCCCCTGCTGAATACCCCCAATCTGATCGTAAGCCCGCATTCGGCAGCGCAGACCCGCGAAGCTGTGATCAAGATGGCTACCATGTGCGTGGATGGCTGTCTGGCGGTGATCCGCGGCGAAAAGTGGCCCTTCGTGGCAGACAAGAAGGTCTACGATCATCCCAGATGGGCCGGAAATAAAAGAAGCGCAGCGTAAAAGACGAGCCGGAAGGGGGAAAACATGGACGATTACAATCCGCGCACCCGGTATGAACACTATTATGTGCGTATGGCACGGCTGGAAGGCCGTGGAGAATTGCAGAAGCGGTATCCCGATGACTTTTATGTCAGACCATTCCAGATCGCAGGGAATGTCTATTACATTGGCAACAAGGCGGTCTGTTCGCATCTGATCGACACCGGTGAGGGGCTGATCGTGATCGACACAAGCTACCCCGAACTGGATCATCTGCTGATAAACTCCATCTGGGAGGCAGGTTTTGACCCAAAGGATATCCGGATCGTGCTGCACACGCACCTTCATTACGACCACTTTGGTGCCACGAACACCCTGACAAAGATCTACGGTGCAAAGGCCTATGTTGGCAGGGATGAATGGGAAAGCGTGCAGCGCAAGCCGGAGCTTGCCGTTATCCCGCAGGATCCATATCTCAGTTACCGGATGATCCGCCCGGATGTCCTGCTGGAAGACGGAGATGAGATCCGCCTTGGCAACACCGTGATCCACTGCATCGAGACCGCCGGCCACACAGAAGGCACCATGTCGTTCTTCTTTGACGTTGAAGACAATGGGCATATCTGGCACGCGGGAACGTTTGGCGGCGCAGGATTCATTACGATGTACAAAGAGTTCTTTGCACGGTATGGCCTGTCGGATCTTCAGCCCGAATTTCTCCGCTCGCTGGAAAAAATGAAGGCACAGAATGTGCAACTGGTGCTGGGAAATCATCCTGCACCGAACCACATCCTGCAAAAGATGGAAAAAAAGCTTGCAGATCCGGATGCCGGAAATCCGTTCATTGACCCGACGGCCAGGACTGGCAGAATTATCTTGCATGGGTTGAGGCAGAGTTCAGACAATTTATGGAAGATGGACGCTGAACCGCTGTCCTTAACTCAAAATAAGGGAGAACAAACCTATGAAATCGAAAAATATTACAAGGAGGAATGATCTGTTCAGCGGCATCGTGCTGAGTGCATTTTCCATTGCATATCTGATCGGCGCCACCAGGATCAAGATCCCCAAGATGCTGTCATCGCCTTTCTGAATGCATCTTCTGTGCCAAAGCTCTGGGGCACGCTGCTGCTGATCCTTGGTATTATTCTGGTCATCCGCGGTGTGCGCGTGATGAAAGCAGAAAAGGCAGCAGGAAATGCGCCGGAAAGAAAACCGCTGCACAGATGGTAAAGGATTTCTGGAGCGCAAACCGTGCTGTGATCGAGATGTTTGTGGTACTGCTGATCTACATTGCTCTGATCCAGCCGGTGGGCTTCCTGATCTCCACGTTCCTGTTCCTGTTTGCAGAGTTCAACATCCTCTCCTACAAAGAGGATCGCAAGATAGGCTTTACACTGATCTTTGCTCTGATCTGTGCAGTTGCCATCTATGCGCTGTTCAAATACGCTTTCTCGATGCCGCTCCCGCAGGGTATCCTGAAGGGAATCTTCTAAGAAAGGAAGGTACAGATCATGTTAATGGAAGGCTTCTCCATGGTGTTCGGTGATCCGCTGAGCATCGTACTGGTGGCAGCAGGCACCCTGATCGGTACTATTTTTGGTGCGATCCCCGGGCTGACTGCAACGATGGCTGTTACCATCTGCCTGCCGATGACTTTTGCAATGAGCGACAACAGAGCCATTGCACTGCTGATGGCGCTGTACATTGGCGGCATCTCCGGCGGCCTGGTCTCCTCTATTCTGCTGAATATTCCCGGCACGCCCGCTTCTATGGTCACTGCATTTGACGGCGCGCCCATGGCGCGCAAGGGCGAGGGCGCAAAGGCGCTGGGCACCGGCATCTTCTTCTCGTTCCTCGGTACCATCTTTGGTCTGAATCGCCCTGATGATCATTGCGCCCTATCTGGCAGCTGTCGCGATCAAGTTTGGTGCATTTGAGTATTGCGCACTGTCCATTTTCTCCCTGTCGCTGGTCATTTCGCTGGCAGGCAAAAGATATGGTCAAAGGCCTGGCAGCAGCGCTGCTGGGTGTCATC
>ENA-OQKQ01000644-OQKQ01000644.1-human-gut-metagenome-genome-assembly--contig:-NODE-644-length-10442-cov-2.163742_pt1 | contig 10442 bp, 12 predicted proteins | sample MGYA00242651_ERZ504803 | MGnify/ENA primary metagenome ERZ504803 (study PRJEB26092, sample SAMD00036380) | human gut metagenome | host: Homo sapiens | study: EMG produced TPA metagenomics assembly of...
AATAAATGTCTTGTGTATTTTTTTCATTTGTAACTTTCCCTTTTGTTTTATTTATTTGATATATAAACTAAATAATTTTCTGCCGTAAATTCACTATTAGAAACTTTTATATAATTTAGTTTTCGTTTCGTGAACACTTGTATTATACAGTTTTTGTTTACAAAACGCAAGTACCTTAGAATATTTTTATCAAAAACTTTTTTTTGAGGTGAATATAATGTTTGATTTCGGATTAAGAATACGAGAGTTACGAGAATCAAGACATATGTCGCAGGAAAGCTTGGGCAGGAGAATCGGCAGAAGCAAGCCTGTCATAAGCAATTATGAAAACAACATCAAATATCCTCCGCTGAAGTTTTGATTTCAATTGCAAATGTGTTCAATGTTTCGCTTGATTACCTTGTTGGCATAGAAAAGAAAGACGCTCTCTACATTAACAATCTGAACGAAACGCAGACAAATATAATGAAACTGCTCTACGAAGAATTTACCGATTGCAATCTTAAAGGCAAAGAGCTTTCATCACGCCAACAAAAAATATTAAGCCTGCTCTTAATTGAGTTTTTGAAATGAAAACCAAATCAACATTTTGATATATAAAAACACCCTTTCGATAAACTCCGAAAGGGTGTAATTTTTTGAAATGAACAAAACAATTGTAACATTGTAGTCGTTTGCCGTGCGGTTTATTTAATCGGGAACTCGGGTTCTGCGTAGTTGCCTAAAAAGCTGAATTCGGGCATCTCTTCGCTAAGCTGACTTACAAGTTCAATAACATTTTCACTTCTGACATTGCCTGAAAAGTCGAGGTAGAACAGATATTCAAACTGTCTGCCCTGACGGGGACGGGATTCGATTTTTGTGAGGTTAAGACCGAGCGAATTAAATCTGCACAAAAGGCTGTACAGCGATCCCGTAACATGAGGGAGTGAGAAACAAAGACTGATTCTGTTCGCATCTTCGGGAATGTAAAGCTTTTTGGAGATGACAATGAATCTTGTTGTGTTCTCGTCATTGTCCTGAAGATGATTGTCAAGAACCTTCAAGCCGTATTCCTCACACGCTTTGTATGAACAGATTGCCGCAACATTGAGGCGCTTTTCCTTTGCAACATCACGGGCGGCAATTGCCGTGTTGGAGAATGGAACAGAATCAAAGCCGTGGTCGGCAATATACTGCGCACATTGTGAAAGTGACTGCGGATGCGACCACACGATTTCAATATCCTCAAAAGCAGATTGTTTAAGACCTGCAAGGCAGTAGTCAATCGGCAAATCGAGTGCCTTTACAATGTAAAAACGGTGCTTGAGAATAAGGTCATAAACTGCCGAAACAGAGCCTGCGCTTGAGTTTTCAACAGGAAGAACACCGAATGCAACCTCACCGTTGTCAACGGCAGAAAATACATCTGCAAAGCTTTTGTAATTGACAGCCTCGCCGTTCGGGAAAAGTCTTAAGGTTGCCTCATGACCGTTAGCACCCTTGATTCCCTGATACGCGACCTTGATTCCGCTTGACGGAATATCAGTGCTTGCATTGTTGATAACGCTTTTAAGCTCTTTGCCGCTGCCGACAATGTTGTGCTGGAGCGCCCTTGAAAGCTCCATAATGTTTGAGTAGAGAAGTCTTGCGGATGCGCCGTATTCGCCTCCCTTTTCTTCAACGGCATCAAGAATTTCATTCTCTCTGCCCTCGTTAAAAACGGGAATGTTGTTTGCCTGTTTGTAGATACCTACCTCTTTGGCGCAGTCCATTCTCTGCTTAAAAAGCTCAATAAGCTGATTGTCTATTTTGTCAATATCTTTTCTGATTTCTTTTAAATCTCTCATAAAGACCTCACATAAGGTTAATAATTGCAACAGCCGTAACAGCCTCAATAACGGGGACTGCTCTCGGCACAATACACGGATCGTGTCTGCCGTGAATAACAAGCTCTGCATTTTCTTTTGTCTGAAGATTTACAGTCCTTTGCGGTTGTGAAATTGACGGTGTAGGCTTTACAGCGGCACGGAAAATAATCGGCATTCCGTTTGTAATTCCGCCCAAAATACTCTCCGTACTGAATTTCTACTTTTGAATTCATATCATAAAATCCTACGGTATTCTGCGTTGAGATCACCGTAATATTACATGCATCATATAATCTGTGGAATACCGTAAAGTCTCCATCCTTATAGCCGGTACATCCAAAGGAAAGCAGATACTCCCCACCCTGCAGGAACATATCCTGTGTAAAGGTTACGGTACATACATCTCCGGCTTCAGAATGCTCAATATGCATTTTTTCAAACATCGTGTTGGTTCCTGTAATTTCTGTTCCACGAATATCCTTAAATGTATATGCCATGATCGGTTCCTGAATATTCTCATGAAATGCAACCTTCATCTTGATCGTAAAGGTTGTTCCCTTGTCGATGGTATTGGTATAACGGCCCTTTTCATCCATCACAACAAAATCTGTGATCTCAGCAAGTTTGCTGCCATATTCCAGCATATTCGGATTTACCTGGAATTTTTCACTCCAGTTTTCCTTTTTCTTTACTTCTTTTTCCACTTTCCTGGTCGGATCCTGGCCTACCAGAAGCTGCTTGTACATATCTACCATCTGCTTTGGAGAACCTTCTTCCAGCTTCACACCCTTATTCAGAAGAATAACTCTGTCACAATACTTGGAAACGCTTCCAAGATCATGACTTACAAACAGGATCGTCTTGCCCTGTTTCTTAAATTCCTCAAACTTGTGATAACATTTTGCCTGAAAGAACACGTCGCCCACAGACAACGCCTCATCTACCACCAGGATCTCCGGATCAATATTGATTGCAACAGCAAAAGCCAGACGCACGAACATACCGCTGGAATAAGTCTTTACAGGCTGGTGGATAAAGTCTCCAATGTCCGCAAATTCCAGAATATCATTCAGTCTGGCATCAATCTCTTCTTTTGAAAAACCGATCATGGTTCCATTCAGGTATACATTCTCAAGACCTGAATATTCCATGTTAAATCCAGCTCCCAGTTCCAGCAGTGCGGAAATTCGTCCGTCTACCTTTACTTCCCCTGCTGTGGGAGTCAGGACGCCGGTGATGATCTTTAAGATCGTGGATTTACCGGAACCGTTGGTTCCTATAATTCCCACGCATTCTCCTTCATAAATATCAAAATTTACATCATGAAGTGCATAATGCTCTTTATAAAGTTTCTTTCTGGTAAGCCCCAGCGCTTCTTTCAATCTGTCCGAAGGCTTATCATATAATTTATACATTTTGGTGAGATCCTTCACCTGAATTACTTTCTTGTTCTCCACGTAATTTCCTTTCTGTTATGTTCCTGTGTTTTTCATCTTCCTCTGACTTATTTCACGCTTACCAGTACAGCGAAAATTAAGTTTCTGATATATTAATATTCGCTGTACTAGTTACAGTACATCTGCAAAATGAATGCGCAGACGTTTAAATACCCAGCTTCCGAACAGGAAACACAGAATTGTAAATATCCAGAAATAGACCGTCCATCCTGCATGTTCCCAGAACCAGGTTTTCATCAGGAATGTATCTCTGTATCCGGAAACAATATAATACATCGGATTCAGTTTCAGGATCTTCATGATCACAGGATGTCCCATCAGAGGTGAAGCCTCAACGATCCACATGATCGGAGTCAGCCAGACTCCTACCTGAAGCACAATATTGATGATCTGGGTCAGATCTCTGAAAAAAATAACGATTGCACTTGTGGCATATGATAAGCCCAATACCAGAATGAACACACATACACTGTAATAAATAATCTGCAGATAATAGAAATCAGGAAATTTCCCATACGCTGCATACAGGATGATCGTAAACAACACAAAGAATGCATGCACAAACATGGCAGAAATGATCTTGACTACCGGAAGCACACTGATATTAAAAACGACTTTTTTACCAGATAATTGTATTCCAGCAGAGAATTTGTCCCCCCCATCAGCGCATCCTGGAAAAAGAACCATGGCACAATACCTGCTACCAGATAAAGAACAAAAGGAACTCCCAGATCCCCTGTTCCGGAACGAAAACCTACAGAGAATACAAACCAGTATACCAGGATCGTGATCACAGGCTGGATAAACGCCCACACAATTCCCAGATAAGAACCTGCATATCTTGTTTTGAAATCATTCTTTGCAAGCTTTGCAACAAGCCGTCTGTTCTTATAAATATCCATCGGTAAAGAAAAAATTGTATTCAATCGCTCATTCTCCTATTTACGGTACTCTTTAAAGCTTCCCCATTTGGTATCTTTGTCAGAAAAGCTTAATTCCATTCCTTCCGGAATCGGCCATTCAACTCCGATATCCGGATCGTTCCAGATCAGGCCGCCCTCATCATTTGGATGATAGAAATCAGAGCATTTGTAAACAAATTCCGCATGCTCGGAAAGTACAAGAAAACCATGTGCAAATCCTTTCGGAATGAAGAACTGTTTCTGTTTTCAGCAGAAAGTACGACTCCAAACCATTTTCCATATGTTTCTGAGCCTTCACGAAGATCTACCGCCACATCAAATACCTCACCATTTACAACACGTACCAGTTTATCCTGTGGGTAATTGATCTGGAAATGGAGTCCGCGAAGTACACCCTTATGTGAGCTTGACTGATTATCCTGTACAAATTCGACATCAATTCCTGCTTCTTTGAAATCATTGTAATTGTAGGTTTCCATGAAATATCCTCTGGCATCTCCGAAAACTGTAGGTTCTACCACTTTTAATCCCTTAATTCCACCACATTCTGTAACTTTGATTTTTCCCATTTTATTTTCCTCTTTTCTTTAGCTTTCTCTGTGTTTCTGTTATATCTGTTCGCATAAATCCACATGATATGCAGACTTAGCCATAATATCTTTTTTCCTTTTTTGCAAGTGCAATGCTCAGAATGATAATAAGAAGAAGCATTGCCGCTCCTATGATCAGAAGTATTTTTCGCAGTTCCGGCATCCCCGCAGAAGTTTTTTCTTCTCCGACAGTATCTGCTTTCTCATTTTGATCCGCCTGATCCGTATTTCCTCCGGATGTATCAGAAAGGGCATCCACTGCAGGTTCCGGTGTAGGTGTAGCTTCCGGAACTTCAACGCTTCCCAAAAGATAATCATTATAATAGTAATCATCTACTGTATTTCCATTCTGTGAATTCTCCTGAACAGTCAGGTTATCCACAGTCACTCCGTTTGGAACTGATACTTCTCCACCATTTACCTGTGCTTTTGTGAAATTTTGATAACCATAGTTGAACAGTGCTGTGGAATCCGTACTGGCAACTGCAAGGTCTGCCGCCTTCATTGTCACTGTAATATAAGTAGTTCCATTCTTCTCTGCTGCTGTCACAAGAGTGTTTCCGGCCTCACTGGTATATCCTGTCTTGCCGCCAATACAGCCATCATAATGATAACTGCTCTCCGGGGCAAGCATCGGATGATGCGTATGCAGTACCCTTGACTCACTGTTCATGTTCGTAGGTTTGATCGTATAATCTGTAGTGCCGATGATCCTGCGGAATTTTTTATTCTTCAGACCTTCCCGCATGATCAACGCCATGTCATGTGCAGTAGAATAGTGGTCAGGATCCGGAAGACCACTGGCGTTTACAAAATGTGTATTCGTGCATCCGATCTGAGCCGCACGTTCATTCATCATATCTACAAAATGCTGCTCTGTGCCGCCTACATGTTCTGCAATCTGGGCTGCGACCTCGTTTGCAGAGCGGATCACAAGTGCATAAAGGCATGCTCTCATGCTCATCACTTCTCCCACCTGCATTCCAATATTGCCGGAATCCCAACTGATATCACGTGTTCCTGTTTCCGTAAATACAACATCTTCTTTCAGGGAACAGTTCTCCACCGCCAGAAGCAGTGTCATGATTTTGGTAATACTTGCCGGATAACGGATTTCATCTCCGCCCTTGCTGTACAGAAGAGTTCCGCTGTCTGCATCCATCAGTACCCCTGTCTCAGATGTGATCTCAGGACCTGCAGGCCAGCCTGCAATCTCATTAGTTGAAATGGATACGGGTGTAACCTCTGAAGCAGCAGCCTGCGCAGTTCCTTCCGCAGCAGCGCAGATCTGAACAGCAGTCATTGCAATGACTCCCACAGCCATAACAGCCTTTAATAAATGTTTCCATTTTTTCATAATATTTCCTCTTAATATATGTCTCTGTTTTCCGTCCGATGTGCCGACAAGTTGATTCCTGAAACAGACTTGCGGCACACGATTATCAGAATCCATCAAAAGAAGCTATGGTATCTGTGATATACTTCACATCCTCCATATCCAGATTATAAAACATCGGCAGTCTCAACAGACGTTCACTTTCCTTTGTAGTATAAACATCTTCCCCTGAAAATCTTCCAAATTTCTGTCCCGCAGGTGCAGAATGAAGAGGCACGTAATGAAATACGCTGCAGATTCCTTTTTCCCGAAGGTAAGCAATCAGCCGGGTTCTTACCTGCATATCACGCACCTTGATATAATACATATGGGCATTGTGGCTGCATTCCTCCGGCACATAAGGCTGTTCGATCTTACCTTCCTGTGCAAGATGGGCCAGATTTTTATGATAATAATTGTATATCTCCATTCTTTTGGCAAAAATCTGATCTCTTGCTTCCAGCTGTGCATAAAGATATGCTGCATTCAGTTCACTTGGAAGATAGGAAGAACCATAATCTATCCAGCGGTACTTGTCAATCTGTCCGCGGAAAAACTTACTTCTGTCAGTTCCCTTTTCTCTCAGGATCTCTGCCTTCTCCAGATATTCATCCCTGTTAAAAAGGATTGCACCGCCCTCTCCCATAGTATAATTCTTGGTCTCATGAAAACTATAGCAGCCAAAATCCCCGATAGTTCCAAGTGCCCTGCCTTTATAATAGGCATCCACACCCTGGGCTGCATCCTCCACAACCTTCAGATCATGACGTTTTGCTATATCCATGATGGTATCCATCTCACATGCAACACCTGCATAGTGGACCGGCACGATCACCCTGGTCTTATCTGTAATGGCCTGTTCGATCAGCTTTTCATCAATATTCATCGTATCCGGGCGGATGTCCACAAACACGATCTTCGCTCCCCTGAGCACAAAAGCATCTGCAGTAGATACAAATGTGTAGGATGGCATAATCACCTCGTCTCCCGGCTGGATCTCTGTGAGATATGCGGCCATCTCCAGTGCATGGGTGCAGGAAGTTGTCAGCATCACATGTCCCGCATGGAAACGTTCTTCCATCCATCGGGAGCACTTTCTGGTATATTCGCCATCACCGCAGAGCATTCCTCTGTGTATGGCGTCTTCAATATACGAAAGTTCCTTCCCCACAAATGCGGGTCTATTAAAATCAATCATTTGTTACCTCGTTATCTTTTGCTTTAATGTTTCTTGTTTCACGCACAACATACTGCGGTGTCTTATTGATATTCAGGATCAGTTTTCCGATATATTCGCCAATGATTCCAAGCATCAGGAAACAGATGCCGAAAAGCACAAGCATGGCACACATCAGGGAAGACCATCCGATAGCAATTGTCGGATTCAGCAGCTTCCGGATCAGCACAACAATAGCTCCGATAAAACCGGCCGCTGAAAAGATCGTTCCAAAAAAAGTCGCTGCTCTCAGCGGGATCACCGTAAAATTCAGACAGGACATAAATAATTTAAGCCCTCTTCTGAAATTATAATTGGAAGTCCCAACCTCCCTTGCAAAATGTTCCACCTCAATATTGGCAATATTATGCGTAGTTCGGAAAAACAGCACCTGCAGAAAAATATTGTAGCCATCGTATTTCACAACTTCATCCCGCACATATTTGCGACAGCACCAGAAGCTGCTCATCTGGATATCCTTCGGGCGATCCAGAAGATGCCACAGGAGATATCTGCTGATGGCTCCCGTGATATTCTTTATCATGGAAAATTTCCGCTGTTTAAATACGCCGAACACAATATCATATCCCTCTTCTATCTTCGCAAGAAACTGTGGAATCTGTGACGGATGATTCTGCATATCGTCATCCATTCCCACGATCAGCTCACCCTCAGCCTGGGACATTGCCGCCATGATCGCGTTGTGCTGTCCGAAATTCTTTGCAAGATTGATGCCTTTTACATTGGGGTATTTATCGGAAAGTGTTTCTATAGCCTTCCAGGTTCCATCCCTGGAATAATCGTTTACAAGCACAAATTCGCATTCGTATTTATCAAGTTTCTCAAATTCCTCTATGGCAAGCTCTACAACCTCACCAATGGTATGTTCTGAATTGTAACATGGTATAACAATTGATACCAGCATTCTTCTTCTCCTCACAACAGGCTATCATACGCTTCTGTCTGATAACCCGGATAGTTCTTTTCTCTACAGGGAAAATACAATGATTCCACAAGAATCAACGCAATTCCTGCCAGTTTTCTCCTGCTCAGTGTTCTTTCAGAAAAATATATCCCATCACAGCCACAAAAATGTAACCTGTAGATTCCAGGATCGGCTGCATGGAAAGCGGGACTTTTTTAAGTGCCAGCATGGTCAGGATCACGGAACAGAAAAACATTCCGTAGAAAAAATGACCAGTGGATTTAAGTATTCCCTGATATGATTCTCATATGTTCTGTCTGCTGCTTTCTTCAGAAGTATCTGGGATACTGAGGAAATAAATACAGAAACAAGAAGCAGACATATGGATCCAGTCAGTGTACTCATATACACTCCCCTCCGTTTTCTTCTTTATCACCGCTTGTCACCAGATAAATTCCCGCAAAAATAATGCAGGCCCCAAGAATCATGCTCCAGGTGATTTTCTCATCAAAGATAAGTTTTCCCCAGATAATTCCCCAGATCAGTGTTACCGGTTTATTGGCATAGGCCACAGTAAGAGGCATTCTCTTCAATATCTGCTGCCAGATGATCGCGTATCCGAACATGATCACGAACACCAGCCCGAACCAGAAGATAAACTGCAGAGAAAAAATATTGTCTGTGTATCTGGATGCCATCTTGGAGCAGACACCGCTCAGTGAACTGCACAAAAGACTTATGTGCAGCAGCAGAAAAAGGCCTTTTTTTATATTTCCATGGTTACTCATGTTATTCTCTCACAATCATGATATAAATTCAATGTTTATTTTCGACAAAACATCTGCCAGATTTCTCCGGCAGTCGTCCAGATTTTTACCCTTAAGGATCACCTGGCCGATCCTGTCACGTCCATTCTCGTACTTGCGGATCTCTTCTCCTGATTCCACGTTAAAGGAAAGATCCACGATATTATCTGTCATCTCGTTGTCATTATGGATCTGTTTCAGGATGCCGGATCTGTCTGAAGTCAGAATGTGGGACAGATTAGCTGTGCATGGAGATTTTTTTTCAAAAAGCCTCTCTGCATTCATATCCATGGCCAGTCTCACCATAGCTTCATAATAATCGATGTCATAATACAGACTTACCATCTCCGGAAGGCAATTTCCTCCGGCACGTCCGGTGATCTCGATCACATAAATCTTCCCATCCTTTTCCATCATGTCACAGTTTACCGGACAGTTATCCATTCCAAGAGCCTGAACTGCCAGTTCCAGCTGTCGTTTTACTTCACTTCCAAGAGTATCCTGTTTATCATACGGAACAGAATGGCCTATAGGCGTTGGAACATAACTCTCATAATTCTCAATATTATTAGGCAGACAAAAAGAATTTTCCCATTGGAGATCATAGCCTCACAGCCAAGCATCTGGCCCTGGATAAACTCCTCCACCAGACAGTAATCCCTGTTTGTAGCTGCCATGGTATCCGGATAACGGGCAAAAGCTTCCTCCCGGGTCTCGCACCGGAAAAGTCCTCTGCTTCCCATAAGGTCTACTGCTTTCAGGATCACCGGAAATTTCAGCTGGTCAAGTGCTGCCTCCAGTTCTTCTCTGTTGTGGATACAGATATGTTTTGCACAGCTGACGCCGCCTTTTATAAAAGCTTCTTTCATATAATATTTGTCGCCGCAAAGAGATCCTGACTGTGCCGACAGCCCCTTCACCCCCATGCGTTCACACACATATCCAATAGAACGGATTCCTGCATCCAGGCAGCAGGTTGTGATTCCATCGATACTGTGTTCGCGGGCAGACTTCAGAACTGCCTCCGGGTCAGAAATATCTGTATAAGAACACTCATCTGCAATGTCAAAGCAGGGCCAGTCTCCGGGAGTACTCACTGCTACTGTGGCAATTCCCAGTTTCTTCGCTGTTTTATAAAGGGGAAGCTGTGAATAACTCGCCCCCAGGATCATCAGTTTTTTCATGCTCGTTCATCCTCCAGAAAATCAAAAAACAGTGGAAGTCCGCCGGTGTGCAGGAAGAGGATATTTTTCCCCCGGATATTATTCTCGCGGATGTAATTCATCATGCCATGGAATGC
>ENA-OQKQ01000645-OQKQ01000645.1-human-gut-metagenome-genome-assembly--contig:-NODE-645-length-10440-cov-6.241928_pt1 | contig 10440 bp, 8 predicted proteins | sample MGYA00242651_ERZ504803 | MGnify/ENA primary metagenome ERZ504803 (study PRJEB26092, sample SAMD00036380) | human gut metagenome | host: Homo sapiens | study: EMG produced TPA metagenomics assembly of...
GGAACAAAAAATAAAACACAGGAGGTACAGTCCAATGGGGATTACATAATTTAAGTCAAAGTACTATAAGGATGATTTGAACGGAATATTTAAATCTGTAGGGCGAGCCGAAGAGCAGTAATCGCACAGATATATTAGCAAATAAATAATATCGTTGAAAAAGTTCTTGTAGATTAAAAGTGAAAGATAGAATCTCTCATAAGAGTTTACATAGATAATGTAACCAAAAGGAGTGATTTTATGAAGAAGGGTAGAGGTCCATAGCTAAGCTAAAAGAATAAGAATCCTGTCATAAACAGAATCAGATTTATAGCAAAGCAATATGGAAATGCCAAAATAAATTCATATAGCGAAAGCGGAACTTGGAGGTTATACAGTGAAGCTTACGGAACCAATGCTTTAGGAGCCACTTGATGTAAAATGTAGATCAGGTGGCTCCTATTTTTGACATTTGCGAATGCATGTGAGGTTTAATAGTTAGATAGAATGATAACTGTAAGGACTTTAAGGCAGGGCTATAATTTGATGAAAGCAGGAACGCGGTTTTCAAATACTGTATAGTACATAAACCCGGCATCCTTGAGGATATTTGAAACCTTGTCAAAATCGTACGCGACATGCTCCGGCTTGTGGGCATCGGCTCCGACTGTGATTATTTCACCGCCAAGCTCGTGATAGCGCTTTAGCACATCTTCGGTCGGATTTGGGTGGCCAAGCCCGTATTTAAAGCCGGCGGTATTGAGCTCGATGCCTTTTCCCTGGGAGATAATTTCCTTTAATATAGCATCAATTATGTCGGCATACTTTTCATATGAATAGTATTTATTTTTGTCAGGACCGTATCTGACCACGTAGTCGATGTGACCGTACACATCAAAATCCGCGCCGGAGTGCAGATTGTCGAGTATGGATTCAAAGTATTCGGTGTAGGCTTCGTGCTCTGTCTTGCCTTTATAAAATGCAGGGTAGTATGGGTCAATGCCGTTTACTACATGGCTTGAGCCGATCACGAGGTCAAACGGATATTTTTTGGTGACTTCATTATTTTTGTATGTAATATGAGGCTGTAAACCGATTTCAATGCCCCAGTGGATATTTACCGGGCAGCCCTTTTCTTTAAGAACAATTGCAAGTCTTTTAATGCGCTTTTCATATGCTGCTATATCAAGGTCGAAAAGCCCGGGCTCCTCTTTATAGTCATAGTCCAGATGGTCTGTAAAGCAGATGCCGTCCAGCCCTTTGTTGATTGCTGATTTTATCATCAATACCGGGTCGGCATCGCTGTCACCCGAAAACATGCAGTGCATGTGCTGATCCCACATATAAATACCTCCGTAAAACTGATGTATTGTTGTTAAAAAACTTTATAAGTTACATGATTTATAATTGTCTGCTGCTGGCTGCCGGAAAGTGCGAATTACAGCAATTAATTAAGTGTAGCCGAGATTATAATAAAGTGCAATATCTAAAAAGAAAAATTGTGAAGAATGATAAAAAATGTGTGTAAATGAAAATATTTAGTGAAAATTTTAACAAACGCAAATAAAGTACTTGAACCTTTGAGAATTATTCGCTATAATAAAAGCATCTTAGGGCATGTCCCTAAAAATACTTTTTACAATTCTAGGAGGAATTAAAATGGCAGTAAGAGTAGCAATCAACGGATTTGGTCGTATCGGACGTCTTGCTTTCAGACAGATGTTTGGAGCTGAGGGATACGAGGTAGTAGCTATCAACGACTTAACAAGCCCAAAAATGTTAGCACACTTATTAAAGTATGATTCATCACAGGGTAAATACGAGCATGCAGATGAGGTTTCTGCAAGCGATGATTCTATCACAGTTTGTGGTAAGGAAATCAAAATTTACGCATTCCCAGATGCAAACAATTGCCCATGGGGAGAGTTAAAGGTTGACGTTGTACTTGAGTGCTCTGGATTCTATACATCAAAAGAGAAGGCTCAGGCTCATATCAATGCTGGAGCTCGTAAGGTAGTTATCTCTGCACCAGCAGGAAATGACCTTCCTACAATCGTTTACAATACAAACCATGAGACACTTAAGGCTTCTGATACAATTATCTCAGCAGCTTCTTGTACAACAAACTGCTTAGCACCAATGGCAGATGCACTTAACAAGTACGCTCCAATCCAGTCTGGTATCATGGTAACAATCCATGCTTACACAGGAGATCAGATGACTCTTGACGGACCACAGAGAAAGGGAGACCTTCGTCGTTCACGTGCAGCAGCAGTTAATATCGTTCCTAACTCAACAGGAGCAGCTAAGGCAATTGGCCTTGTTATCCCAGAGTTAAACGGAAAGTTAATCGGATCTGCACAGCGTGTTCCTACACCAACAGGATCTACAACAATCCTTACAGCAGTTGTTAAGAAAGCAGGCGTTACAAAAGAGGATATCAACGCAGCTATGAAGGCAGCAGCTAACGAGTCATTCGGTTACAACGAGGATGAGATCGTATCTTCAGATATCGTTGGAATGAGATTTGGTTCATTATTCGATGCAACACAGACAATGGTTAACCAGGTTTCTGACGATCTGTACGAGGTACAGGTTGTTTCTTGGTATGATAACGAGAACAGCTACACATCTCAGATGGTTCGTACAATCAAGTACTTCTCAGAGTTAGCTTAATTCTTGTACCCACAAGAACAGTATATCTCAAGACTACTCAAGGGGCGCGGTCTTAATTGAACCGCGCCTCTTTTTTAAAGCATGGCTATTTCTTTTGAATATCTGTGAATTGTAGAATTAATTATATTTTTTAATATGCACAATATGGCGTGGCCACATGGCTTATGCCTTGAAATAAGGGAGGACATATTATGTCATTAAACAAGAAATCAATTGATGATATCAACGTAAAAGGCAAGAGAGTTCTCGTTAGATGTGACTTTAACGTGCCACTTAAGGACGGAAAAATCACAGATGAGAACCGTATCAACGGAGCTCTTCCAACAATCCAGAAATTAATCAAGGACGGTGGAAAGGTTATCCTTTGCTCACACCTTGGAAAAGTTAAAAACGGACCAAACGAGGGTGAGTCACTTGCTCCTGTAGCTGCAGCTCTTGAGGCTAAGCTTGGACAGAAGGTTACATTTGTAGCTGACTACAACGTAACAGGTGAGGCTGCAACAAAGGCTGTTTCAGAGATGAAAGAGGGAGATGTAGTTCTTCTTCAGAATACACGTTTCAGAGGCAAAGAGGAGACAAAGCCACAGGAAGCCGGAGATGCATTCGCAAAAGAGCTTGCTGACCTTGCTGATGTATATGTATGTGACGCTTTCGGTTCTGCTCATAGAGCACATGCTTCTGTAGCAGGTGTTACAAAGTTCATCACAGCTAAGGGTGGAGAGAATGTTGTTGGATACCTTATGCAGAAGGAAATTGACTTCCTTGGCAAGGCAGTAGAGAATCCTGTACGTCCTTTCGTAGCTATTCTTGGTGGTGCTAAAGTAGCTGACAAGCTCAATGTTATCGACAACCTCCTCGAGAAGGCTGATACACTTATCATCGGTGGTGGAATGGCATACACATTCCTTAAAGCACAGGGCTATGAGATTGGTATCTCAATGCTTGATGAGACAAAGATTGATTACTGTAAAGAGATGCTTGCAAAAGCAGAGAAACTTGGAAAGAAGATTCTTCTTCCTGTTGATGCAGTTACAATCAAGGATTTCCCAAATCCAATCGATGCTCCTGTAGAGACAGAGACATATGATTATGACAAGATGCCTGCAGACCGTGAGGGCTGTGATATCGGACCTAAGACACGTGAGCTTTTCGCTGACGCTGTTGCATCAGCTAAGACTGTTGTATGGAACGGACCAATGGGTGTATTTGAGAACCCGACACTTGCAGCAGGTACACTTGCAGTAGCAGAGGCACTTGCTAAATCAGATGCTATCACAATCATTGGTGGTGGAGATTCAGCTGCAGCAGTTAACCAGATGGGACTTGGCGACAAGATGAGCCACATCTCAACAGGTGGCGGTGCTTCCCTTGAGTTCCTTGAGGGCAAGGAGCTTCCTGGTGTAGCTTGTGCTGATGATAAATAAGCCGAAAGCAACTTAATGAAATTAAGCCGCAGGCAAAAAATATTTGTATACAAATACAAGGAGATATAAAATGGCAAGAAAGAAAATTGTAGCCGGCAACTGGAAGATGAACATGACTCCAAGCCAGGCTGTTAAATTAGTAGAAGAGTTAAAACCACTCGTAGTTTCAGATGATGTTGAAGTTGTTTACTGTGTACCTGCAATTGACATCGTACCTGTTGTAGAAGCATTAAAGGGTACAAATGTTGCTGTTGGAGCAGAGAATATGTACTTCGAGGAGAAGGGTGCTTACACAGGAGAAATCTCAGCAGAGATGCTTCTTGATGCAGGTGTTAAGTATGTTATCATCGGACATTCAGAGAGAAGAGATTACTTCAAAGAGGATGACGCACTTCTCAACAAGAAGGTAAAGAAGGCTATCGAGGCTGGACTTACACCAATCCTTTGCTGTGGTGAGACACTTGAGCAGAGAGAGAGCGGTGTTACACTTGACTGGATCAGACTTCAGATTAAGTCAGATCTCGCAGGTGTTGCTGCATCAGATGTTGCAAACATGGTTATCGCTTACGAGCCAATCTGGGCAATCGGAACAGGAAAGACAGCTACTTCTGACCAGGCTCAGGAGGTTTGCGGTGCAATTCGTGAGTGTGTAGCTGAGATCTATGATCAGGCTACAGCAGATTCAGTTCGTATCCAGTACGGCGGATCTGTAAATGCAGGAAATGCAGCAGAGCTTTTTGCAAAGCCTGACATCGACGGTGGATTAGTTGGTGGCGCTTCACTCAAGGCTGATTTTGGAAAGATCGTAAACTACAAGTAATTATTAAATCATAATTTAATATTTGATTTGACAATCACAATAACTAAATGTCACTAAATTCACCAGCTTAGCTGCATTTAGTGGCATTTATTATGTAATGAAATTTTTTGTGAGCTTGCATATGTCACTGTGATAGAGCATTTTGCAAGCCTCATATGAAGAATAGAGGAAATATAAATGAGTAAGAAACCGGTAGTATTAATGGTACTTGATGGTTACGGCTTAAGTGACCACAAAGAGGGAAATGCCATAGCTATGGCAAATACCCCTGTTATGGATAAATTGATGGCAGAGTGTCCTTTTGTAAAGGGCGCAGCTTCAGGTCTTGCAGTTGGACTTCCTGACGGACAGATGGGAAACTCTGAGGTAGGACATATGAATATCGGCGCAGGCCGTATCATATATCAGGATCTTACAAGAATCACAAAGGCAATTGCTGATGGTGATTTCTTCAAGAACAAGGTATTAATTTCTGCAATCGAAAACTGCAAGAAGAATGACTCCGATCTGCATCTTTGGGGACTTCTTTCAGATGGTGGAGTTCACAGCCATATCGAGCATCTTTACGGACTTCTTGAGCTTTGCAAGAAAGAAAATTTTGACAGAGTATATGTACACGCATTCCTTGATGGTCGTGATACACCTCCTGCATCAGGCAAGGACTATATCGAGCAGCTTCTCGCCAAGATGAAGGAAATTGGTGTAGGAAAGATTGCATCTCTTTCAGGACGTTACTATGCAATGGACAGAGATAACAACTGGGACCGTGTGCAGAAGGCTTATGATTCACTCACTAAGGGTGAAGGCGTAAAAGCTACATGCCCTGTAAAGGCTATGGAGGAGTCATACGCAAATGACGTTACAGATGAGTTCGTGCTTCCTACAGTTATCACAAACGAGGATGGCACACCGGTATCTGTTGTAAAGGACAATGATTCTGTTATCTTCTTCAACTTCCGTCCGGACCGTGCTCGTGAGATGACAAGAGCATTTTGCGATGATAAGTTTACTGGCTTTGAGCGCCCATTCCTTAAGACAACATTTGTATGCTTCAAGGATTATGACGAGTCAATTCCTAACAAGCTTATCGCTTTTGAGAAGGAAGAAATCAAGAATACATTTGGTGAGTATCTTGCAGCAAATGGCAAGAAACAGCTTCGTCTCGCAGAGACAGAGAAGTATGCACACGTAACCTTTTTCTTTAATGGTGGAGTAGAGGAGCCGAATATCGATGAGGCACGTCTTCTTGTAAACAGTCCTAAGGATGTTGCAACATATGACTTAAAGCCTGAGATGAGCGCTCCTGAGGTTGGAATGGATCTTGTTGAGGCTATCAAGTCAGATAAGTATGATGTTATTATCATCAACTTTGCTAACCCTGACATGGTTGGACATACAGGTGTGATTCCGGCTGCTGTAAAGGCTGTTGAGAGAGTTGATTCACTCGTAGGTGATGCAGTTCAGGCAATCAAGGATGTGGATGGAGTATTATTCATCTGTGCTGACCACGGAAACGCAGAGAAGATGATTGATTATGAGACAGGAAAACCTCATACAGCTCATACAACCAATCCTGTTCCTTTCATTCTTGTAAACGCTGACCCTTCTTACAAGCTTCGTGAGGGCGGATGTCTTGCAGATATCGCTCCAACACTGCTTGAGATTATGGGACTTCCACAGCCAAAAGAGATGACAGGAAAGTCACTTATCGTTAAATAAAATTTGTATTATATAGGCTCCGGCGCAGACAAAGGGTTTGAACCGGAGCTTTTGTTTTGATATATTAAAGATATAATAATAAATATAAGAATTACTTATAAATGGCGTAAAATTATTTAAAAAAACTTATAATATACGTTGACTTTACAAATTGAGCTGGTATATAATTTAAAGGTAGCATTTGATTTGTAAAATAAATTACACATAAGATGGAGGACAATCATGCAGGAATTTAAACCATTCAAAGAAGGAAAAGTAAGAGAAGTATATGATAACGGGGACAGCCTTATTATGGTCGCAACAGATCGTATTTCCGCTTTTGACCATATTTTAAAGAATAAAATTACAGACAAGGGAGCCATTCTCACACAGATGTCTAAGTTCTGGTTTGAATTCACAAAGGATGTTGTTCCTAACCATATGATTTCAGTAGACGCAAAGGATATGCCGGAGTTCTTCGGTCAGGACAGGTTCAACGGAAACAGCATGCTCTGCAAGAAGCTTGAGATGCTTCCAATCGAGTGTATAGTTCGTGGATATATCACAGGAAGCGGCTGGGCAAGCTACCAGGAGAACGGTACAGTCTGCGGAATCAGACTTCCGGAGGGACTTGTTGAGTCTGATAAGCTCCCTGAGCCTATTTATACACCATCTACCAAGGCTGATCTTGGAGATCATGATGAAAATATCTCATTCGAAAAATCAGTAGAAGTATTAGAGAAGATTTATCCTGAGAAGGGCAGAGAGTACGCAGAGAAGATTCGCGATTATACAATTGCTCTCTACAAGAAATGTGCAGAGTATGCTCTTACAAAGGGCATCATCATCGCAGATACCAAGTTTGAGTTTGGTTTAAATGAGCAGGGTGAGGTAGTGCTTGCCGATGAGATGCTCACACCTGACAGCTCACGCTTCTGGCCACTTGATGGATATAAGCCTGGACAGGGACAGCCTTCATTTGACAAGCAGTATGTAAGAGACTGGCTCAAGGCAAATCCGGACAATGACCTTCTTTTACCTGATGAGGTTGTTGTGAAGACTGTAGAGAAATATAAAGAGGCATTTGAGCTTCTTACAGGAAGCAAATTCAGCCGCTAATATATTATTTATTCCGCGTTACTATTTCGCAATTATAAACGGAGATATTATGAACCAGGACAATAACATAAATCAGTATATAAATACTAGTATAGATACAAAAAGTCATACCGGTACAAAATTAAAAAGGTGTTCTGATATTGACGAGCATAACCATGTATTTGATGAGCTTCATGAGGAGTGTGGTGTGTTCGGCATGTATGATTTTGATGGAGGAAATGTCGCATCCACTATCTATTATGGCCTTTTTGCGCTTCAGCACAGAGGACAGGAAAGCTGTGGTATTGCAGTGAGTGATACACACGGACCAAAGGGAAAGGTGACCACACACAAGGGTATGGGCCTTGTAAATGAGGTATTTTCGATTACTTCGGAACATCCGCTCACTTTCCGCGTGCTGCGCGAGGAAGAGGGGCTGACGGTTTGTGCTTGTTCGGGCACGCCCGTTGACTGTGTGAAAATGGCACTCAACGTGTTTCCCGACCGTAAGCCCGACTTGGTTATCGGTGGTATCAACCATGGCGACAACTCGTCGGTCAATGCGCACTATTCGGGCACCATGGGGGTAGCTATTGAGGGCGCACTGCAGGGCTATCCGTCGGTGGCATTTTCGCTGTGCAACCACAGCATGAATGCTGACTTCAGTCCGCTGGCTCCGTATTTGGTGGACTTTACGCTGAAAACGCTCGAAACGGGACTGCCGCCTTTCACTTGCTTGAACATCAACTTCCCAAACACACCGCAGTTTAAGGGGGTGAAGGTGTGTCGCATGGCGCATTCGCGCTGGCAAAAGGAGGTGCAGCGACGCGAACATCCCTGGGGTAAGCCTTACTATTGGCTGGTGGGTGAGTAATGTGGACTTTGAACCTGAGGCCGAGGATACTGACCATTGGGCTTTGAACCACGGCTACATTGCCATTACGCCTACGCAACTTGACGTTACGGCTGTAGAACTGATGGAGAAATTGAAATCTGTGTTCTGAGTAAACCCAACGGTGCTGACCGTTGTTTTACTCTTGACTTGATACATACCGAGTGCTGCGGTAAATGACTCTTTGCCTTTCATTTGCCGCAACACTCGGTTTTTTTTCTGGAACGGCCACATGAAGTATACAATTAAACGAGGTAAACGTGTGTATAAAACGTTTGCACTTTGTACGTTTTGACAATCGGAGTGGGATAAAATGGTATATCCCTATTTCATTTTTTTTGAGTGAGTAAAACATGCTCTGAAATAACTGATAATAAAGAGGTTACGCCTATTTTTTAGCGATTCGAAGAAATCGAGGTGCGATATCAGATGCCAAAAAAATTTGGATTTCGGGGTAATGAGATTGTATCTTTGCACCCAGAATGGCAGGTTGCTTACCAACCTGGAATGATGAAAAAACAAATAGCTCTTATTGATTCAGCGTTCTTTGACATTTTGTTACAACAGAAAGTAAGGCAGGAAGGCCTGTCTGAAACCCATGCGCGCGATTGGAAGTTACCCCTTGGTTTTGCGACTGAAGTTGCGGAATATTGACATGGAGTAGCTTTTCATGTATTGGCACACCGGCAACTTTGTGTGTTTGAATGAGAAAAATTCGCATGGCTCTGAGAAATGTAATTTTAAGATGGCATAGTCCAATTTTAAATCATTACATTTGCAGTAGGTTATACACCGGAGAACACAGAATCCGTTCGACTTTGAGTAGGTGTTGGAAATCATTTATACATTTTAAATGCGTGATTGTGTCGCAGTTTCCGGCTTCGCAAAGAGCTGCTGCACCCCGGCCGTAAGGTTAGGCCGAGGCACAGCCCGAGGCGGCAAAACGGTGACAACAATTAAATTCCAACATCAGTTTACTCGCTTGAAAAATAACCCATGCACTTACGCATGACAACTCTTTGCGCATCCGAAACCGCTGAAGTTTAAGTTTAGCGGTCGTTTACGGTTCTGCATTAAAAACAGGAAATGGAAAAAGAAAATCCGTTAACACTGCTTCAGCAAATCAATTCGCCTGCCGATTTACGAAAACTGCCTATTGCACTTTTACCGCAGGTATGCGATGAATTGCGACGCGACATAATCAATGAGCTGGCCGATAATCCCGGCCATTTTGCTTCGAGTCTGGGCACGGTTGAATTAACCGTGGCCCTGCATTACGTGTTTGATACCCCCTACGATCGCATCGTGTGGGACGTGGGACACCAAGCCTATGGACATAAAATCCTGACCGGACGACGCGACTCTTTTCATACAAACCGCAAACTCCATGGTATCAAACCCTTCCCTTCGCCCTTCGAAAGCGAATACGACACCTTTGCCTGCGGCCATGCCTCGAATTCCATTTCGGCAGCCTTAGGCATGTCGGTAGCTGCACTGAAACAAGGCGAAACTAACCGTCAGGTGGTTGCCGTAATTGGCGATGGTTCGATGAGTGGCGGATTGGCATTCGAGGGCTTGAACAACGTGTCCGACACGCCGAACAACATGCTCATTATCCTGAACGATAACCACATCAGCATCGACCCCGCCGTGGGTGGTATGCACGAGTATCTGATGCACCTGCATACCAGCAACTGGTACAATCGGATGCGTTTCAGCATGTCGCAGAAACTGACGCAATGGGGAGTGCTCAACGAAAATCGCCGCCGTTCAATTTTGCGCTTCAACAATTCGGTGAAATCGCTGCTGGCCAATCAGCAAAATATTTTCGAAGGCATGAACATCCGCTATTT
>ENA-OQKQ01000646-OQKQ01000646.1-human-gut-metagenome-genome-assembly--contig:-NODE-646-length-10439-cov-3.240497_pt1 | contig 10439 bp, 15 predicted proteins | sample MGYA00242651_ERZ504803 | MGnify/ENA primary metagenome ERZ504803 (study PRJEB26092, sample SAMD00036380) | human gut metagenome | host: Homo sapiens | study: EMG produced TPA metagenomics assembly of...
GGGCAGTGGCTGGGCTTTGTGTTCCGGCCTGCGGCGCGGCTCATGGGCATCCGGGCAAAGGGTGCGGGCGGCGTGCTGCTCATTGGGGCCTTGGGGGGCTTTGCACCGGCGGCGGTGGCTGCGTCCGAAGCCGTGCGCACCGGTCAGCTCACCTCCCGGCAGGCCTCGGCGCTGCTGCCCGCCTGTGTGTGCAGCGGGCCGTCCTTTGTCATCCTCACGGTAGGGCAGCAGATGCTGGGCAGCCGCGCGGTGGGGGTGCGGCTGTTTGCGGCCCAGCTGCTGGCGGGATACCTCACGGCGGCGCTGCTGTGCCGGATGCAGGGCGGGGCCGGGCAGGCTCCACCCGCGCAGGGGGAAACCATTCAGCTGCCCGCACTGGACGCGGTGATCGCGCAGGCGGCAGTGACCTACCTGAAGCTCTGCGGCTTTGTGCTGTACTTCCGGCTGCTGGCGGCAGGGTGCGGGGCATTGCTGCCACAGCCGTGGGCGGCGCTGCCCGCCATGCTGCTGGAAGTGTGTTCCGGCTGCGATCAGGCCGCCCGCACCGGGCTGTGGGCCAGCACGCTGTGCTGTGCGGCGCTCAGTGTGCAGGGGGTGTCGGTGCTTTTGCAGGTGCGCACCATCTGCCCGGCCGAGATCTCGCTGCGGCCTTTGCTGGCAGCGCGGGCGGTGCATCTGCCGCTTTCGGTGGCGCTGTTCTGGCTGGGCAGCACCGTGCCGGTGCAGGCCGTGCAGACCTTTACCACCCTGACCGAACGGGTGGTGGTGCTGCGCCGTGTCCCGCTGGACTGCGCCCTGCTGGCCTTTGCCGTGTGCTGCATCACGGTGGAGGTGTTATCTGATACAGTGGCAGATTATTGACGCTGATGCGATGAAAAATGCACTGTGTCAAGCTGATACAGTGCCCCTTGATTGATACAGTGCGTCAGTGTATCAGGGCAGGCCAGTGTATCAACCTGATACACTGGCAAAAAGAAACATAAGTAAGTTATATATTTCTCACTGTATCATGTGTTTCTCCACGGTAGGCCAGCCGGGTAAACCACCCTCGCGCGCCGTCCTTTTGGCACAGCTGATATTTTGCAATGTCGCCATCCCGTACAAGCTCAGCATACGAGCGTTTGTAAGTGGCTTCACTGCACTTGATCTCCTGAAGTACAGCACTTTTGAGTTGAGAATTTGCCATCGACCCAAGGCGGCTCTCGGACAGAACGTTCAGGATGGCGCTGCGGGTGTCCTGCCGGGTCTCCGCCGTGCGCACCCGCCGCTCCTCAATGAAGTCGGCATCCTTCTTGTCGGTGTAGCCGTCAAACACGGCCCGCGCGGTCTTTACGCCCTCCACCTCCACATCGTCGATGTGCAGCAGCACCGTCTGCTGGGGGCGGGCGTAGCTGTTTTTCTCGTGGCTGAGATAAATTTTGCCGTCGTTCTTGGCGCGGCCCATCATCAGCACGCTGCGGGCCATGTCCCAGATATCCGAGCTGTCGGCCAGACGTGCGCGGCCGGAAACGCCCTGCTTTTTGTTGGAGTGCATCACGATGAGCACCGCGCAGCCCTGCTTTGCGGCAATGGCGCGCAGCGGCAGCAGGGCACCGCGCATCTGGTTGCGGCTTGCCATCTCCACATCGGCGGGCAGAAAGCTCTGCAGCGGGTCCACGATGAGCAGCAGCGGCCCGGCCTTGGCGGCAAAATCCGCCAGTGCCTGATCCTTGAGGGTAAGGGGCTGGCCGGTCTTGCCAAAGTAGTCGTCGGCGGTCAGCACCAGCACCCGGTTCATGTCGGCCCCGGCCGCCAGCAGACGGGCCTTGAGCACCTTGCCGGGGTCGTCCTCGCCCGCAAGCAGCAGCACCTTGCCGGTCTGCTGCGGCGGCAGCGGAAAAAAGCCGGAGGTCTTGCCCGCCGTCACATAGGCAATGAGCTGTGCCTGCCAGATGCCCTTGCCGGTGCCGCCGTCGGCACCCAGCAGCGACACTTCGCCCAGCGGCAGCAGCTGCGGCACCAGCCACGCCACGCTCTGCATGGGCACATCGGCCAGCAGACCGGGCTGCGCCGCGCTGCCCTCCAGCGCAAGCTTGCGCTGCTTTGCGTCCGCGTTCACGGCTGCCATAAAGGCTGCGGGGTCGGCCTGCCACGCCTGCTTGCAGGTGTTGAGCCATTGATCGATCTTGTAATTGACGGCGGGCAGCTGCATGCTGCAGGCTGCGCCGCGCACGTCGTCCAGCAGGTCTTCCCGTGCATCCGGGTCGGTCTGGTGGAACATTACCGCAAAGGTCAGGCGGCTGAACAGCTGCTGCTCGGTCTTGCAGGCATCCAGCATGTTCAGAAAGTCTGTGCGGTCCTGAATGGATACTCCCAAAATACATTTCTCCTTTCGCTGTGGTTTATAACTGGAAGCAAAACCAAATGTTGTTGCAATAAGTATAACTCTGAAAAAACAACGTGTCAACAAATAGTTTTTGCGCAAAAAGCCACAGCTTCCGGGGTGAAAATGCACAGGAAAATGGGGAAAGTAAAAGAGAAGGCGGGCACCTTCTCTTGACAAAACGGCAAAAAATAACTATACTACAAATAGAAAAGGTGCTGTCCGCAATGGTCAGCTCCTTCCGGTTGGATCAATAAGAATGACCGCTTACCGTTTGGAGACAGGGGCGGTCATTTCTTATTGTTATGGATCTCTTTGAAGATTGCCCATGCGATCTGAAATGTAATCCCAACTGTACCGCCAACAATGACGAACAGCTGCAGAACATCGTTCAACACCATGATGCATCCCCCCTTCCGCGTTTGCGAACGGGGGAACAAACAATAAGCTTTTACGTCCCCCGGACGCTTGCCGGAGGGAAGCATGACCACCTGCGCTTGCAGACAGCACCTTAACGCCACCCTTTGGGGCGGCATTTTTAGTTTAGCATACTTTCTGACGAAATACAATAAGAGGACACAGAAACGACGCTTTGTAAAATTTTATGGTGCATGGTTGCTTTTTGAAAAAAGCAGAGTATAATAAAAGTGAGAAAGTAAGAAAATCGCACAAAGGAGGATGAAGGATGCTGACGGAATTGAGGACAAAATCCCAGATCACCATTCCAAAGGATATTGTAATGAAGATGGGCCTGCGGGAGGGCGACAAGCTGGAGATCGTGGAGAAGGATGGCGTGATCGAGCTGATGCCGGTAGCCGTTTACCCCAAAAAGTATCTGGACGAGCTGCGCAGCGAGATCAACGAAGCAAAGGCCAAAATTGCGGCAGGGGAGCAGCCGGTGTTCGACACTGTGGACGCACTGTTTGAAGCGCTGGACGGTGCGGACGAATGAATTACAAGATCACCTACACCAAACGATTCATAAAGAACCTGAAGCGTTTGAACGCAGAGGAGCGGGCACAGCTGAAAAAGAAGCTGGAAATTCTGGAAATGGACCCGCTGTATCCGTCGCTGCGCACAAAGCGTATTCAAGGCACGGTAGACTTGTTCGAGTTCAGCGTAAACATGGACGTGCGGGTCATCTGGCAGTACGACGGTGATACGATCATTCTGCTGTTGGACATTGGACACCATGATATTCTGAATCAATTTTAAAAGCCTGTAAACACGATAAAAAGGCCGCTGCGTTCACATGCAGCGGCCTTTCCATTTGATGGGGAGTATTCAGCGGCGGTTTACTGGATGCCGGTCACAGGGTAGTCCTGATCCTCAACGGCCTTCTTCAGCACGTCGTCGGCGACCTCGGCGTTCAGGGTGACGATGGCGGTGCCGGTCTCGTGGCTCACCACGGCCTCGTCCACCTCGGGCAGGGCTTCCAGAGCCTTCTTCACGCGGGCTTCGCAGTGGCCGCACATCATGCCTTCCACTTTCAGGGTCTTTTTCATAGCAGTGTCCTCCTTGGTACTCTCTTTATTTGCAACCGCTGCGGGCTGTGCGGAGACAGCGGGCAGGGAAGCAGCATTTTTTGCCGCACGATCGTGCTTTGTGCTGTGCACGTCGAACAGGTTCAGGCGCAGGGCGTTGCTTACCACGCAGAAGCTGGAAAGGCTCATGGCAGCAGCACCGAACATGGGGTTCAGCGTCAGGCCGAAGGGGATGAACACGCCTGCGGCCAGCGGGATGCCGATGATGTTGTAGATGAACGCCCAGAACAGGTTTTCGTGGATGTTGCGCAGGGCAGCGCGGCTCAGGCGGATGGCGGCGGGCACGTCCGACAGCTTGGAGTTCATCAGCACCACGTCCGCCGCGTCGATGGCAACGTCGGTGCCTGCGCCGATGGCGATGCCGGTGTCGGCACGGGTCAGGGCCGGGGCATCGTTGATGCCGTCGCCCACCATGGCCACCTTGCCGGATGCCTGCAGCTGGCGGATGACCGCTTCCTTGCCGTCGGGCAGCACACCTGCGATCACCTCGTCCACACCGGCCTGCCTGCCAATGGCAGCAGCGGTGCGCTGGTTGTCACCGGTGAGCATGACCACGCGGATGCCCATGGCCTGCAGCTCCCGGATGGCCTGCGGGCTGTCTTCCTTGATGGTATCGGCCACCGCGATGATGCCCAGCAGACGGCCTGCTCCGCCGAAGAACAGGGGCGTTTTGCCCTGTGCGGAGAGGGCTGCGGCCTTCTCCTGCAGCTGTGCGGGCACGGTGACTTTGGTGCCGATAAAGGACGCATTGCCGCCAAAGATCTCCACGCCGTCCAGCTTTGCGGCCAGACCGTTGCCCGGCAGGGCGGCAAAGCCGGATACCTCGGGGGCGGTGAGCTTCTGCGCGTCGGTGCAGGCCAGCACGGCCTTTGCCAGCGGGTGCTCGCTCTTGCGCTCCAGTGCGGCGGCAAGGGTGAGCAGCTCCGCCTCGGAAACGCCCTCGGCGGGCAGAATGTCGGTCACTTTTGGTTCACCGCTGGTGATGGTGCCGGTCTTATCCAGCGCCACGATCTGGGTGCGGCCTGCAGCTTCCAGCGAAGCGGCGGTCTTGAACAGGATGCCGTTCTTTGCACCCAGACCGTTGCCCACCATGATGGCCACCGGCGTTGCCAGACCCAGCGCACAGGGGCAGCTGATGACCAGCACGGAGATGCCGCGGGCCAGCGCATAGCCCAGCTCCCGGCCCAGCAGCAGCCACACGATGGTGGTGACCACCGCGATGGTAATGACCGCAGGCACGAAGAAACCGGACACCGTATCGGCGATTTTTGCAATGGGAGCCTTGGTGGCGGCGGCATCGCTGACCATCCGGATGATCTGGGCAAGGGTGGTGTCCTCGCCCACGCGGGTGGCCCGGCACTGCAGGAAACCGGACTGGTTGGTGGTGGCAGCGCTCACCTTATCGCCCGCAGCCTTGTCCACGGGGATGCTCTCGCCGGTCAGGGCGCTCTCGTTCACGGCGCTGGTGCCTTCCAGCACGATGCCGTCCACGGGGATGTTCTCGCCCGGGCGCACCACAAAGATGTCCCCCTTCTGCACCTGCTCGATGGGCACGGTCACTTCGGCACCATCCCGCAGCAGGGTGGCGGTCTTGGGGGCAAGCTTCATCAGGCTCTTGAGCGCGTCGGTGGTCTTGCCCTTGGAGCGGGCCTCCAGCATCTTGCCCACCGTGATGAGGGTCAAGATCATGGCAGCGGACTCAAAGTAGAACTCCATCATATAATGCATGACCAGCTCGCTGTTGCCGTCCACCTGCGCGCGGGTCATGGCGAACAGGGCGTAGGTGCTCCACACAAAGCTTGCCATGGAACCCATGGCCACCAGCGTGTCCATGTTGGGCGAGCCGTGGAGGAGCCCCTTGAAGCCGTTGATGAAGAACTTCTGGTTGATGACCATGACGATGCCCGCCAGCAGCAGCTGCACAAGGCCCATGGCGATGTGGTTGCCGTCGAACCAGCGGGGCAGGGGCCAGCCCCACATCATGTGCCCCATGGAGAAGTACATCAGCACCAGCAGAAAGCCCAGCGACGCAATGAGCCGCCGCTTGAGCTTGGGGGTCTCGTGGTCGGCCAGCGCGTCAAGGTCGGCGCTGGTGGCGCTGGCAGCCGCCGCGCCCGCACGCTTGGGGCTGGCACCGTAACCGGCATCCTGCACGGCCTTGATGATCTCGGCAGAGCTGGCGGTGCCCTCCACGCCCATGGAGTTGGTCAGCAGGCTCACCGAACAGCTGGCAACGCCGGGCACCTTGCTCACGGCCTTCTCCACCCGGGCGGAGCAGGCTGCGCAGCTCATGCCGGTAACGTTGTATTGTTCCATAAAATATCACTCCTACGTTGAGTATGCACGGGAAAGGGCCTCTTATTTCATGAGCTTGGGCAGCAGATTCACCAGCTCGTCCAGCTTTGCCTCGCTGCCCGCACGCAGGTCGTCCGCCACGCAGGTGGAGATGTGCTGGGCCAGCAGCTCCTTGGAAAAGCTGTTCAGCGCCGAGTTCGCCGCCGCCACCTGCACAAGGATGTCCACGCAGTAGGCATCCTTTTCCAGCATGCCGCGGATGCCGCGCACCTGCCCCTCGATGCGGCTGAGCCGGTTCAGCAGGGCCTTGTGCTCCTCAGGGGTGCGGTCCTTGTGGCGGCAGCAGGAGGGGGTGACGCTTTCGGTGGGCACAGCGGATGTGTCAATGGCCGGAGCCGTGGCAGCTTCGGGCTGGGCGGGCGTGCCGCAACAGCAGCAGGGCTTTTTCTCGTTGTCCATAAAATATCTCCTTTACCCATAGGGGGTATACGTCTTACAGCATGAGTATAGCACAGCAAACCCGATAAATCAAGTAGGGAATTGAAAAATACAAACAAAAAGAGGGAAGGCATTGCAAATGCCTTCCCTCTATCAAATCACTTTTACTTCTCCAGAATCCGCGGCACAAACAGGCCCAGCATCTTGCCCCACCAGTACCACTCGTGGGAGACATCGCCGCCCCAGACCTCGAGGTGGGCGGGCAGGCCCTGTGCGGCCAGCACATCGGCCAGCGCCTGCGTGTCGGCTTTGGCATCGTCCTCGTAGGCACCCTGACCGGCGCAGAGCATCAGGCTGTTCTCCTCGGCCTTGGCCAGAGCCAGCTTGTCGGCGATGCCGTTCTCGGCCAGATACTGCAGGGGAGAGCAGCGCAGCACCAGATCGTCGGCTTCACTGCCCCAGAAGCGGGCCAGATCGTAGATGCCGGAAAGGCCGATGGCACCGGCAAAGAGCTTGGGACGGCGCAGGCGGCAGTTGACGGCGTGCACAGCGCCAAGGTCGATGCCCACACACCACAGCTTGGCGTCCTTTGCGGCACCGTTCAGGGCCAGCACCCGGGGAGCCAGCTCGGCGGTAAGGTAGACGAAGTACTTTTCCTCCATCTCGGCGCGGCGGCGCACCGGGATGTCGCCGTTCAGTACGGCCTCGCCGTCAATGCTGTCGGCGCAGAACAGCTGCACCTTGCCCTCGTTCAGCAGCGGGGCAATGGCATCGGGCATGCCGTTGTTCTCCCAATCATAAAAGCGGCCGCCGCGGGCAGGCAGGGCCAGCACCGGCACACCGGCGCTGCCGTATACCTTGAACTCCATCTCGCGGTTCAGCACGCTGCTCCACTCTTTGTAATAGGTACCCTGGATCATAAATCAAGCACTCCTTGTTTCTATATTCACCGGCCCGGGCGCAGTCGCTGCACGTTGGTGCCGGTCGTTGGCGATCAAAAGAAAGCTTTCTCTGGAAATATCACACGAATTGGTTGCGCTGGGCATCGTATTCGTAGCCCACGGCTTTGAGCTTTGCGCACAGATCTGCCTTGTCGGCATCCAGATCTTCGCACAGAGCATCGAGGTTTTTGTAAAAATCACGCAGCTTCAGGTTCACCACGCTCAGCAGCATGATGGGATCGTTGGGCAGAGCCATGTGTTTTGCCTCCTTACAGCAACAAAAAAAGCCGGCCACTCGACAAAGTGACCGGCCACATACACCAAATTAGACAGCGCGGGTAACTTTGCCAGCGCGCAGGCAACGGGAGCATGCGTAGACGTACTTGGGAGAACCCTCAACGACCGCCTTGACACGACGGACATTCGGCTTCCAGGTACGGTTGGAACGACGATGAGAGTGAGAAACCTTGATACCAAAGGTAACACCCTTGCCGCAGCATTCACACTTAGCCATGGTAATTGCACCTCCTACAGTGAAGTATGGAATCAAAATAATCAGCTTGACTATTTTACCAGAGATACAAAGAAAAAGCAAGTCTTTTTTAAATTTTCTGTAGCTTTTTGCATTCCCGGTGCTGTGGGGCTTGTGCAGGACACAAAAAAATAGTATTATAAAGAATGAAATTCGTTTTGACAGGAGATTTACATGACCACACAGGCAACCTATTATATCATCCGCGCACTGGTGGCGCTGGTGGCCATTCCGTTCCACGAGGCTGGCCATGCGCTGGCAGCATGGCTGCTGGGCGATGCCACCGCCAAACGCGAGGGGCGTCTTTCGCTGAACCCCTTTGCGCACTTTGACCTGCTGGGCACGCTGTGCATGGTGTTTGCGGGCGTGGGCTGGGCAAAGCCTGTATCCACCAACCCCCGCAACTTCAAAAAACCCAAGTGGGGCATGGCGCTTACGGCACTGGCAGGCCCTGTGGCAAACCGTTGTGCTGGCCTACCTTGGCATGGTGGCATGGAAGATAATGTACTACTGGGCACCGGTCAATAACGCTACCATTTACATTGCCATGTTCCTGCGCTATCTGGTGCTGATGAACGTCAGCCTTGCGGTGTTCAACCTGATTCCGGTGCCGCCGCTGGACGGCAGCCGCATTCTGCTGGTGGTGCTGCCGCAGCGCATCTACTTGGCCTGATGCGGTACGAAAAATATATCATGATCGTCATGCTGGCAGCGGTTTGGGGCGGCTTTCTGGATACGCCGCTCTACTACCTGAATAACGTGGTGTGGTCGCTTTTGGGCGCAGGCACCGGCTATATCGATAAGATCGCCTACACCGTTTATGCAAGCAGCCTTGGGGCGGTGATCTGAGTGGCAGAGGAATTGACCTTCCATCTGGAAGATTTTGACGGCCCGCTGGAATTATTGCTGGCTCTGGTGGCCAAACATAAAATGGACTTGCATAATATCCCCATCCTGCAGCTGATCGACCAGTACACCCGCACCGTGGAGCAGGCTGACCCTGACCCCGAGATCGCCAGCGCCTTCATTGAGATGGCGGCGCATCTGGTGGAAATGAAAAGCTTTCTGCTGCTGCCCCGCAGCGAAGAGGGCGAGCGCATGAAGCAGGAACTCACCGGTCAGCTCATCGAGTACGACCAGTGCCGCCGCATGGCGGCTCTGCTGCGCGCAAAAGGAGAGGCTGCTCCGGTATTCGTGCGCCGTCCCATGGAAGTGGAGTGGGATAACACCTACGCATTGCACCATGCCCCGCAGATCTTGGCGGACTACTGGCAGGCGTTGGCAGGCCGCACCAGACCCGCCGCGTGCCCACTCAGCAGCAGTTTGAGCCGCTGGTCACCGCGCCCATGGTATCGGTCACCAGCCGGGTGGTGTACATCCTGCGCCGGATGCTGGGTGGCACTGTGGCAAAAATGGAGCAGCTGTTTTCCCGCAGCCAGAGCCGCAGCACTAACGTAGCTACCTTTCTGGCGCTGCTGGAACTGGTGCGCGGCGGACGCATCGCGTTGGACGACCGGGGAGCGCTGACCATGCGCCGCACCCGCCCGGAACGCAATAAGGAGAACCCATGAACCAGAAACAAACCCTTGCCGCCGTGGAGGCTATGCTTTTTTGCCTGCGGCGACCCCATAGGTGCTGATAAGCTGGCACAGGCGGTGCAGCTGCCCCAGTCCAGCGTGGATGCTGCACTGGAGACCCTGCACACCCGCTATCAGCGGGAGGACAGCGGCCTGTGTCTGCTGCATCTGAATACCCGGTGGCAGCTGGCTACCAAGACCCAGTGGGCAGACTGTGTGCGCCGCGTGCTGGACAGCCGCCGCGCTGTGCCGCTTGGCCCTGCGGCCATGGAGACCCTGACCGTCATCGCCTATAATCAGCCGGTGTCCCGCGCCTTTATTGAGCAGGTGCGCGGTGTGGATTCCTCCTCCAGCGTGTCCGGTCTGCTGGAAAAGGGGCTCATCGAGGAAGCCGGACGTCTGGATCTGCCGGGTCGCCCGGTCAGCTTCCGCACCACCGATACCTTTTTGCGTGTGTTCGGCCTGTCCAGTCTGGCAGACCTGCCGCCGGTGCACAGCGATGCACCGGCAGATGATCCGACCGAAAGTGAGGGCTGATCCATGGGCATGGTTCTTTCCGCAGTGGGCGCTTGTCTGCTGTTCATCCTCAAGGTGGTGGGCATCCTGCTGCTGATTTTGTTGGTGCTGGCGGCGCTGTTGCTGCTGTGCCCCTTCTGCGCGGATGTCTGCTGGCAAAACGATACCCTTACCGTAAAAGCCGGGGCACTGGGCATTACCTTCCCGGTGTTCCAATACCCCAAGCCTGAAGCT
>ENA-OQKQ01000649-OQKQ01000649.1-human-gut-metagenome-genome-assembly--contig:-NODE-649-length-10403-cov-4.079408_pt1 | contig 10403 bp, 10 predicted proteins | sample MGYA00242651_ERZ504803 | MGnify/ENA primary metagenome ERZ504803 (study PRJEB26092, sample SAMD00036380) | human gut metagenome | host: Homo sapiens | study: EMG produced TPA metagenomics assembly of...
CCCGCCGTCAATCGTCGTACGAAGCGCATGAGCAGGTGATGAGCGTCGCTTGCCTGCGCCCGTGGTTCCCACCACCGCGATCTTCTGGCCCGGCTCGGCAGTAAACGCACGTCGCGCATAAGCGGCTTGTCGGGCGAATACCAAAGCGCACATGCTCAAAGGAGACACGGCCCTCGACCTTGCCCGGCAGCTTGGCGGCCTCGTCCGGCAGCGGATCGGCCTCCATCTCGGGCTCATCGAGCAGGTCGAACACGCGCTCCGCACTCGCCAGCGCGCTCTGCAGCGAGTTGAAGGTAAACGACAGCTGCGTCATGGGCTCAGATGCCTCGTAGATAAACTGGAAGAACGCCTGGAACACGCCGACGGTCATGTGGCCGGCAACCAGCATACTGCAGCCCACAATCGCAATCACGATCTGTGCCAGGCGGCCGATAAAGCGCACCGCGGGGCCGACGGCGTTAATCATAAAGTCGGCCTTGGCACTCACGCGTGCCAGCTCGCCCGAGGCCTGGTGCACCTCGGCAGAACTTTGGCGCTCGCGGTTAAACGCGCGAATCACCAGACGGCCCGAGTAGCCTTCCTCGACCGCACTCGTAATCTTGGACACCCACTCCTGGCGCTCGCCCGTCACATCGTGTGTGCGGCGCGAGACGACCTTCGTCACCAGCAGCGACAGTGCCGTAAAGAACAGAAAGACGAGCGTAAGCTGCACGCTGAACACGAACATCACGCTCACAGCACCAACAACCGTGCCGATCGACACGAGCAGCTGCAGCAATCCGCGCTGCATGCTCTCGGACATCTTGTCCAGGTCGTTGGTCGCACGGCTGACGACCTCACCGGGACGATGCGCGTCAAAAAAGGCAAGCGGCAGACGGTTGAGCTTTTGTGCGATGCGGTTGCGTAGGCACAGGTTGAGGCGTTCGGCAACGCTCGACATCAAAAAGCTCTGGAGCGCGTAGAACGAGGCAGCGGCCGTCCAGATCATAAAGTAGATGAAGATGGTCCTGCCGCAGTTCTCCCAGGTGATGTTGAAGGTGGTGTCGTTGGCAAACGCCACCTGAATGTGGCTCCACAGCTCATCGATCACGCGGGCGCTATATGCCGGCGCAGCAGTGTTAAAGATGGCATAGAACACAATGCTCGCGAACACGATATAGAAGCGCCAATGGTCGCCGGCAGCCTCGCTCCACAGGCGGCGCACCGTCGCCCAGGTATCTCGAGGCGTCTCGTCCTCGTCTTCATCGTCCACGTCGCGCATACGCTCTGCCTCGGCGCGGGCGCGCTCGTCCTCGGCACGTTCGTTTTCCTCGTAGAGCGCTTGGCGGCGAGCCTCGCGCTCGGCTGCAGCCTTGGCGGCGTCATCCAGCTCGGGTGCCACGGCAGCCGTTTCCTCGACCAGTCCCGCGGCAGCGGCGTCATCAACGCCGCCCTGCTTCTTGAGCTCCTCGGTCATGCTACTCACCTCCCTTCATCTGCGATTCCGCGATGGCGCGGTACACCTCGCAGGTTTCCATAAGCTCGCTATGCGTGCCCAAGCCCACAACCTCGCCATCCTTGAGCACGACGATCTGGTCGGCGTGCAAGATCGTCGAGATGCGCTGCGCGATGATGAGCACCGCAGCGTCACGCGTCTCGTCTTGCAACGCATGACGCAGGGCGGCATCGGTCTTAAAGTCCAGGGCCGAAAAACTGTCATCGAAGATATATAGATCGGCATGCTTCATGAGCGCACGGGCGATTGCCAAACGCTGGCGCTGGCCGCCCGAAAAGTTCGTACCGCCCTGCGCCACCGGGGTATCGAGCCCCTGCGGTTGGTCGAGTACAAAGGTGCTCTGGGCAACCTCAAGCGCGTGAAGCATGTCGCCCTCGGTCGCGCCTTCGTTACCAAAGCGAAGGTTGCTCGCCACCGTGCCCGAGAACAGCCACGCCTTCTGCGGCACATAGGCAATGCGCCCGCGGATTTCGTCTTGCGTAAGCTCGCGCAGGTCCACACCATTCAGGCGAATGGAGCCCTTGGTGGCATCGTGGAAGCGCAGCAGAAGCTTTGCCACCGTCGATTTGCCCGAGCCTGTCGAGCCAACGATCGCAGTCGTCTGACCGCGACGGCAGGCAAAGCTCAGGTCGCACAGGGTGTCCTCGTCGGCATCGTCAAAGCGAAACGACATGTGGTCGAACACGGCCACCGCATCGGCTTCGTCTTGGGGCTCGCGCGCCCCGTCATCCAGCGTGCGCTCGCCATCGACGATGCTCGGCTCAATCTCCAACACCTGCTGCGCACGGTTCAGGCACGCGGCAGCACGCGGAAGCGTCAGCACCACCATCTGCGCCATCATCACAAAGAACAGGATCAGAATTGCATACTCCAGCACCGCCGAGATACTCGCAATCTGCATGGCGTGGGCGCCTACGCGGTTGCCGCCCACCCACAGCACCGCCACCTCGGCGATGTTCATCAAAAAGAAGCTGGAGCTGTCGAGGCCCACAAACAGGTGGTTGACTTTGATGGCGTTGGCGGCGTATTCGCTAAACACCTCGTCCAGGCGCCGCTCCTCGTGACGCTCCTTGTTAAACGCACGGATGACGCGCACGCCCACGATGTTTTCGCGCAGCACCACGTTCATGCGGTCGATAAAGCTCTGCAAGCGCATAAAGATCGGCGCGGCGTTAGCCACCGTAAAGACCGCCGCTACGAGCACGATCGCAACGACTACGCCCAGAAGCGTGCCCATGGCGGGATCGATAAACCAGGCGAAGATGATGCCCGCCACAGCCAAAAACGGCACGGGCAGCACCAGCTGAATCGTCTGCAGAATCGCCTGCTGAATCACGTTGATGTCGTTGAGCGAGCGCGTGATCATCGATCCGGTGCCAAAGCGCTCAAAATCGCTGGCCGCGAGCTCGAGCGATTTGTCGTACACGGCATTGCGGATATCGCAAGCCACGTTGGCGGCCAGGCGCGCCGAAAGATAGCAGCCCAGCACCGTGCCGCCGCTAGCCATGCTGGTCGCGATAAACATGTATAGGCCGTTGCGTAAAATGTAGTCGACATCGCCCGTGGTAATACCGGTGTTGACCATGTTCGCCAGCATCGTGGGAACCAACAGCGTACCGACGTTATCCACCAGCAGCACCAGCAGTGTCACTGCGACAAGCCCTCGATATGGCTTTAGAAACCTCATTAACAGTCGCACGACTCCCCCTCACGTCGATCTTGCATCTGGCTTGCGGCTGCCACCTGCTGTTTAAATGTCTCGCACTCGTCGCCGAGCACCTGAGAGAATTTGCCGATCAAGCGCATAATCTCGCGCTGCTCACATGGCTCAAGCGCGCCAAAGGCTCGCTGCTCGGCCTTGAGTGCCGGCAGCGCATAACGCTCGGCAAATCGCCTGCCCTCTTCGGTCAGGCTCACAACCTTGTTCTTACGACTGCCTTCGGCAAACCCCAACGTTGCGAAGCCCCGCGCCGTCAAGGTTTTAATTGCCGAGTTGATGGTCTGCTTGCTGTAGAACCATTCGCTTGTCAGACGGCTTACGGCAATACTGCCGCCCGCCGTGCTAGTGTCGACGAGCATCCAATAGGCGCAGTCCGAAAGGCCGCAGGCGCGCGAGAACTCCGAATAGATATGGTCGAGTCCATTGAGCAACCGATCGAAGTCGACCAGCGTAACCGCACTATTCATCTATCCCACCATTCAATTGTCCGATTTTTGACCAATTATGTGTCTCTAGATTAGTCCGAGTTTTGACTATCGTCAACAGGCTCTCCGCAAATGCGTGCATTTTTATGGCCTATCGGCAGAAAAAGACCGCCGGCGCGGGGGCGGCGCCAGCGGTCACGTGAAAATCGGGTTTTATTGCCTGTTAAGCGGCGACGGCCTCATAGACCGTAGCGCCCGAGAAGCTGTCATGCAGGCTCTTGCCGGCAATCCACGGCAGCTCGACGACCTCGCAGACCGTGTTGACCAACTCAGAACAGTCAGTAAAGTGGCCCTTGTCGTTGAGGGCCTCGCAATCCTGAACACGCCAATAGCCATCGGTGTGCGTGATGTAGTACTCGTGATCGTTGATCGACACGAAAGCGCGCGTCTTGGAACGCAGCAGCTTCAGAAATCCTTCGAAATCGGTCTCGACGACATCTCCAGCCTGGAACATGATGTTACCTCCTGGCCCGGCGCCACCACGGCGCATTGATAAACGTTGGTACTCCTTTAGTAAAACCTTTATCAGAGGTTATGCGTTCGTCATTTAGGCAAGTGGTAAAAAACCGCAGGGTAGACGGGATAAAACGTTTAACCATCCCATTTGTTTGTCACATTCTGAAGGTACTTTTATGCAAACCTACTTTCCCAATTGGAATCTATCCTTTTGGCCGGGCAATTGACCGTCTATCGTTTGAGCCCGACGGGTATGAACGGGGCATCTGCAACGCCACCGCAAGGAGACACCATGGAGACTATCGAAGCACTCATTCACCGCCGCAGCTGCCGCAACTACAGCGATCGTCCCGTCGAGGCTGAAAAGCTTGCACGTATTATCGAAGCCGGCCAATATGCACCGAGCGGCATGGGCCGCCAGCCGGTGACGTTTGTCGCCGTCACCGACCTCGCGACCGTCGAGCGTCTCTCGCAGCTCAACGCGCAAGTCATGGGCAGCAACAGCGACCCCTTCTATGGCGCCAAGACCGTTGTGGTGGTGCTGGTTGACCGCAGCGTGCCCACACATATGGAAGACGGCTCGCTCGCCATGGGCAACCTGCTCAACGCTGCCTATGCGCTGGGCGTTGATTCGTGCTGGATTCATCGCGCCCACGAGGTTTTCGATTCGCCCGAGGGCCTGGAGCTACTGGCCAGTTGGGGCCTGCCCGCCGACGGCAGCCTGCGCGGTGTCGGTAACTGCATTCTGGGCTATGCCGAGGACACGCTACCCGAGGCAAAGCCGCGCCGCGACAACGTGGTATACGTCAAGTAGCGCGGGAGTGTCCCAAACTGCCGGCAGAGACGATATGAGCAGGACATAAAAACATTGAGAGCCCCTGCTGCATGAAAGACCGCGGATTAGGCCGACAATGGTGAGTGTCTAATTCAGCCGCGGCGGCCACGCCGCATTCATGGAAGGGGCTCCCATGCTCGATACTACCACCTTCGTCGGCCTCGACGTCCACGCCCGCTCGATAAAGGCAGTCTCCCTCGACGTCATGACCGGGGAGGTGCGCTGCGCGACCTTCGGCTACGACGCCGGCGCCGTCGCGGGGTGGGTGCGGTCCGTGGACCCAAAGGCCAGGTGCGTGTACGAGTCCGGGGTCACGGGGTTCGACCTGCAGAAGAGGCTCTCCGGCCTCGGGGTCGACTGCGCGGTCGGCGCCGTCTCGAAGATGATCAAGCCCAGCGCGGACAGGCGCAGGAAGAACGACCGCAACGACGCCGAGTTCCTCGCCCGCATGCTGTCGGTCGGCAACGTGGTCGAGGTGTGGGTCCCCGACGACGAGTGCGAGGCCGCCCGCGACCTCACCAGGGCTCTCGAGGACGCGAGGGACGACCTCTCTCGCGCGAAGCAGCGGCTCTCCAAGTTCCTGCTCAGGCACGGGCTCGTCTTCGACGAGAGGACGCCCACCGGCCGCAGGAAGGGCAACTGGACCCGGGCCCACTGGTCCTGGATCGAGTCGATAAGGTTCGCGGAGAGGGCCGACGAGGAGGTGCTCGCCTACTACGTCGACGCGGTCAGGCGGGCGGCGGAGGAGAAGGCGAGGCTCGAGGGGCTCGTCGAGGGCGAGGCCCGCAAGCCCAGGTGGAGGAGGAGGGTCGACTCCCTGCGCTGCCTCAAGGGCGTCGACACCGCGACCGCCGCCGACCTCGTGTTCGAGGCCGGCGAGTTCTCGAGGTTCGGGAACGCCCGCTCGTTCGCCTCATGGGTCGGCCTGACGCCCTCCGAGCACTCCAGCGGGGAGAGCGACCGCAGGGGCGCGATCACCAAGGCCGGCAACAAGCACCTGAGGAAGGCGCTGGTCGAGGCCGCGTGGCACTACCTGACGTGCTCCGCGCGGCCGAAGGACCTCGCCAGGGGCCAGGACCCGGACCGAGGCGCCCGGAGGCATGCCGCCAAGGGCGTGCGGAGGCTGGTCGAGAGGCGCGAGGCCCTGCTCGCGCGCGGGGTCCACAACAACAAGGCGAACGTGGCCACGGCGCGCGAGCTCGCCTGCTGGGTGTGGGCGGTCGGCCTCATGGCCGAGGGGGCATAGGGGGCGTTCCCCCCGCACATAAGCCGATCACCCCGGAAGCGGTTGGATCCGAAGCCGTTGAGGCGAACCTCAGGTCCCTTTTCTGCGAGCGCCCAGGGCGCCACACGCGTGCACAGACTGTCGGTTCGACGAAGAAGCCTCAGCCGTAGCAACGGATTGCCCAGCGAGAGATCGCCACGGGCGGATATTAAACTGCAAAGACGAGCGTCGGAAAGACACGCCGAGGTCGCCGCGGAGGGGTTGATATAGGGAGAGGGCCTGACCCCATATCGTTGGGGCCAGGCCCGATTTTGCCTCTTGACAATGTCCTGCTCATATTAAAAGGAACGTCCCCAAGTGCCGACTCAGCCCCACCTTAGAAGTGACGGCGGATGGCGTCGACCATACCCTGGGACGTGGTCTGGCCGAGCACGTCGGCTGCGGCATCGGCGTCCATAAAGATGTTCATGAGCGCCTGCAGGGCCTCGACCTGGCCGCCCGGCTCGGCGATGCCCAGATTGATGACGATCTGCGCCGGCACCGGAGCGCCCATGCCAGCCATAGCGTTGAATGTCACGGGCGCGGCGGGCTTCACCACCGCGATATAGGGCTTGGCCACAAACCCCGGATCGGTATGCGGAATGGCAATGTTTGCCGCCGGCATGGCAAGACCCGTGGGATAGGCATCCTCGCGCGTGCGAACGGCGTCGAGCCAACCGGATGCAATGTAGCCACGTGGTGCAAGCTCGCCCTCAAGCCGCGCGAACACCTCATCCGGCGTCGCACACTCCCAATCAAAAAACACCAGCTCAGGCGTAAACAGTGCTTCGTTATCCGCCATGCGCTCACCTCTCTCATCTAGTCACCTGCGACGTTCTTGAATGACCAGTCGTTAAAGACCGTTCCCGATGACTACCCAAAACAAAAGGTGGCCACGCGCGCCTTGGCGCCAATGACCACCCTGACTACTCGGCTAAATTGTACTGTGCGCCGCTAGCCGCGAGGCGCGTCAATTGCGACCTTGCCGCTCTCCAGCACGTGGACGCGACCGTCGGCGAGCATCTGCACGACCTCGGGATACAGCACGTGCTCAATCGCGTGGATGTGCTCCTCGAGCGTATCGACGTCCCAGCCCTCCTCAACAGCCAGCGCGCGCTGGGCGATGATGGGGCCGTTGTCGTAGATCTCGTTGGCAAAATGCACGGTCACGCCAGTTACCTTGACGCCGCGCGCAAAGGCATCGTCGATCGCATGCGCGCCGGTAAAGCTCGGCAGCAGCGCGGGATGCAGATTGACCACGCGATTGGGGAATGCCGCCAGCAGCGGCGTGTGCACCATGCGCATGTAGCCGGCCATGACCACATACTCGCAACCGCGCTCGAGCAGCTCGTGCGCAATGATCTCGTCGGCGGCGATGGGGTCGGCATAGACATCCTTGGACAGCGTGAGCGTCTGGATGCCCGCGCGCTCAGCGCGCTGCAAACCCTTAGCCGAAGGACGGCTCGACACCACAAGCTCAATCGAAGCGTTGAGCTTGCCGGCGGCGATCAGGTCGATCAGCGCCTGCAGGTTGGTACCCGAACCGCTGATGAGCACACCGATCTTGAGCGGCTCGGCCGTATCGGTGCCGGTCGGACGGGTGTAGGGCACAAAGCCCAGGCTCGCGGCAGCAGTCATCTGCTCGTTAGCGCTCATCGGAGTACACGACCTTACCGGAACCCTCGACGCACTCGCCCACGCGGAACGGCTTCTCGCCCAGCGCGACCAGAGCCTCGGTCACCGCGGCCTCGTCCTCGGGGGCGACGATCAGGCACAGGCCAACGCCCATGTTGAAGGTCTTGCATGCCTCATTGGGCGCGAGCTCGGCCTGGCGCGAGACGTAGGTGATGACGGGCGGAACGTCCCAACCCATCTCGGCGCCGTTACGGGTGACCACGGCGTCAACGTCGTCGGCAAGCGCGCGGTTGAGGTTCTCGGTGATGCCGCCGCCGGTGATGTGGGCGATGGCGTGCACCGGAGCGCCACCGCGCAGCAGCTCCAGAATCGGCTTGACATAGATGCGCGTGGGGGCCAACAGGGCGTCTGCCAGCGAAGCACCGCCGAGCTCCTCGAGCGGACGGCTCAGCTCCTCCGCCTTAGCGGCGGCCTCGGGCGTGCCCGGCTTAATGCCGTCGACGCCGATGACCTTGCGCACGAGCGAGTAGCCGTTGGAGTGCACGCCGGTGGAAGGCAGGCCCAGGGATCACATCGCCCGGGCGGACGTTTGCGGGGTCGAGCATCTTGGGACGGTCGACGACGCCCACGGTAAAGCCGGCAAGGTCGTAGTCGGCCGGAGCCATGACGCCGGGGTGCTCGGCCATCTCACCGCCCACGAGCGCGCAGCCCGCGAGCTTACAGCCATCGGCCACGCCCTTGATGATCTTTGCCATGTGCCCGGCCTCGATGTGACCGACGGCAACATAGTCCAGGAAGAACAGCGGCTCGGCGCCCGAAGCCAAAATGTCGTTGACGCACATAGCGACCAGGTCCTGGCCCACCGTCTCGTGACGGTCCATGATCTGGGCAAGCACGAGCTTGGTGCCCACGCCGTCGGTACCGCTAATCAGAATCGGGTCTTCCATATCCTTAAGCGCGGCGGCCGAGAATAAGCCACCAAAGCCACCGATACCGCCGATGACCTCGGGACGGTTGGTGTCCTTAACCATCTGCTTAATAGCGTCAACGGCGCGGCCGCCCTCGGCGGTATCGACGCCGGCATCCTCATACGTCACATGCTTGCTGTCGCTCATCTGAGCCTTCCTCTCCCACTACCGTGGCGCCGCGCGGGGCGCCAAACGGTGCTCATAGTTGCGTTCATTTCGGCGCGCGCCATAACAACGCGCGCCGTCATATCAACAAAACAGCAGGTAAAACCTACCAAAATAAACCTGTCCCTACATGGCAGGTTTTAGGCCTCGCCGTGTTCCTCTTCCCAGCTGCGATCGTCGTATTTCTCGACCACGGCGTCGTCATCAACGTGCAGCGGCTTGTCCAGGTTGCGGGGCTTAAAGCCCTCCATGAACTTGTCGCGGCCAAAGCTCTCGGGAATCGCCACGGGGTAGCGGCCGGTAAAGCACGCATCGCAGTAACCGCCCTTGGGCATGACCTTAAGCAGGCCCTCGACCGAAAGGAAGGCCAGCGAATCGGCGCCGATATACTCGCAAATCTCGTCGACCGTCTTGTTGGCGCTGATAAGCTGCGACTGCACGTCGGTATCGATGCCGTAGAAGCACGGCCAGATGACCTCGGGCGAGTTGATGCGGATATGAATCTCCTTGGCGCCAGCGTTGCGCAGCATCTTGACGAGCTGCACCATGGTGGTGCCGCGCACGATGGAGTCGTCGATGACGACCAGGCGCTTGCCCTCGATGTTGTCGCGCAGCGGGTTGAGTTTCATACGCACGCCCATGGCGCGCAGCTCCTGCGTGGGCTCGATAAACGTACGGCCCACGTAGCGGTTCTTGATAAGACCCTCGCCAAAGGGAATACCGCTCTCGTGCGAATACCCCTCCGCGGGCGGCAGGCCGGAGTCGGGCACGCCGATGACCAGATCGGCCTCGACGGGCTCCTCGTGTGCCAGCTGGCGACCCATGTCGTAACGGCAGGCATAGACGCTCTTGCCGTTCATGATGGAGTCGGGGCGGGCAAAGTAGACCTGCTCAAAGATGCAGTTTGCGGGCTCTTCGGCTGCAGGCACGCCCTGCTCGGATACCAGACCCTCGGCGCTGATGCGCAAGATCTCGCCGGGACGGACGTCACGGACGTACTCGGCACCCACGATGTCGAGTGCGCAGGTCTCGGAAGCAACGACCCAGCCGCCGGCGCGCGTGACACGGACGGCGGAGTCGACCGTCGCGGCGCCGTCCTGCGACGGCAGCTGCGAAACGGATGCGGCATCGGCCTGGTCCAGGCCCTCGTCCACCAGCTTGCCCAGCACGAGCGGGCGAATGCCGTGCGGATCTCGGAATGCGTAGAGTGCCTGCTCGTTGATGAGCGTCATGGCGTAGCCGCCGCGCACGAGCTCCATGGTCTTGCGAATGCCCTCGCGCAGATGGCCTGTACGCTGAGTAAAGTAGCCGATAAGCTTAGTCGCGACCTCGGATCCGAATTGGAGAGAACGGCACGCCAGCTCGATCAGCTGGCGGCGC
>ENA-OQKQ01000650-OQKQ01000650.1-human-gut-metagenome-genome-assembly--contig:-NODE-650-length-10403-cov-2.234235_pt1 | contig 10403 bp, 12 predicted proteins | sample MGYA00242651_ERZ504803 | MGnify/ENA primary metagenome ERZ504803 (study PRJEB26092, sample SAMD00036380) | human gut metagenome | host: Homo sapiens | study: EMG produced TPA metagenomics assembly of...
ATGGTCGTTTCGATATTCCGATGTCCGAGTGCCTGACTGATAAGCTCCAGCTTCCAGCCATCCTTCCGTCTTTCATTTGCAAAATAATGTCTCAGCATATGTGGAGATGCTTTGATACCAGTCTTTTCCTCCAGCCTGCGTAACATCGCATAAACTCCGCTTACTTTGAATGGCTCCCCAGCATAATCACTTGAGACATTGATAAACAAGTATTTCTGTTCCCGAAGCAGCTCCTTGTAATCCTCCATATAAAACATCAGGATATCAAATGTCGCATCACTGATCTTCGCTCTGCGAAACTCTGCATTCTTAGCCCTTGCATTATTCTCATTATCCTCTCGAAAGTTTACATAGATTACATGGTTTTTATAATCAATGTCCTCTCTGTACCGGACTCCCAAGAGTTCCCCAATACGGAATCCTGTCTCGGCCAATAATAAAAGCAGAACCTGATCGCGGCAGTTCGCGCATTTCTGCAGCAAACTTACGATCTTGTCCTGCTCAATGGTTTTTCCCTGATGTCCTTTTTCTTTCAAATAACCGTGAAAACTTTTCCGGTTCAGCACCCTTCTGACACCTACCGAGTTTCGCACAATCATCTGTGCATCCGATAGCACTTTCAGACTCTCTGACTGGCCGTTTTCCCGTTCCATAAAAGTATAGAACCGGAACACTTCTTTCAGATATGCATTGCAAGTCTCATTATTGGGGAGCTTTGAATATTCCTCCCTGCTATGCTCACCAGCTTTTAACCATATCAGAAAGTCTGTAAAGTGTTCATGCTGTTCGGCATATTTCATTTTGTATATATCGTCCAGATGCAGTTGGTTTTCATCCATATAATTCAGATAGTAGGATAAGGCAAATGCACTTCTCCGGATCGTATTCGGTGATATCTTCGACCGTTTCTTATGCATTAGATATTTGGAAGGTAAAAGGACAATATCCATGCTTTCTTTCTCCCGGATAAAATAGAATTTTTCCTGTTTTTCCGTCTGCATGTCTACTACATATTGTGCCATTTCACTCACTTCCTTTCCTCTAACGCTATACACAGTATACCCACTTCGGGGCAACAAAGCAATTCCAAGCTCTCCAAAAACCGCCTGAAATACCACTGAACTTTTGTTTCAAAACCGCTCCCGATCTGTTCAGAACCAACAACGCCGGGAACGTGTTCCTACATATAATATCCTTCACATTTCTGCCTGCGGATAAAGGCTTCCACATCCTCAATATTCTCTGCCATCTGGCAGGTCGGAAGCGCGCACAGGACATCCTCATGGTACCTGCCTCCTGCCACCGCCCGGTGATCCAGGATAGACACTACGCAGGTATCGCTCTCTGTTCGGATCGCCCTTCCAAACCCCTGGCGCAGTTTCTTTTGCATATCCGGCACAATAATATCCCGGATATATTCTGTCAGAGTAGCATATTGCTCCTTTTCCGCTTCCCTCAATGGATCCGGAACAGCAAATGGAAGTTTTACGATAATCAGAGAGGACACAATATCTCCTGGAAAATCGACACCCTCCCAACAGGATCCGGCTGCGAACAGCACCGCATTTTCCAATGTTTTAAACCGCATGATCTCCTCCTGGGCATTGCGCCACACTTCCACCATGGGAAAAGGCAGGCTGTCCCGTAAGATCTGGTAAACGCTGCCCATTAAAGAATACGAGGTGAACAGCACCAGCGTATGACCGTAAGTCGAACAGATCAGCCGCTGGATATGCTGTGCCAGCATGACGGCTTCCTCCCGGCTTCCATGTTTTGTCCTTCGCAGTGTCTGCGGCAGGTACAAGAGACAGTTCTTCTCATAAGCAAACGGGGATTCCGCCACATATTCCATCACCCGGATTTCTTTTCCCAGCCCGTTTTCCTGCCTGGTGCGGGAAAAGCCATTCCCGGCCTTTAAAGTGCCGCTTGTTAAGATAGACGGGAAACCCTGGCTCCATAACATACCTGAGAGAATATCCGGTATCTTCCTGCTTGTTGCACACAACTGTGGCAATTTCCCCTTATCCTGCTCCAAATGCAGGATGTAGTGTTTACTGGATTCCGTAAAAATAGTCAATACCTCTCCTGCTTTTTCCAGCTGGTTTCGTATCCATCCCGGAGCGATCCCCCGTAATTTGACCGTCAATTCCTTTAGTGCTTCTTTTCCGTCCTCCAGCACGATAGCACATTCCTCCGTCATTCGGAAAGCCGATGCAGGTCCAGCTTTTGTCATGTGATTTTCACTAATGACATGGAACATGTTATGGAAAACACCCTTTAATTTCTTTGCTGTCATCCCTTGATGCTTTCCCTCCAAAAAATCACAGATTTCCAAAATATCCTCATAGCAGAGGGATTTCCCATACATCTGCCTTGCCGCATCCGGAAGCTTATGGGCTTCATCCACAATGAGAGCCCGGTAATCCGTCAGCAGAGGCTTATAATCCTTCGCACGATGGGAAGAATCCGCAAGCAGATAATTATGATTACATATCTGGAAAAAAATATCCGGATCCCGTGCCTGTTTCAGATACATCTGATAACGACAGCTTGTCCTTCCCGGACATTCCTTCGGGCAGAACTTTGGAACACAGACCAGCCTGCGGTCGAAACTGCTTAGATTGGCAACCTCATCCATATCGTAAATCTGTTTTAAGGAAAACAATGCTTTTTTCTGTGCTTCATTTTTAGGTTTTTCCCGGACAGCCTCTAAGCGGACTTCCAGACGGTTATCACAAACAAAATGCTCCTTGCCTTTCCGCACAATAGCCTTTAATGGGGAAGCAATCAGTCCGGTCGTTAGAAAAATATCCGATAAAAAAGGAATATACTCCTGTATGATCGCCTCCTGTAATGCAATACTGGAAGTAGAGATAACTATCGGACGTTTATCACACAGCCATCTGTTCTCTATCGCTGCCGCATATTTTCGCATTAGGATACAGGCTACCAGATAGGCATACGTTTTCCCGATTCCAACACCCGCATCACAGAGGGCTATTTTCCCTTCCAGCAAGGTGTCCAACATCTGATGGCTTAACTTTACCTGTTCTTCCCTTACGCTCAAGCCTGCCTGTGGCAACAGCGTCAAAAAATAAGTCAATTTCCTGATGTGCTTTTCTTTGATATTGATTCTTATAATTCATTTCATTGCCTGCCTTTCACGCATGACGTCAATACCAAGAAAAACACATCCTTTTAAAGTACGGCTGTGAGTTTCCCCACAGCCGCATATATCTGATATCAACGACACACTTTCATTGATTTCTAAATTGTTGTTTCATTGTTGGCGTCACATTTGACCTCGCACCCCTGACGGCCTCTGCCACTTCTTCCATGGCATATATGGGAACATTACTGGCAGGCATTTGGCAGATGCCATTCGCAGATGTTCTGAAGGTCTTGCTGATTACAACCTGGAGTTCATCTTCTGCTCGTTGACAGAATATCGTATCATTATACCCCATGGATGCTCATGGCGGAGAGCCAGCCGCGGCTCCCTGTCAGGTCTGATGGATCGCTCGAAAGAAACCGAAACAGACACCAGCGCAGACCTCCATCACACAACTTCTATGATCGGTCTATCTCTGGTATCCGTTTCAAATTTCTCCGTCCTGGCGCTCATCCTGCAACGCTACTATCCATAGGAACGTACCAATAATGCTGGTATGGGATTTTCAATGTGCGTAAAAAGGGACACTATCCCCTTTCTACTTAATAGCCGATGAGATGCCCTGTTTTTATTCAGCTTTCACAACTTTTTTTATTTTTTCCCGCAGCCGTCTCAGTTTGGTGTAGATTGTCTGCTCCGGCATACCAATACAGGTGCTGATCTCCTTTGGCGCATACCCCATCATCTTTAGGACAACAATCTGCAGCGTTTTCTTGTCTGCTTCCATCAAAATATGTAATAGCTGCTCATCGCCTATGGTATCCAGCAGTTCCTCTACGCTTTGGATCTGCGTCTCGCTAACCTCCGTTTCTGCCAGTAACAGCTCCGCATAGTCCAGCAGTGGTATTTGGTGTTCCCGATAACGTCTTTCGGAATTAAAATCCGCCCAATCGCTCTCATGCAGTATTTGTATAGATGCTTCATCCATACCCAGTTCCCGGAGTTTTTCTTCCTCACGTTCTTTCCAGCTCTTCCATTTTTGTTCTTCTCTTGCTTTGTTATAAGCCACCTTTCTTTACCTCCGATCTGAAATTTTTTAGAAATCAAATCGAAGTGGTGGCGGTGATCGGCATCTTATCTCCCCATGACAGGGAGCTTCAAAACTGTTTTTATAGACACCAGAATATCCAGCGTCTTTTTCTCCGTAGGCATATAAAGCACATCGTGAGTCAAAAGGTTCAGTAAATACCCGTTCTCCCTGGCTTACCAACTTTCAGGATGCCTCGCAATGGTTTTATATATCTGCCACTGTAGAATCCAGTTATGATTAAGATGCCAATCGTCAATATCCACAAAAAATCGACAAAGAAAAACGCCAGAAAGTTTTTTCTGCTTCCTGACGTTTTTCTTTTTTATAGAACTATATATATTATTGTACTTATCTAATGTGTAGTATGGTGCGTATTCATGGGTATAAGATTCTCTTTTGTAGTCTGCAATTTTTTTCTGGAATCACCTGCCCAGGAACTGTACCTTTTCACGAAAAGAATGCCATCCATGATTTTCTCCTAACGACTAATCACAGATGGCATGCACAAATAAGCCCTGCTGCGAGAAGCCGTTTTTTTTATTGGCTCCCCAACAGGGCCTTCAGTTATTTCACGAAAGTGTTTCCACACTCATTCTGAAGTAACGGAATATTTATTCTCTTTCAAATCGGCATTATAGCACTTATTCTATACATACTTTAAGGGAATGTATTTTCCCTAATCGGTACGATAGAATGTATTTGAGGTGAACAATTATGCCGAAAGACAAACTTATGTATTTGGGTAACCGCATCCGGTCTGCAAGGAAAAGCTGCGCTCTTACCCAGCAGGAACTGGCTGATCAGTGCGGTCTAGCTGTCAAAACGGTTCAGGATATCGAAAACGGAAGGAAGAATCCTTCTTACGAAACCTTATCCCTGTTGATTGATCGATTGGGAATTACCCCTAATTCCCTCTTTCCAGACAAAGTCTCATCTGAAAACGAGATCGCACAGCGTGTTATTGGCAAACTCCAATCACACAATAAGGAAAATCAGGAAATCCTTCTTCGCACTATGGAGTTTTTATCAGAGCAGCTACTAAACAGCCAGCACAAAAATGAACCAAAAGGTTCCGAGTGAAACCAGTAGGACAAGAATCCCTTGTTACTGCTGGTTTCTCTCTTTTCTGCCATTATAAAACACCGAGTTATGAATGACTTATGGATGAGTTATGAATGGTATATAATTTTAAAAAATTTTCGACAAAATATGTCGAAATAAGATGGAAAACAACGGAGCCGACAACCTGCGAGTTTGAACTCAATAGGTTATCGGCTCTGCGTCTTAGCGTCTGGCTCTTTGATAACAGACATATTCATTTCTTTTACGTTGATTAAAGTTTCCTGTTTACACTTAGGGCAAAACAGCGGGAAATTTCTTATCTCCGTATCTTCCCGTATCCTTAGCCTTGTTTTGTTCCCACACAGGGGACATAAAATCCATTGTCCTATCTGCAAAATACCACCCCTCATTTTTTATAGGAAAGACTGTAAATTCTTCAATTCAAGGTCTAATTTATCCCGAAGATTACCTAAATAAATTCTCCCTTCACTGCTTAACGCATAGTAAACTCGAATCCTTCCAGCAAACAGTTCGCTTTCCCTACTGACCAATTCTCTCTCACATAAAGATTTCAACGCTAAATAGATTGCCCCCGATGACTTCTGATAAATTGGAGTGAATCGGTTTGTCAATTCATACCCATATGCTTTATGTTCGTTTAATGCATTAAGAAGCAACAGCTCCAGCAGTTTTCCATTTACTTTAATTAAATCCATCAGTGAATTACTACAGTACCACTGTCACTGTTCACTGTCAGGCTATATGTTCCATCGCCAATCTTTCCCTGTTTACAAGCGGAAGTTTCCATCGTATAGGAAGCATCATCCAACCTCACTGACACATCATCGGAGCCTGATGAGATTTTAAATGAAAGGTTTTGTGGCGGTGTTTCGTAAGAAATGCCAATATCGCCAGAACTTGTGGAAACCTCCGCATTGGTCTGATCTCCCAAACCAGATACATTGACTTCACCAGATTTCGCAGTAATGGAAATATGCTCCGACTCTGTATTTTTCCATGTTACATATCCAGACGATGTGCTGATCTGAAAATCGTCAATCTTGCCGTCAGACAATTTCACATCTCCGGAAGAAGATGCAATTTCAACTACATCCGCTGTTACATTATTCATTTCAATATAGCCGGAAGAATTATCAAGCGTGAGCTTGGAAACAGTCAAGGCTGTCGATTTCCATATCGCCGGAGCCATTTTTAATGGTAACGGTTCCTTCCAGCGTATCTGGAACATACACGGTCACCTCTCCTTCTTTGCCCAGAGTAGAACTGGCTTAAAACGGTATCTTCGCTCTCTGCCTGTACAATATCCAGCACACCATCCCGCATATCCACTGATGGCTCTTTTGCTCCCTTTGCGGTTCCGCCATCTAAACTGACATGAACATCATCATCTGCCGAAACCATGATTTTAAGCTGCCAGGAGTCAATTTGCATATTGATGGCAGATATATTTTCCGCATCGTATGTTTCTGAAAGACTTGACTTTTTTCATTTTTGACTGCATCCGCATAAACAAGATACCGCCAACAGACTCATGCACAAATCATTTTCATTCTCATAACCACCTCCTGCTACATCAAATCCTTGGTTTCTACGTTGTATACCGACAGGGCCGCAAAGATCAACGATACGAAAGTCAGAATCACTGGAAAAATCAGATTGTTCTTCATCGTAAAATCACCTATATTGGCCTGTGTCAGAAAAATCAGCAGGAAAGACGAAATAATGGTTAGTCTTTTGATTGATTTCATGGCAAGGCCGATGAATAACGCGATAAAACTCATGCTTACGATCACCACTGACTTCAAAATAAGCTAGCAACATAAAATGACAGGCTTGCCATATTGAAATCAAGCGGAAACGCAGATGTCATAAAGTGGAACCCGCAAGGACACACCCGTAAATCAACACTTTCGTTAGAACTAATGCAATAAGTTAAAAATCCATACTGCCAGCATCTGCGAAACCAGTATCTTTTGCCGTCTGATTGGATAAGAAAACATCAGATTCATGGTTCTGTTCTTATATGCCGTAACGATGAAGGATGCTAACATGACACTGGTAAAAATCAGAAAAGACATACTGGTAAATAACTCAATCGAGGAAGAAATCATTTCATTCCCCGGTGCGGCATCCGGCACTCCGGTATCCGGATCATTGGCTATCCCCAGGTAAGCCAGCGCAAAGATGAAAAGGCAAAGAAGTCCCGCAAGAATTACCGCATTACGGACGTACTTCCCAATATTGTTCTTTTTCCATTCAAGTTTGATTAATTTTAACATTGCTGCTACACCTCCGCCGTCATTTTCAGGAAATAATCTTCCAGAGACTCCGCTTTTTTCCCAATGGCAACAATCTCTACATCATTCAGTGCCAGAACCTTTGATAATTCCTGTGTGGACACATGATGGTCATAAATCCGGATTTTTCCGTCCTCTACGATTTTAAAATTATCAAGCCCCATCTTATCAGCCAGAACATAGGATGTTTTCTTTGTATTGATTACGTTTAACTCAATATAGGCAAGGCTCATTTCTGATATTTCTTTCATGTAACTTCTTTCATAAGCACACCATGATTGATAACGCCAACCGTATCGGCAATGCTTTCAATCTCAGAAAGAATATGGCTGGACACAACAATGGTAATACCGTATTCCGTACAGAGCATTTTCAGCAAATCCCGGATCTGCTTCATACCTGCCGGATCAAGGCCATTCGTCGGCTCATCCAGTATAAGTAATTCCGGCTTGCTAAGAATGGCACGGGCAATCCCAAGCCGCTGTTTCATTCCTAATGAATAGCTGCGTACCGGCTTTTTCCCTGCGTCTGCCAGATTCAACATCTCCAGGGCATTTTCTATGCTGCCGGGATTGTAATAACCCATGTATTCACAATGGAGTTTCAGATTCTCCCTCCCGTCCAGATGGTCGTAGAAGGTCGGGAACTCAATAATGCTTCCCATCCGTTTCAGCACTTCATAAGAAGTCGGTGTGAGTTTCTTCCCGAACAGTTCAATGCTCCCCTCTGTTGGTTTCCAGAGGTTGGTCAGCATTTTCATAACCGTGGTCTTACCGGCGCCGTTCGGTCCCAGGAAACCATAGATTTCGCCTTTCTTAACGTGCATGGACACATTGGTTACAAGATTTTTGCCGCCAATGGATTTTGTAAGCTGGTTCGTTTGTAAAATATATGGCATATTGTCTGCCTCCTTTCTGATGACCATTCTAGCGGCTAAGATTTTCAAAACTCTTGACTAATTCTTACGAATTTCTTTCTTGGAAATTTAATAGGAAAATTTCCGCAGTTTTACCGTAAATGTAGTTTTTACATTCGGCTCACTCTCAAGGGTAATCTCCCCGCCAAGCTGATGCGCCAGATTCTGCGCAATTGTCAGCCCCAGGCCGTTTCCCTGTATTTCACGGTTTCTGGAATCTTCCATCGTAAACAGACGCTCAAATACATTCTGTGCAAACGCCCGTTCTATCCCTTTCCCTTTATCCACCACATCAATATAGATATATTTCTCATCTGACCTAAGAAACATTCCCATATACTTTCCATCGGAACCGTACCGTACTACATTGGAAATGAGATTGAACAAAATCCTTTGAAGGGCATCTTTGTTTCCCCGGACAAAGACTGCTTCTTCCGGGATATCAACATCTACCTGAAATTCCTTCTGTGTCAACAATTCATAAAAATCCAGCACATTCTCTCGGCACGCCTCACAGACATCGATCTTTGAAATCGTAATCTCCGTGTCCCCGGCCTCCAGCTTTGCCAGCGTAAAGAATTGGTTGATTAATTCCATCACTCTCTGGGCCTTCTGCTCCACTTTCAGAAGCATTTCATTCTCCCCTGAGCTGTTCAGACGCATGATTTCCAGGTACCTAAGATCACTGTCATGGGCGTCTTAATATCATGGGATATATTAGACAGCATTTTCTTTGAAGAAATTTCTTCTCTTTTAAAGTCAGCTTTTATCTTTTGACGGTCAATCAAAAGACGGTTAATTTGTCCACCCAATTCCATTAAAACCTTATTGTCTGTGAATACCATAACTTTTTCGTCGCTACCAGTTTCTAAAATTTCTTCTAACTTCTCACTTATTTGTTTTAATTTCGTTTGTATTCCTCTGGTTGAATACGAAGCGTTGATACATAATAATGAGAAGTCAACATAATAATCGTAAGCACCAAAAAGAAAATAAATTGTTTTATCACTCATTCTTTAAAATCTCCTAACTTATATCCGATTCCCCAGACAGTAATAATATATTGTGGGTCACGGGGGTTATCTTCGATTTTAGTTCTTAGTCTGCTGATATGAACATTTACAGCATTTTCATCACCTAAATATGCGTCATTCCATACAAGGGAATAAATCTGTTCCTTTGTGTATACTTTTTTCGGATTCTGTAATAATAACTTTAAAATTTCAAATTCTTTTGCAGTAAGTTCAATTTCTTTTCCATTTTTCTTTACAGAGTAATCATTAAGATTCATGCTAAGAACGCCTTGTGTAATAACTGGCTGTTCCATAGAAGTACCCATAGCGTATTGTGTACTTCTTCTGATATTTGCCTTAATTCGTGCCAATACTTCTGTGACAGAAAAAGGCTTTGTAATATAATCATCTGCTCCCAATCCCAAGCCAAGCGTTTTATCAGAATCAGTATCTTTTGCAGAAATAATAATGATAGGTACTGTGTTATGTTCTCTGATTTTACTCATAACCTCTATACCATTCATTTTTGGTATCATTAAATCAAGTAATACCAAACTAAATTATCTGAAAAGAATTTTTCACAAGCACTTTCCCCATCTAACGCTGTGATAACTTCAAAATTTTCTGTTATTAAAAAATTTTTTAGCATTGTACTAATTTCTATATCATCTTCAACTATAATATTTTCATTTTGCTTTACCTCCATTTTCACTAATTACTTTTAATATATTGCGTTCATTTGAATAGGTCAAATATAATTGTTATTTCAACTACAAAAACGGCTTAGTCAGATCATACAAGTATGAAGTACAAGCCTTTCATCATATTATCCTACAATCTTACCAGTTACTATACTTTTTTGCTAGCGTCAAATCAAAACTGTGAAATCTGT
>ENA-OQKQ01000651-OQKQ01000651.1-human-gut-metagenome-genome-assembly--contig:-NODE-651-length-10402-cov-3.217518_pt1 | contig 10402 bp, 12 predicted proteins | sample MGYA00242651_ERZ504803 | MGnify/ENA primary metagenome ERZ504803 (study PRJEB26092, sample SAMD00036380) | human gut metagenome | host: Homo sapiens | study: EMG produced TPA metagenomics assembly of...
TTAAGCTATGTGGCTTCATTTGCTAGACCAATAAAAAAAGGTATGCCTACGCATACCTTTCATAATAGTTTAGGTCTGTTTTTTGTTTTTCGCGCACCTACATCCGGATACAGCTATCCCTTCAGGTACTTCCTCGTTTTCTTGATTTTAAAAAATCTCAAACAAGGGGGCGACACATAAATCAGTATGTGTCTCACGATCTGATTAATAATCAGATACTAATTAATCACAGCGTCCCTCATATTTCATTATATGCGGACTGCGACCGGCAATATTGCAGCGGTACATACTTCTCTTGAGTATTAGCCTTTTCTGCAATCTAATCGTTTTACAGATTGACGAATTCTAACCCACTCTAAGGAAACGACTGTACATTGTCAACACCTATATATTACCATATTACCTCTTCGTTTTCAAGTGTTTTTTGCTTTTATTTATGAAAAAACAGGGTACCTTTTGGTACCCTTGTAATCACAAACTATTTCCCAACCTCACAGGCATAATCATATAATCAATCTTTCCGTCAGTTAAGTAATAAGCCGACAGAGAATTTCCGTGATGAATCTCAATAATATCTGTATTCATACAAGATAATGCAATAGCTAACAAATTGATATTTACACCTATTTCGATATCATCACCGGAAGAATAATTTTTAATTGGTATATACTCACTTAATGAGGAAGTCGCTCCACGCCACTTAATAGTTAGTGTATCTTTGGATATTTGCATACGAGCTATTTCATATATAGTTTTTTTATCTCCCAGCAAGTCCGCTCTCTTACATATATTAAATAAATCATTCTTGTTAAGAGATATTTTCTTATTTGATTTATCTATCGTATTTATAATAGATTTAGCGTCAAGACCATTATAATCATATTGAGATACAATCAATCTAATACCGTCAATACTTGTTAAAACCAATTTTCGGTTATTGTCAGCACTTACGATATCTGCTCCCTCATCAAATAAAGATGTACTCAATATAAGAGATAAAGTATCCTTATGTAAATTTATATCAATATTTTGAATAGTATCTTTCTGCCAAAATAGCATATGCCATTTTCGTGCCATCAGTTCCGTATGCCACTACATTATCGTTCTCTGTTCTGATAGATATTCCCTGAGCAGCAGGCTTTCCACTTTTGTTAGTCGGGGCTGTATTTACATTCTTCAATAAAGCTATAGCTTCTGGAGATAATCGTATTGGTTTAATGTTATCAGTTTCTATTCTTCCCATTGAAAGTAAAGCGTCCTCTGTAAGTAAAGCAAACTGAGTATGGCTTCTCCCACTACTGATTTTACAAACTCTGCCCTCAACTTTAAAATCAATTTTACTGCCTTTGCCAAAACTCATAATATAATCAATAGCTTTGACAGGCAGATATATAGTATCTTTTCTATCTTCATCAGATGTATAAGTCAACTGTGCATTACAGTTTGTAGCCACAATCATTTGATTGTTATAAGCTATGCCTGTAATTTTATTAACTGTATTTTTACTGCAAATCACTTTAGCAGCTTTCATAAATCTCATAATTTTAGTATCAATTACCATTGGTAGCCTCCTGATACTCTTTTAACTGAAAATATAATTTTAATTTTCTGATTGCTTCTTCGGCAGTATAACACACAGCTGTTGCATACCCTTGCTTTTTTACACCTTTCAGAAAAAGAAGTTGTTCATCAGTTAATTTATTTTTTCCATATTTCATTTCAATATAAAATCCGTGATAAATCCCTCTTGCTAAAGGTAAACAAACATCCGATACACCATTCTTCATTCCTTCTTTTTTCATTTTACCACCGGTGTAATTACTTCTCTTTCCCTCGTTAGGTATATGATACATAAGTTCAATACCTTTGTATTCAGGAATCATTCGTGCTATTTCTGCCCAAGCAAACAATTTCTGTTGTTCGACACTCTCAGAACTTATCATAGTTTTCAAATTATTCATACTAACATCCGTTCTCAATTATCATATTGCTATGATTACATTATATAGTTTATTCAATCTATTGTCAACTTATATTGAATATTTTAATGTCCTGATTGACAAACAAAAGGCACAGCAGGAGAAAAAGTTACCTCTTGCTATGCCTTGATTTTTACATTGCTATATTATTTTTTTAAATCACTTTTATACTTATAGTATGTGTTTCTGCTGACTTTTGCAAGTAACATTACTTCCTTATCGGTTAATGTACCTCCGAAATCTCTACTATGCTTCAATATGAGTTCTTTTGCAGGTGCTTCTTTTTTTACATTTAGTTTATTTCCTTTTTTCTGACCGATTTGTTTTCCGTTAAGTCTTGCCCTTTCTATTCCCTCTTTGGTTCGTTGCTGTAAATCCTTAACTTCTTTTTCTGCTTGTTCAAAGGCAATGCGAATCTGTCTTTCAGCTAATTTTCTAAAGTAGTTATTTAGTCCTTTAAAGATTTCATCTTCATCTGTTCCCTGCAATTCAATTTTATCTCGCATATTTTCAGCATAAACAGAAGTATCTATATAATGCTCTTTGAGAAAAACAAGATTGATAACCTTTTTCGTATAGCTCAAAATAAATCTCCACTCCCTCGTCAGCAGATCTGCTCATTCTCGATACAGAGTCAAATACGATAGTATCTCCGGTAGTCCACCTTTGCATACAGCTTATTCCACTTAGGTCGATTCATTTTTGTAGCCTGTAAAGGCTTCCTCTAATATTATCGCTTTTGGATATTCAGCTTTGATATTTCTAATCTGTCGAGTGATTGATTGTTGTGGTGTTGATATTCTACAATATCCATAAACAGACATAATAACCTCCTTCTGTTGCAAGCAACCAAGTAATAATATCTTAATTTTAATGTTCGTTACTTTTGATACTTATATTATACACCGCATGAACCTGTATTTCAAGCACTTTTGGTACAATTGTGCCTATACATTAAATTTGGTACTATAACAGTAAAAATAAAGGCAAGGTACTAATTAGTACCTTGCCTCAATAATCACTTTATTCTCAAAATATCCTCAACAGCTGTCTGAATATTGCTATGTGTATATTCAGTAAACGGGATATTATTGGATACAAGGAATTGATAAATTTCCTTGTCGATTTTTATACTCTCGTTTAGATTTTGAACTCTACCATTTTGCTCAAAACTTGACAAGTCTCTTTTGATAAAGAAATTCCAATTATATTGATTTTTTAGAATTTCGATGTCTTGAAGTAAATCCATGTACACATTCCGCTGTTTATAGCTACTATAGCGATAGTACAATAAATTAAGCCATAAGGGTGAATCAGTAACAATATAATCAACTTTATGAAATAATCTCTTTATGCGTTTATATTGTTCACAAAGTATGGTAAGCTGGTTCATCAATGAACCGTCAAGAAGTTGAGTTCTTTCGTCCCAAACAAGTTCTTTTGCATATTCAGGAACATATTCAGCAGATTTTCCACGCATTTTGAGTTGAGATACAATTTCAAGACACGCAGTTGTTTTGCCAGCACCCGGACCTGCAAAAGCATTAACTATTTTGGTATTATTATATTTCATACTAACTCTCCTTTGCTTTAGAATAAGAATGTGTCGCATATTGGGCAGAGATATAACCATTGATATGACTCTGCAAAAGTAATGCAAAGTTTTTTATATCGGGGGCATTACAACCAACACGGATTATGATTTCAGGATTTCCCTCAGGAACAATCAAACCATTATCCGCAGATTTGCCTGCCTGCTGATAAGCGGTAAACACAAAATCAAATTTACTGCCGGGAGCAATTGAAAAATATCTGCTGATTGCCTTACCGTCAGTTCTTAATTTGCGTTCTTTTGCTTTTTCTTCTGCAACGCCGCCAAGTCTTGATTTGTATATGTCAGCCGGATATTTAAGATTCTTTTCCGCTGCATCTTTTCTGCTCTTTTGAGCAAGCTTACAAATCTTTCCTGATAATATATCGTTAGCAAGAGCAAGGCTGTCACCGAAAGACATAAATATATCAATATTATCTTTCAACTTTTTGGTGTTGTTGTCAAACGACACGAAGGACAGCAAAGTCTTTTCAATTTCAAAAGCATTCGCCTTAGCTTTAACAAAAGTTGATGTAGTGTTAAGCTCAGCAAATTCTTTATCAATTGTAGTGTTCAACATTCTTTGCTCGATTGCAGTGAGTTTTTTTACTGCAATTGCTACACCGTTAATAATTCTTTTAAGTATAGCATTGACTTCATTTAAATCATTCATAAATAAATCCTTTCTGCAAGAGCCTATTTTAATAAACAGGCTCTTGCAATTTAGTTTTAATCCTATTTTAATTAATAATTTTGTTTTTAAGTATTCTCGCAAATATTTCCGGCATTGTTTCAAGATTTGTAACATCAAGAAATGACTGTCCGTATATTTGATGAATTACTTCTTTGTCAGATCCGATTGCCGCTGCAATTAGATCAACACCACTTGAAATAAGCTGTGAATGAATATACTTTAGATCTGACTTGGCTTCATCACCATAATAACCGATATCAGCCGGTTCACCATCAGAAATAATAATAAAAAGTTTATTCTGTTCTTTCCTTTGTTTCAGCCTTTCTGTTACATAGAGAATAGCAGCTCCATCTCGGTTTGAAAATGATGCGTCAACCTGTGCCAGTCGGTACTTATCGTCCTTTTTCAAAGAATCAAAATTCTTATAATTATTGAGATACACTCGGCCGCAAAGAGCAGTATGACCGAACACCTCATACGGAACATTCAACTGTTCACACATTTCTGCCAAAACAATTGATGCATTCCGTGCTGAGCGACATCTCTGTCCACTCATACTGCCACTTTCATCAATTAACACAGATAATGCCAACGAAATTTCCTTTTTAGGTTGTTTGCGGTCCTTAAAGATTTTAAGATCAGGTCGATAAAGTTTAGATGTATCCAAACTTTTGCCATAATATCTGCCTCTACGCTCGCCAGTAAGGTTTTCAGCCTTGATTATTCGCTTAACTACCTTAACCAGAGATTGCACCACATCTTTATACCTTGTAGCAATGACATCATAACAATTCTTGTCACTTGGCTGAAGAGTAGGACGATTCACATAATAGCTTACATTCTTGTGTATATCAGGAAGATTTTTCGGAACTATTTCGTTTAGTTCTAAGTAAATTTCCTTCTCAATCTTTTCCTCAACTCTTTCAGATGCTATATCTTTCTGAATTTTACGAATTGCTCTTATTGCCTCAAGTTCTTCGTCTGAAAACTCTCCACCATTAACAGAAACAGCCTCGCCTTCTGTTTCCGGCATTCTTTCGACATCTTCGGAATTACTCTTATTTAAAGATGATTCTTCATTTCCAAAAGCCTTAGCTGTTTTAGAGGTGTTGTTGTTTTCAGTATTTTTTGTCTGACCTTCAATCTGCTTTAAGATTTTTTTCAATCTGTCAAGTGTTTCAGAATCAGAGCATTTTGAACTGACACTCTTGGAAGAATTTGATGAATTGCTTTCGTTGTCAGATGAATCGCCTTCACCATTATCTTCGTTATCTGTTTCATCAGAAGATTCATTATCATTGTTGTCATCGGAATTATTTTTTGCTTTCTCAAGCATTTCGGATAACTCATCCCATAACTCGCACATGATGACATTAGAACCACGACATCTGTTTTGATGATTGTTGCCAAAAATATAACCAACGGCAACACTCATCAAATTTTCAACCTTATCTCTATAATCAGACTCATACTTACCGTAATAAGCAACTCCCGATTTTATACGAGAAAGAAACAGATTCATAATGATTGTAAAATCACTATTTTCATTCTCTTTTTGTTTTTCAACAGTTGGAGCTTCATCAGCAACCAACTTATTTCCAAGAGCAATGCCTCTCGCATACAATCCGCCGAGATTCGTTGACTGCATACGGTTGACATATATATCCTCAAGGATATTGTCGATCGTGTGTGCAACAGCTTGTATTAACTTACGGTTATTTTCATCTTTCAAAGATTCTTCAAATGCATCTGCGTTCTTATGAACAGGCTTTTCAGGATATATGTTACCCTTGCCAATTTCATTCATGTACTTAATGCTGTCATCAAAATCAGTATAGAATATATGTCCTAATTCGTGAGCTAACAGTCCAACTACATAAATATGGTAAACAGGATAATTAGTCCTTAACCTACTGGCAAATGGATTTCCAAAGTTAATAGTAACTTTATTTCCATCCGTGTAGGCTACGCTGCCATCATTTATATCGTTGAGAACTCGTACAAGAGGACTTCTCTCACAACCCGTTCGTTTCACGGCTGTGTTCGATAACTGCTGTATATCATACTTATACTGACTGCTTAAAAATACATCTTCAAAAGACATATTCTTAATTTCCTCTGATTCAAGCAATTTGAGATTTGTTGCTTTTTTCATCTTTATTCTCCTTATAATTTTGGTAAGGACAACTATACAAGCCGTCCTTACCGTTTCTCTTAATCTGTCACCATTGTATCAATAATATCTCTGGCGATTTCTTCAATATCCTCTTCATGCGGAGACGCTGTTGGAACAATAGTTTCCATTGCAGCATCTCTTAATGTAGCGTTGTCATCAAAATCTTTGTTAGCAAGGTACTGTAATACCCAGCCCGCAAACTCACGGACACCGCAAGTACCTACCAATGCATGGTCTTTGATATAACCACGCAATGCAACAACTACATCAGCCATTTTGGACAATATAGTCATATCGTTACATCCCGTAACTTTTACAACTCGTTGTATAAGTTCATTTTTATTAGGTGTGCTGATATTGTACATAGGCTTTAATCTTGACAATGTAGAGGTTTCAAACTCACCGCAATTTGCTTCGTCAACATTCGAGGCAAAAACAATAACGGTATTCGGGTGTCTATGTATTACTTTGCCGGTAGGTAATGTAATGGTCTGATAACCGTCCATTAACTGGTTCAAAATAATACCTACACCTGCATCACGAACATTTGTGAACTCTTCAATAGTTACAAGCCAACCATTTTCAATCGCTCTACAAAAGTCAGATTCAACGAATTTGTAGCTGACACCGCTTTTACTTGCCCTGCAATTTGCATATGCATTCATACAATCGTCAAGTGTTGCATTTTCTTTTTCTGTTCCCGTGAGTTTCAAATATGCAGTTTCAGGATCAAGACTGAATTCTTCAAGCATATTTTCAATACTTTCAAATTTGCCTTTGACGGCATTCTCTGAAACATCATTTGTATCAACCTCAGGTATAATCTGACCAGTAAAGGTAAACTCATCACTATTTGCACTCATTGATATATGAGTACAAGGTAATCCAAGAGCCGATGCAATTGCTTTTGCTCCTTCTGATTTACCGGAACCCGGTTCACCAAAAAGAAAAATGTTATTTTGTTTTGCAGCGGCATCAAGAACAGTATTCTTATGATGAAACTGAATATTATGAGCCGCTTTTAGCACCCATTGCGGCACAACATACCAATCAGGCATAGTAGGTACAGAAGCTTTTTCATCTGATGACATATGTTCATTAAGAGCATACATACAATGCAATTCATTATTGCTTGTCGCTTTTGCAGTAGTATTGACTCTGTTGTTTCGTTTAGAGAGTCCTTCAACTGTAAACTCGCCAATTGTAATTGTCCTTGACGGTGAATAAAGATCCTTCAATGTTTTCACATAAGGAACTGATGGAAAAATGCCCGAAGAAGGAATACTTATAGGAATAACCTCTGAAATATCATCATTGCCGAGTCTGCGATAAACAGCATCACAAAGAATAAACAATCTTTTCTGAATTTCCTTGCTGTATTCCTGCCGTGTATTTGCCGACAATTCCTGCATTTCTTTGACAATATCAAAAGAATCAAGCACATCAATACTTTCTTTTACTTCTGACGAATTATCATAAAGATAATCAATCAAGGCAATCCAAAGCACGGTCTGATCTTTCACATTGCTACGCACATACTTTTCATATGTTTTGCCATCATCATTTGTCACTCCGGCAAACAAAAACTCATGTTTTGAAGTATCAAAACATGCAATTTGTTTTGTAATGTCATTTTTCTTGTATTCGACGATAGCGATTTCTCGCTTATCCCCTACTTTACTGCTACCCATTATAACTTTATCTTTGTCATAAGCTTCATAGCCGTTATAATATGTTCCTTTAGCTACAGTAAGTAATACCGCTTTAGCAAGGGGTGCAAATATAGTAGCCGGAGTACCTTTTGCATTAAATATTGATAAACACTTTGTGTTTCTTTGATGTGGAATTCCCGGAATGGTACTTCTCCAATCGGCAAATCTTTCATACAATACACATTTACTCATAATTAACTTTCCTCTCTTCATAAGTTTTTGCTTCTTTGATTTTCTTAATAAGTTGTTTTCTTCTGCTTCTTTTGTACTTTTCGTTTGCAATGTCTTTATAAATAAGCGATACAATATAAAGTGCAACTGATAAGCACGCAAATGCGGTAAGAATGTTAAACAGCTGATTTCTCATGCCGTTAATAGGCATCTCAAAAAAACTCAAATAAAAGCGAGTGATAAGAGCAGACACAAGTAACAACTTACTTATAATCTTCCTTCTTATCTTTTGTTTCTTAGTTTTTATTCTTTTCATTTTTCTTTCTCCTTAAAACGATAAAGGCAGAGATATAAATTCTCTGCCTTTGTTGTTTATAATTTAATTAAATTTTCTTTGATTAGAATGGTAAGTCATCATCAGAGAGCATCGGCATGTCCTCAAATTCCTGTACAGCAGTATTATTAAAATTCTGCTGAGAAGGTTGAGAATAATTATTGCCCTGCTGTACCTCTTTTACAGGCTTAGCCGAACGATTGTTACTCTGTCCTTGTGGTGCAGGATAACCGCTATTAGCAGGCTTTGACTGAACTGTTGACTCTTTCCGTTCGCCGGTAAAATAGATTTCATCAGCGTGAATGCCAAAAGAATATTTCTTATTACCGTTTTTGTCGGTATATGCTCCTGTTTCAATGGAACCGCCTACACAAATAAGCGATCCTTTATGAAAGTACTTACAGACAACCTCAGCGTTATTTCTCCATGCAGCAATGTTAATAAAATCAACAGCACGCTCACCGTTTGCATCCTTGAAATTTCTTTCAACTGCAATCGTAAAGCGTGTTACTGCAACACCGCTCGGTGTGTGTTTTAATTCCGGTTCTACCGTAATTCTGCCCATTAAAATAACTTTGTTTAACATATTATATAACCTCCGTTTTTACTCATCACAGATAACAAACAATTCGTTGTTATCAGAATTTTTAAATATTTTGATACTACTGCCTTTACATACGCCTACCGCTTCTAAAGTTGCAGGTGAAATGAGCTTTTGAAGACAAATGCAATACTTTCCACCTTCGAAATCAAGAACTTGCTGTAAATACTTTTCAGCATAATCCTTGAAACTCCAATGCAAAAATCTGACAACATAATATTGTATATTGACAGAACAAGCGTCATCTCCGTTCATTATAAGCAAATCTTTGCAATCAACATAAGCATATGATTGTCTTGCTTTATACCAAATTATATTAGGCTCAGCAAGCCCATTTGGTACATAATGAAGATAGCTGTTGCATAAATCGTCAAACGATCGGCATTGCAAATAAAACGATGCTACAATATCAGCAACATTTGTTGCCAAACACATACAATTTATAATGTGTTTTTTCTCATTGTTTTCTTCCTGATTGAAAAGAGTATTAAGCTCATTTTCAAGCACAAGTGTTTCTTCAATATTCATTTCAAATCCTCCATCTGTTTTTGCTAAATATAACCTGCGGTACATATTCGTCTGTATCACGGTCATAGTGCATTAAAGTTAATTCCACTCCGTACACAGCACACACTTGTACAAGTGCAGCTGTTACAGACGACAAACCTGTGATATAACATACAAGCTCATTTTTACCGGAGTAAACGCTAACAGATTGAGAATCAGTTTGGTTAATACCGTGATTTAATACGGTATGAACACAACTTTTTCCAAAATAAATTCTTTGATTTCATTTTTGATACTTTCAAAATCAAAAACATTTTCGATTTCTTTTTCAAAAATGAAATTCTGAACAGGCATAGGATGTCTGTTGTTAATTAGTCCGACTTTTACCATAAATTTCTCCTTTTCCGCCGGTTGTGAAGATTACGGGTTTTCCCACCGGCAATATACTCTTTTCTCGGCGACATTACTGCCGTCTTTTAACCTTATAAAAGGTTGGGTTTATTATATATAAAAAAAAGCCACACAGCATTTAAGCTATGTGGCTTCATTTGCTAGACCAATAAAAAAAGGTATGCCTACGCATACCTTTCATAATAGTTTAGGTCTGTTTTTTGTTTTTCGCGCACCTACATCCGGA
>ENA-OQKQ01000653-OQKQ01000653.1-human-gut-metagenome-genome-assembly--contig:-NODE-653-length-10373-cov-3.707203_pt1 | contig 10373 bp, 9 predicted proteins | sample MGYA00242651_ERZ504803 | MGnify/ENA primary metagenome ERZ504803 (study PRJEB26092, sample SAMD00036380) | human gut metagenome | host: Homo sapiens | study: EMG produced TPA metagenomics assembly of...
TGTACCTCCTGTCTGTTCGATAACTCCTCGGTGAAGTTATGTAAGCACGACACGCCGTTGCTGTTCGCACCGTCAGGTGCGAACCATGAGCAGGGTTTGGGGCAGGCACGCCCCAACAAGATCACTTTGAAAACTTGCAAGAGTTTGAGAAGTGAAGTCCCGGATGGACAGAAAATTTTCAAGAATTGAAAATTTGTGGCCACGGGACGGTTCTTGCCCTCTACCGCTGCGCTCAAAACGCATTTCCGAAAGTTGTTTCCGAATTGTTAAGGCGTAAAAATAAGTAGAGGTTGTGCTGCTCATGTATGTGGGTCACCGTTTGCTCCGAACGAAGTTCCTGCCCCTATTTTGCAGCGGCGTTGACGAAAAGTCGGTATCACGTCCGGTCGGCTTATGAAATTTTCAAGGTACGTTTCCCATAAAGAAAAATACCGCCCAAGCAGCGCAGCGATGGATTTTGTCGGGGTGAATCGGCGGCAAAATGAATCGGGTGTGTTGCGGGGCGGTTAATCTTTCAGGGATGATCCACGGCGAGGCAGTGTTCAAAATGAACACGACCACATCTTGTGGATGGTTTCAAACCAATCCACAAAATCGGTGGGATTTGTGACAGAGAATATCATGGTTTGCAGGGCGCGTCAAGATGGTTTTGTAAAATTTATTGTGCTAAAGCAGTGATAGTAGGACTTATCTACTGGAAATTGAAGCATCTAGCAAAGAATTTATGCGCACAAATTGGAAAATAGGCACATCTGTGCTATACTCAGAGCAGAATTTGTTGAGCTAAAACGGAGGTATTGAACCATGGCAGAGAAAAACACCGCCGACATTGGATTTGAAAAACAGATTTGGAACGCTGCCTGCGTGCTTCGGGGCAATATGGATGCTTCGGAGTATAAGGGTGTCGTCCTTGGTCTTATTTTCTTGAAATATATTTCGGATCGTTTTGAAGATAAGTATAATCAGCTGGTTGCAGACGGTGATGGCTTTGAGGAAGATCGTGACGAGTACACATCGGAGGGAATCTTCTTTGTGCCTGCTGGTGCGCGTTGGAGCGATGTTTCTGCAAAGGCACATGACCCGGAAATCGGTCAGGTAATTGACGATGCAATGCGCGCTATCGAAAAAGAAAACGCGCGCCTAAAAGATATTCTGCCAAAGAATTTTGCGCGTCCGGAACTGGATAAACGTCGGTTGGGCGAAGTCGTTGACCTGTTTACGAACATCAAAATGATTGAACATGGCAGCGAAAAGGATATTCTGGGACGCACTTATGAATACTGCCTGTCTATGTTTGCAGAACAGGAAGGCAAGCGCGGCGGCGAGTTCTTTACGCCGTCCTGCGTTGTGCGGACGCTGGTAGAAGTGCTGCAACCGTTTAAGGGACGAGTGTATGACCCTTGCTGCGGCAGTGGTGGTATGTTTGTTCAGTCTGCAAAATTTGTAGAGAACCATAGCGGAAATATCAACGATATCTCGATTTATGGACAGGATTCCAACCCGACCACATGGAAGCTGGCACAGATGAACCTTGCTATCCGTGGCATTGAACCCGACCTTGGTAAGTATGCAGCAGATACATTCCTTGATGACCAGCACCCGACCATGCGGGCAGACTATATTATGGCGAATCCCCCTTTTAACCTGTCGAATTGGGGCGCAGAGCAGCTCAAAGATGATGTACGCTGGCAGTATGGTATGCCGCCTGCAAGCAACGCGAACTTTGCATGGCTTCAGCACATGATTTATCATCTTGCACCGGGCGGCCGCATGGGTATGGTGCTTGCAAATGGTTCTCTTTCCTCTCAGTCTGGCGGTGAAGGTGACATCCGCAAAAATATTGTGAATGCTGACCTTGTGGACTGCATCATTGCCATGCCGACACAGCTTTTCTATACGACCCAGATTCCGGTGTCGCTCTGGTTCATCTCCAAACGCAAAAAGCAACCTGGCAAAACTCTGTTCATTGACGCTCGGAAGATGGGCGTTATGGTAAGCCGCAAGTTGCGTGAATTGACCGATGAGGATATCAAAAAGATTTCCGATACCTACAATGCCTATGTTGAGGGCACACTGGAAGATGTAAAAGGATTCTGCGCAGTTGTTGATACAGAGAAAATTGCAGAGCAGGACTATATCTTGACACCGGGTCGTTATGTTGGTGTTGAGGAACAGGAAGATGATGGTGAACCGTTTGAAGAAAAAATGGCTCGGCTGACTTCTGAACTTTCGGATTTATTCAAGCAGTCACATAAGCTGGAAGCAGAAATTAAGGAGAAGTTGGGGGCGATTGGGTATGAAATCTGAATGGACATATCGCCCACTTGGTGAGCTTGTATCTTTTGCATCAGGAGGAACACCGAGTAAAAAAAGAGATGGTTATTGGGGTGGAACTATTCCTTGGATTAGTGCAAAGACATTGAAAACGGAGAATATCGACACATCTGATTTGTTTATAACAGAAGAAGGGCTAAAAGCTGGAAGCAAGATTGCGCCGAAGGGAAGCATCTTACTTCTTACACGAGGAAGCGGTCTTTTTAATGGAATACCAATTGCTAGAGTTGAAAAAGATGTGGCTTTCAATCAAGATATAAAGTGTCTGGATTCATATGGAGAAGTGGAAAACGAGTTTATATTTTATTGGTTGTTGTCGCAAAAAGATTATTTGATGGCAAAGGTTGGAGTTACAGGAATTGGAGCGGGAAAATTTGATTTAGATTTTTTACAAAAGCTAATGATTCCGATTCCGAGTGAGCGAGAAAGAAAAAGTATCGTTGGATTCGCAAATAGCATCAGCGAAAAAATTAGATGTAATGCAAAGGTAAACGATAATTTAGCGGCTTAAAGCTGGATATCACGCACATCAATTTCCCCGGACATAATCTTTGGCAAAAGGGTATTTCTAAGAGCGGTGAGTTTTCGATCCTCAATTCGATTTGAAATAATCAAGTCAAAAAGTGGTTTTATTGAGGCACCAATTCGCTTATAATCGTATTTAGAGGGAATAATTACTTCTACCTTTTCAAGTTCTTCCCTTTTGATATGCCCCATAGTTGTTGCCTTATCTGCTGCAACAGCAATGAATCTGTCAAGATGATGTGCTGTCCACAAATAATAGAACCACTTGTCATAGTTATTCGAGGTCACTTTGAAAAGATGCTGATTTAATCCACAGGTTCCGCCACACCAAATATCAACCAAAAGACTACCCGACCAAGAAAATATAATATCTCCATCATGAATAATATACTCCGACTTGATACTGGGTGAGCAAAGCTCGCTGCTGGCATCGCAAATACCTTGTCTTAATTCTTTGATTTTTAATACGGGAAGTCCTGTTTCACCATCTTTAGGACGGTATTTTTGCATTGCCAGCCCATTCAAATAGTCTGCAATGTCCAAAAGATTTCCAGTTTTCCATCCATCTGGAAGAAAATCAAGGTCAAGGAAGTTCTCAGAAAAAATTGCTTTTACCTGAGCATATAAATTATCGTTTATAAAAGAAATGAAGGGATAATATGGAAGATTTTGATAATGCTAAGACAAGAAATCCGAGGGAATGCGTTGTTACAAACCTTAATAGCTACTTGACCTACATTTCTGATATAAAGGAAACCATAAAGAAAGAAGAAGGCGCGGAAGTGAGCACAAAGCACTATTTCTTCCGTGGACAGGCTAGCAACGAATGGAACGTCATGCCGGGAGTGTTCCGTGGTGGGATGCTGCCACATGAAGCAGAATTGATAAACGCAGCTTACACACGGAATCCTGATGACTTTCGAAAATTGACAACAGATTTTGAAAAACTCGCAAAATTGCAGCACTACGGGTTGCCAACAAGACTGTTGGACGTGACGGAAAATCCGCTAGTGGCACTGTATTTTGCCTGCCAAAACAATCAAGAGAAAAAGATAACTGACGGAAAGACTACGTTATTGCCGCCGACCGATGGGAAAATCTATTATAAGCGCGATTACGGAAAAAGCTATAGCGACATAGAGATCAAAGTGCTGGCATATTTAGCGAGCCATGAGATTTCGGGCGATTATACATTAGAAAAGCTGCTTTCGGATTTGAACAAGTATGGAATTTATACAGATAAAGAAGCAGAAGAGTGCAGGGTAAGTGAGTATAAAAGCTTGCTTTCGATTATTCAAAGAAATTATTTTGTGATTTCCAATTTGAATAATGAAAGATTGGTGCGGCAAAGCGGTTCTTTTTTAATCTGCGGAAAATATAATGTTCAGCTTAAAGAAAAAATCGGACAGAGCATTGTTAAACGGGCATATAGCGATGTTCAAGACGAGTTTGAACTACAAAGTTTTAGAATACCAGCGGGAAGAAAAGACGCGATTTTAGAGGAACTGAGTTTTTACAATATCAACGAAGGAACGCTGTTCCCGGAACTTGAGCACCAGATGGCATATATTAAAAGCAATTATGCGAACACACAAAAGCCTATGGTTGATCGGTTTGTGAAAACAGAAGTTCCGATAACAAGTATTAGAGAAGTGCGTGATTCAGATGTTTCAGATGATAAAGTGGACGAGATTAATTCGAGAAGCATTGCATAATGCTGTGCATCCAGAAATTTTTGATGATTGTTATGTTGCAATTCAAAAGAATCTGATGCCGGATTGGTATCGTAGGAAATTGGACTCAGTAAAGTTCGATTGGCACTAACGGATACATTGGATAATGGTACGCCGATGGGACGTGCGGTGGCAAAAAGAGCGGCGCATTCTATCGTTACAAAGATTGTGAATGCCATTGCGCAAGAATCGAATACAGCAACTTCGGATAATAGTTGAGGAGAAAAATCATGCTTTCATTTACCGAAGATACCTTTGAACAAGCGGTCGTAGAGCTATTTGAAAATATGGGTTACACCCACATTTATGCTCCTGATATGAACCGGACGGATTACAGCCGCCCGCTACTGGACGATGTTTTGCGGGATTGTCTGGTGCGGCTGAATCGCAGCCTTCCGGCTGTGGCAATTGATGAAGCCATCCTGAAACTGAATGATTTTGATGCAGGAAGCCTATTGCAGAAGAATATTATTTTTATGGACTATCTGCAAAACGGCATCACTGTCAAATATGCAGTCAAGGGTGAAGAACGGTCTTCGGTAGTAAAGCTGATTGATTATGCAGATGCAGACAAAAATGATTTCTATGTGGTAAACCAGTATACCTTCGTGGAAAATGGAAACAACCGCCGCCCGGATATTATTTTGTTTATCAATGGCTTGCCGCTGGTTTTGATGGAACTGAAAAGTCCTTCCAAGGACGAAGTGGGCGCAGAAAAAGCATACAACCAGATTCGGAACTACATAAAGGACATCCCTTCGATGTTCTATTATAATGCAATCTGCGTAATCAGCGACCTTTCGACCAATAAGGCGGGAACAATCACTTCTGGACTTGACCGTTTTATGGAGTGGAAAACAAAGGATGGCGATTACGAAAATACGGCGTATGCGCAGTTTGATACCTTCTATGAGGGAATGTTCCAGAAAGCACGGCTACTGGACATTCTGAAAAACTTTATCCTGTTTTTCGGTGATGGGCAGAAGCCGATTAAAATTTTGGCTGGGTACCACCAGTATTTTGCAGTGCGAAAAGCTATCGAAAAGGCCAAGATTGCCACTAAAACGGATGGCAAGGGTGGTGTGTTCTGGCATACGCAGGGCAGCGGGAAATCGCTGTCGATGGTATTCTACGCCCATTTACTGCAAGAAGCTTTGGATAGCCCCACCATCGTTGTGATGACGGACCGCATTGACCTTGACGATCAGCTCTACACGCAGTTCGCCAGGTGCGCGCCGTTTTTGCGCCAGACACCTGTACAGGCAACCAGCAAGGAAAATCTAAGCAAGCTGCTGGATGGCCGAGAAGCAAACGGCATCATCTTCACCACGATGTTCAAGTTCGAGCGTGGCGAGAAGCCGCTCTCCGAACGGCGGAATATTGTGGTGATGGCCGATGAAGCCCATCGCGGACAATATGGTTTTGATGAGAAAATTGTCATCAAAGAAAATGAACAGGGTGAAAAAGAAGCACATACAGTGATTGGAAATGCCCGAATCATCCATGATGCCCTGCCGAATGCAACCTACATAGGCTTTACGGGAACGCCGATTTCGGCAAAAGATAGAAATACGCGTGAAGTTTTTGGTGATTATATCGATGTTTACGATATGACACAGGCGGTGGAAGATGGTGCAACGCGTCCGGTTTACTACGAGAGCCGTGTTATCAAACTCCACCTCGACCAGAATACACTGGCCTTGATTGATGCGACCTACGACGCACTGGAACAGCAATCGGACGCTGCAACGATTGAAAAAAGCAAAAAGATGCTGGGGCAGATGGAGAGTGTGCTGGGGGCAGATTCTACCATTCAATCCCTGTGCGAGGATATTGTCATCCATTACGAAAAGTACCGCGCTAATCTTTTGACGGGCAAGGCGATGATCGTGGCGTATTCGCGCCCGATTGCGATGAAGATTTATCGAAAACTTCTGGAGCTGCGCCCGACATGGAACGAAAAAATCGGCGTAGTTATGACGGGTGGCAACAATGACCCGGAGGATTGGAAAGAAATCATCGGTACAAAATCTCACAAAGAAGAACTTGCCCGGAAATTCAAAGACAACGATGACCCGATGAAGATTGCCATTGTTGTGGATATGTGGTTGACAGGTTTTGATGTGCCTTCACTGGCTACGATGTATGTTTACAAGCCAATGCACGGATACAATCTGATGCAGGCCATCGCGCGTGTCAACCGCGTGTTTAAGGACAAAGAGGGCGGCTTGATTGTAGATTACGTTGGCATTGCATCTGCCCTCAAAGCCGCTATGAAGGAGTATACCAAGCGTGACCAGTCCCGATATGGCGATATGGACATTGCCAAAGTTGCTTATCCAAAGTTTCAGGAAAAGCTTCAGGTGTGCAAAGATTTGTTGCACGGCTTTGATTTCAGCGGATTTATTGGCGGTTCTCCGTTGATGATGGCAAAGCTGGTCACTGGCGGCGTAAACTTTGTTCTGGACGCAAAAGCACCCAAGCGCAAAGATCTGTTCCTGCGAGAAGCTCTGCTGCTGAAACAGTCGCACTCTCTGTGCTCTAGCATGACCACGGAGCAGGAGCGACATGAAGCGGCCTATATGGAAGCAGTCCGTTCTACGGTGGTGAAGATCACCTATGGTGGGAGTGGCGGCAAGACACTTTCTTTGAAAGAAATCAATGCTCAAATCAATGAGTTGCTAAAGGCGAGTATCCAGAGCCAAGGCGTTATCAGCTTGTTTGACAGCAAGCAGGCGGATGAAAATATCAGCCTGTTTGACCCGGCGGTGTTGGATGAAATTTCAAAAATGAAGGAAAAGAACATTGCCGTAGAAATTTTGAAAAAACTTATGGCAGAGCAAGTTTCACTGTATAAACGGACAAATGTTGTGCAGTCTCAGAAGTTTTCAGAAAAGATTACACAGTTGATGAACTCTTACTACAATGGCTTGATTACAAACGAGGAGGTCATCAAGGAACTTCTGAAAACGGCACAGGAGATTACAGAACTGTATAACAACGGTAAAAAGCTGGGCTTGACGCAGGAAGAACTGGCTTTTTACGATGCTCTGACAAAGCCGGAAAACATAAAGGACTTCTATCAAAATAATGAATTGATTGACTTGACCAGAGAACTTACGGAAATGCTGCGCAAAAATCGGACGATAGACTGGCAGAAAAAAGAAACTGCCCGTGCGAGTATGCGTAAGATGGTGAAGCACTTGCTGAAAAAATATAAGTATCCACCGGAAGATTATGATACGGCAATCAGCACGGTCATTAGCCAGTGTGAGATGTGGACTGACAACATGGTAGTATGAATTGTATGAAATGTCGTTGATTTGTGCTTGACAATCAGATTTCCTTCCTGTAAAATAATTTTAGAAAATACTATTATTGAAAATACGAAAGGCTGTTTTATGGGAAAGATGATTTTAGATGACCTCCGCAAGCGTCTGGAACGTCTGGACGAAGACGCAGACCTGATGATCGACAATAACGACCGCTATCAGATGGTGATTGTGGGTGGCAGTGCGTTTATTTTGTTGGGCAAGCTGACCCGCGCTACCCATGATATTGATGCCTTGAGCGTTCCAAAAGAACTGTACAGCTTGCTCGGTAAGTACGACATCAACACCGATGTGGAAGCCTATATCGACAATTTTCCGTACAACTTCCAAGACCGGCTGCAGCCGCTGCCCTTTGGTGGCACAAAGGTGCAGTTCTACACACCCAGTCTGGAAGACTTAGTGATTGCAAAGCTCTGCTCTTTCCGGGACACCGACAAGGTAGACGTAGAGAGCGAAGCTGTGCGGAACTCTTTGGATTGGGCCTTGCTGGAACACCTTGCAACGGATGAAGATGAACTGAAAGCCAGCATCTTGAACGACTGGCGGTATCGGGATTTCTATATCCGCTATCAGGAGTATGTAGAGAGGTGGAGACCATGCGAAAGCTGACATTTGAGGGTTTCTTGAAGCAGTATGTGGCAGAGCTTTCCGGGGTGCAGACGGCTAGTATTCATAAGCTGGCAGATTGTCTGAGCGAGAATCCCCGCCTGAAAGAACCGCTGTTTCTCTATGCTTTGGCCTATGATAAAGTAGAACTGCTGCTCCGCTACACCGCGAACAGCACTGTTGCTGCGGAATATGAGCAGCTTTCCAACCGCTATTCACTGGCGCAAATGCTGCTGTTTCTGGAAAAATCAGTCGCCGGAATTGCCGGAGGGCTACTGGAAAGTCTGGCGCAGTTATTGTTCAGTACGAGATTCTGCTCTTGCAGACAATGACACAAAAGATCTGATCCATCGCCGGGTATTGGAACTTCAACAGAAAAAGAAATTGACGAATTATCGCCTTTACACAGACTTGAAGTTGAATCCGGGCAATGTGAATGCATGGCTCAAACACAACGATTCCAGCAAAATGAGCCTTGACTGTGCACGGCAGATTTACAAGTATGCAAAAAGCTACCCATCTGTTCGATAAGAAAAAGGAAGTGAGTCTATGACCGCCGTAATTTACGCCCGCTATTCCAGCGATAACCAGCGCGAAGAATCCATCGAGGGACAGATTCGGGAATGCACGGCCTACGCGGAAAAGAACGGCATCACGGTCATCAAACACTACATTGACCGTGCATTCTCTGCCAAAACGGACAATCGCCCGGAGTTCCAGCAGATGATCAAAGACAGCGGCAAGAAGCTGTTTGATGTTGTTCTACGTCTGGAAATTTGACCGCTTTGCCCGGAATCGTTTTGATAGCGCAAATTACAAGATGATCCTGAAAAAGAACGGTGTCCACCTGATCTCCGTTATGGAACCCATTGCCGAGGGCTCACAGGGCATTCTGGTGGAAACGCTGCTGGAAGGCATGGCAGAATACTATTCGGCAGAGTTGTCCGAAAAGGTGATTCGTGGTCAGACCGAGAACGCCTTGAAGGGTAAGTGTACTGGCGGTACGGGAACCATTGGCTATAAAATCGACGAGGACAAGTTTTTATCATCTTGACCCGCTGACTGCTCCGCTGGTGCTGGAAGCCTTTCAGCGGTATGACAACGGCGATAAAATGGTGGAGATCGTAAACTTCCTCAACGACAAGGGTGTCCGCAATATGCAGGGCGGCAAAATGACCCACAGCAGCGTGAACACCATGTTGAAGAACCGTCGTTACATTGGTGAATTGTCTTTCCGGGATATCGTTGTGCCGGATGCGATTCCGGCTATCGTTCCGAAAGACCTGTTTGACCGGGTGCAGAAGCGTTTGGATAAGAACAAGCGTGCCCCTGCCTGTGGCAAGGCAGACGAGGAATATCTGCTGACCACCAAGCTGTTCTGCGGCAAGTGCGGTGCTCTGATGTTCGGCGAAAGCGGAACCAGTGCTACCGGGCGCACTTACTATTATTATAAATGCGCCAACGTCAAGCGGCGCAAGGGCTGCAACAAAAAGACCGTGCAGAAAGAATGGCTGGAAGAACTGGTCGTCCGGGAAACCATGAAGCTGATTCAGGACGATGCGGTGATCGACAAGATCGTTCAATTGGTCATGGATGTCCAGAATCAGGAGAACACCACGATCCCGCTGCTGGAAAAGCAACTGCGAGAGGTCAACAAAAAGCTGGACAACCTGATGAAGGCGATCGAGGACGGCTTGTACACCCGGACAACAAAAGGAGCGGCTGGAAGCGCTGGAAAGCCAGAAAGATGAGCTGACTGTAAAAATCGCAGATGAAAAATTGAAGAAGCCCAGCTTCAATGAGGATTTCATCCGATTCTGGCTGATGAAATTTAGAAAGTTCG
>ENA-OQKQ01000655-OQKQ01000655.1-human-gut-metagenome-genome-assembly--contig:-NODE-655-length-10350-cov-2.822850_pt1 | contig 10350 bp, 15 predicted proteins | sample MGYA00242651_ERZ504803 | MGnify/ENA primary metagenome ERZ504803 (study PRJEB26092, sample SAMD00036380) | human gut metagenome | host: Homo sapiens | study: EMG produced TPA metagenomics assembly of...
ATTTTCTTTGGTAAATGCTCCATGTTCGACCTCCTGTATTCAGTTTTTTTCAGAATCCAGTTGATCGTGTCCCTGTTCATGATAAATTCAAGGCAACTGAACTCTTCACGAACAAGTATGGCATATCGTGGCCAAGTTTCTGGTAGTTGGTGCCATAGCTTGGGCTATTGCCGCGTGTGTCCGAGGTGTTGAAGCCGTCGATGGTCTCTTTGCCGAGAGCTTCGGACAGTTCTTTCAGGGTCGTCGGCTCACTGCCGCCCAGAAAAATTTGACTGTCCATGTTGCCCACGATGGTATCCGCGTTGTCTTTGTAGATGGCTTTCAACTGGCTTCTGGTTTGCAGCACAAGGCAGGCCGAAATCTCGCGGCTGCGGATGGTTGCCACCAGTTTTTCCAGCTGCGGAATCTGGCCAATGTTGGCACACTCGTCGATCAGGCAGCGCACATGGACAGGCAGCTTTCCGCCGTACACATCATCTGCCTTGTCACAGAGCAAATTGAAAAGCTGGGAGTAGATCATGCTGATAAGGAAATTAAACGTGCTGTCCGTATCCGACATGATAAGGAATAAGGCTGTTTTTCGGTCGCCCAGCTTATCCAGCTCCAGCTCATCGTACATGGTCGCATCCCGGATTTCTTGGATGTCAAAGGGCGAAAGGCGGGCACCGCAGGAAATCAGGATGGATTTTGCGGTCTTGCCGCTGGCGAGCTTGTATTTCTTATACTGCCTCACGGCGAAGTGCTGGGGGCTGCGGCGTTCCAGCCCGTCAAACATATAGTCCACCGCGTTTTTGAAGGTTTCGTCATCCTCCCGGACTTCCATGCTGTTTATCATTTCCACCAGCGTATTCATGTTGCGTTCTTCCTCCGGCCCCTCAAAGACGATGTAGGCCACAAGGGCACAGTACAAGAGGGTTTCGGCTTTGGTCCAGAACTCGTCGCCCTGACCTTCACCTTTGGTGTTAGTCATAAGGGTCGTGACCAGCTTCAAAATATCCTTTTCCTCGTGGATATATGCGAACGGATTGTAGCGCATGGACTTGTGAAAATTTATGGTGTTCATCGTCCTGATTTTATATCCGTTCTTCAGCAAGGCAAGGCCGCATTCTTGAATGAGACCGCCTTTTGGGTCAGTCACCACGAATGAAACTGGATGGCTTTTAGACGTACATTGAAGCAAGTTCGGCTTGATAAAGTACCTTGTTTTACCGCTGCCAGAGCCACCGACCACCAGCACGTTTTTGTTCGTGCATTTTTGGGGTCAGGTGGACGGTTGCTCATCATTAGGCGTTCCGTTTTGGTCAGTATGATGTTATCCTCAAATTTCGGAGCCATAAATGGTGCAATATCTGCCGGTGTGCCCCATCGGGCGGAGCCATACTCCATGCCGTGTCGGTACTTTTTGGCGTTTTTGCTTTTCAGATAGACGGCCAGCCTCAGTCCAGCACCACAGCATAAACCCACCAGCAAATCAAGCGGATGCAGGCTGGGCAGAGGGTTTGCAAACGCCACCGGAATGGTGCCCATCAGCGACATGATTTTATCGCCCAGTTCCTTGCCCTCGGCAAGCCGCCATGCCTCGCCAAGATTGGTCGCAGCCAGCCCAATCACCAGATAGGGCAGGTACAAGGCCAGCAGCTTGGTGAACTTTTTCTTATTCATAAGCCACGTTCCTCCTCTTTGTGCCGTACTTTGTCGGGGAGGTTGGCAATGACCTGTGCCAGATCGTGCAGCTTGGCCAGCACAGAGGGACGCTCGGCCTTGTTCAATACTGCTGCCGAATACTCCTTGAACGCAGCGTTCAGAGCGTCTGCATCCTGTGCCTTGAAGAAAATCAGAAACCGAGGTGGTGTGCAGGACAGGTCTTTTTGGATGGCGTAGTCGATGTGATACCGCTTAGCGCAGCGGTCAAAATCCTTGATGCCAGTCTTTTCGATTTCCAGATTGGTCACACCCCGGTTCTGCCGTATGAGCCGCTTCATGGACTGCTTGCCCTGCGATGCACTCTTGTCGTACTGGCGCAGAAAGAACTGCGCCCCTCTCAGGAGTGTGCGGGCAGACAGCTTCGCAGTCGAGATGGCGAAGTTGACCGTCTTGTGCTCGATTTCTTCCTGCATTTCCATCACCTCCAGAGCAGAGAATCAGGCTCAACGGTCATGTCCGGCATCTTTCGGCGGTGCAGTTTTGCTATCTTCCGGGCTGACTGCCTCATCCGGTACACGAACAATCATCATCCGATGCCCCAGCTGGATAAAATCTTCCGGCTGATGAAAATGCTCCTCGTACTTCTGCGCCAGCTACCGGGGAGAGAGATGCAAAATCTTCCTCACCCAGACCGACCACCAGAAAGGTTCCGGCAACCACATCATAGGCTTCGCCGCTTCCGTCCCGCAGGGCGCGGTTCAGCGGCAGACCCATCAGCTTACCCTCATCGTTGTAGACGATGGCAACAGGATCACTGAACGGGTAGCTGGCACCGATGTTGCCGCCGACTGCCTGCTGCAAGGCTTTCAGGTCAGGGTCGATCTCGACCTGCTTCGGGTAATGCCCCGGTGCGATTTCCAGCACCGTCAGGGTGTTCTTCTCCTGCTCCATGCTTGTCCTCCTCAAATTTGATGGCGATTTTCCTGTCCGGCGCGTGCCGCATTCATCAGGGCTGCGATAAAGACCCGCAGAGCGCACCGGCTTCATAGATCAGAAAGTCTTTCACGAACTCCATTACGCAACCTCCGAAAGCTCAACACCAACATGGCGCGTCTCAGCATCATCGTAGAAAAACAGATGCTCCCGAATAAAATCTTCCACATCGACCTTTTCATATCGGCTCGGAAGCATAAGACAACGCTCATTTTCCTTGCGGCAAAGAAATGCCGTGCCGGTCAGGATTTTTCTTCCGTTTGCAGCGAGAATCTGCTCTGGCTGATAGCGAATCTGGAAATCCGTATGCGGAACGTCAAAGACTTCGTAAGTTCCCTCAAAGTAAGGAAACTTCTTTTGAGGTGATTCATCAAACGGCACACACTGAACGCCTTTTTCGGCACTGATAAGGGCAACTTCCGGCCCAACCTCGAAATAGTGATTCAGCTCCTTGATGCACTCCTCGATAATTTCATCGTGTGACAAGCCCGGATACATTGCAGCAAACCTCGCTTTCCGGGCTTTCCGCTGTTCTCTTTTTTCTCTGGTTGACATAAGGACACCTCACTCCATGCAGATGCAGGGAAGCTTCTGGCCGTCAGCCATCAGGGTAACGCTGTGGCGCATCAGGTACTTCTGAAAGAGGTAGACCTGATCGATCGTCAGCGAGATGAACTCGCCATCCATATTGGTGCGCACCAGAATGACCGGACCGGTCAGATAGTGCTTGCCCGCCAGTTTCAGCACCTGCGCCGGGTTGTAGCTGAGCAGCAGCGAGCTGTCGGGGATGTTCAGGTACGCATCATCCTCGTCAAAGCAGGGCAGAATGTCGGGAGCCTCGTCCAGCGTGATGACTGTCAGTTCCATATCCGGGGCGATGGCAGCAAAATAGATCTCGCCACTGCTCCGGCTCTCCGACAGTGCCGCACAGATGTGCATATCAATGGTGACTTCCTCGGAACGAATAATGGGATTAGAATCATTTTTCATAGGCATTTTCTCCTTTTTTCTAAAGAAAAAGACCCAACCGGGTCTTTCCAATTCATATCCTGTCAGCGTTCTTCACTGTGCTGACGCTTTTTCTGCCACTGCTCCAGCAGCTTGATGATGGTATCTTCCATCTGTTTGGGCGTATAGCTGCGGGGAAAGTATTTTCTCAGGGTGTCATTTTTGATGGTCACCGTATCAAGCTCGCTCTTTTTCTCCTCGCCCATAATGGCAACGATCGTCTCCGTTGTAAAAGTTCCATCCTGAGCCAGCTTCTTGATACGCTTTGCTTGTGAGACAGAGGAAAGTTCTGGGTATCATCCATTGCCCGGATCACTTCCTGCTGTTGTTCAGGAGAAAGATAGGAAAGCTCCACAGCAGGATTGAAGGACACGGTTTTGTTATCCACCATGTCCAGCAGTTCTGGAATAAGGTTGGTCAGACGGATGAAACGTCGAACAGTCTCACGACTTTGATTATTCTCTGCGCCCAGCTTTTCATTGCTCCGCAACTTCGACACAACTTGTGTCGAAGTTAAATCTGACCTTGTACCTTGATTTTTCATGGCATCCAACTTCATTTTGTACGCAAACGCTCTCTCGCTGGGCAGAATATGCTCACGCTGCAAATTGCTATCTACCATGAGGATTATGGCAGCATCATCGTCCATCTGGCGCACAATGACCGGCAGGGTTTCCAGTCCGGCCAGCTCCGCAGCGTGTTGACGGCGGTGCCCGGAGATAATTTCATAGCCGCCCTTCGGTCTAGGGCGGGCAATCAACGGCGAAAGCACACCGTACTGCTTGACACTTTCCACGGTATCGCTCATAGAATCATCGTCCAGAACCTTGAAGGGATGGTTCTTGAATGGAAACAGCTCTCCAATCGGAATCTGCTGCACCTGCTCGCGCTGTTCTTCCTGCCGGGATTCTTCGGTGGAAAAAATATCATCGTAGCTGCTCAGACTGGCGTTTACGCTGCTTTTTGGCATCGGCCAGCACCTCCTTCGTCAGAGATTTATAGGCTTCTGCCACTTTGCCTTTCGGGTCATGGACAAAGATGCTCTTACCCGCCGCGCTGATTTCCGCTGCACGGACGGAGTGGGGAATCGTCTGACCGAACACTTTGATGTGCTTTCCGTATGCCTGCCGGATCAGCGTGTCGATTTGTCGGCCATAGTTGGTGCGGTTATCTGTCATCGTCAGCAGGATGCCTTCGATTTTCAGCTTTGGGTTGATCTGCCGATGCACCTTGTTGATGGTCTGCAAAAGCTGTTCCAGACCTTTCGCGGAAAGGTACTGTGCCTGTACGGGTATCAGAGCAGTGTCTGCCGCCGCCAGCGCGTTAATGGTCAGCATCCCAAGGGAGGGAGTGCAGTCCAACAAAATATAGTCATAGTCCTGCTTTGCACTGTCCAAGACTTGCTTCAGCATTTTTTCCCGGCTCATGGTATTGACAAGGGCAACTTCCAGCCCTGCCAGCTCAATGTTGGCCGGGATGAGGTCTACACCCTCTGCATGGTGCAGCACACCTTCACCGGGCGGAATGCACTGGTCGTTCATGGCTTTCTGCATCAGGGTAGAAAGAGTAACGGGCAGTTCGTCCGGCTTCTGCCAGCCCATACTAATGGTGAGTGAACCCTGCGGGTCAGCATCTACCAGTAAAACTTTCTTGCCTTCAGCAGCAAGGCCAACACCCAGATTTTCGCAGGTTGTTGTTTTGCCGGTACCGCCTTTCTGGTTGACAACGGCAATCGTGGTTGCTTTCTTAGAAATTTCTATCACCTCCGTTTCGCTAAATCGTGGTTGGTCTGATTCTGATAGTAAAGCTGCATGGTGGTCGGTGCGTTGTACAGAGAAGCGAGCAGGTATTGTTTCATGTTCCTGATTGGGCTGCTGTTCTCTGCAAGGCACTTCAACACAAATTTGATGTGGTCGGCGTTCAGCTTCATAAACCGGCTGCGCACTACCTCGGCAGGGCGGTCATCCCCGGCGATGTGCAGCAGCTTGCGGTTGGTAGCACAGGTGTCCACCAGCAAATCTACGATCTGATAGATGGTGTCCTCATCATCCGGGCAGAGCCGGAGCAGAAGGTCTACCTCCAAAGACTGCGAAAAATATTCTTCCAGTTGGGCGCGCTTACTCATCCCATCCGATTCTTCGGAATAGAAGAGATTAGTCTCACTCATTTCAGTATCATTCTCTTTAGTCTTATTACACCGTGATTTTGCAGGGTCTTGACACGCGATTTTGAAGCCACAAGAATCGTCATTATCACGATTCTTGACACTCTCTTTTGAAGATTCTGCCGAAAAGTTTTTCACATACACCAAACTTGGCTTTCCCTGTCCTCGGCGTTTTCGTTCAATCAGGCCGTACTCTTCCAGTTCTCGTAGCAGCTTGGTGGACTTTTTATCGGCACAGCCCAATGAATCCTGCACCTCCTGCACAGTATAGATGATGAACACCCGCCCAGCCTTGTCCAACCAACCATTCCGGGCTGACAGGCTCATGCGGTCCAGCAGGATGCCGTACAGCGTTTTGGCATCTGTGGAAAGCGGTTGGAAGCGGCTATCCTGAAACAACAGCTTGGGAATCCGGTAGAAGGAGAACAGCTCGCTGGACTGCCCATAGAAGTAATCAAGGTCTGCGGTTCTTGTCGGCTTTCTTTCGGGCATAGAGAATATCCCATTTTTCAGGTGTGGAACGGAATACATTGACCTGCTTCTTATAAGGGCAGTGGGCATACAGGCAGGTGCGGAACTTGAAATCGGGCCGATAGTACGGACACAGCTTGCAGCTGTCCGGGGCACGGTCAGAACCTTCGCCAGCGGCGATCACATGGTGCATGGAGTGCTGAACATGGCGCAGAGCTTCGTTTCGCTTGTGGCTCACTTGGCATCACCTCGTTTCTCCAGCGGTGCCATCAGGTCTTTGTAGCAGGGAACCAGCACACAGGGCTTTGCCCGCTTGTAGGGGCACCCTTCGCACTTGCTGGGGCCTTTGGGCGGCTCAATCAGATAGTAGCAGTTCTCTTTGCCGAGAACACAGCCCTTCTTTCGATTCTTCCAGAAGAAGCAGTGCCGGCAATCTGCCGGGCGGGAAGCATGGTAGCGGATACCGTCCATCGTGACGGTCAGAACTTTTTTCATCGGTAAACCCTCCTTTGACGGATTCGGGAAGTTCAGCCCGAAAACAAAAAAGCGCGTTCCTCTTTCTGTTCCGAGAGAACAGCGAGTGAACGCGCTATGTATGGAGAAAAGTGTTTTGCACGGTTTTGGGCAGGAATGTGGAAAATAGATTTACACAAATTATCTTGTATTTACATGGATTTACAGGAAAGCGGCTACCAATATTAGCAGAGAGCCGGAAAGCAGAGTTCAAAAGGTGCTTTATGGGGCTTCATTAGCTGGAAACCCGATTTTATTAGCTGGAACCGAAAATTCTGCTAATGGCATTAGCTGGCTAATTTTGGTGATAGGTTCAAAATGAAAAATGCGAAGATCGTCTTTCACATGGAAAAAATGACCTTCGCATTTTCATAAAGGGATACCCCAGACAGGATTCGAACCTGCGGTCTCCTCCTTAGGAGGGAGGCGCTTTATCCAGCTAAGCTACTGAGGCATATTATGTATTATCGTTGATTTTTTGAAATTCAACGCGCTTGGAAACGAATATGCAGAATGATTTTCACACCGAAGTGACCGACTGCGTTGCAACCGGAACGGTGTTAAACTTGTTGCATCAAAATTTGTTGAGAAAACCGTGATTCTCGGTTTTGCTTTTGAATAGAGCAATCACTTCTGCACCCAAGGTATCAGGTTGACCGAATTCTTAGGAGGCGAACGCTCTATCCTGCTGAGCTACAGAGACTTATATTAAATTGAGACTGGCAACGATCACTTTTCCCCGTAAGGCAGCTGGTAGAGCACAACCTTAGGAGGCTTGCGCTCTATCCATCTGAGCTACGGAGACGAATGCCCTATTATAATACAGCATTTTGCGGATAAAATCAAGTTGAACCGGAGGGCAAAATGGTGTATGCTATAGAGGAAATGAAAATAGCCGCGGCAGGCTTTGCCGCGTGCGGAGGAACTTATGGAAAAGGCAAAAGGGAAAAAGCTGTTTTACCGCCCGGCGGGCAAGCGCAAGGGGATGTATACGCCTACGCAGATCATCTGTGTGAGCTTTGTCATCGTGATCGCGCTGGGCACCTTTCTGCTCAGCCTGCCTGTTGCCAGCAAGCATGGGCGGCTGGATGTACTGGATGCCATGTTCACCGCCACAAGCGCTACCTGCGTTACTGGTCTGATTGTGCGGGATACCTGGACCCAGTTCACCTACTTTGGGCAGGCGGTGATCCTGCTGCTCATTCAGGTGGGTGGTCTGGGGTTGGTCACCCTCACCAGCTTCTTCGCGCTGGCTATGCGGCGGCGCATGGGCTTCCGCGATCTGCGGCTGCTGGGAGAAAGCGTCTCAGCGGACGGATATGCGCAGGCCAAGGACGTGCTGAAGATCGTGGTGGGACTGGCTGGCCTGTTTGAAGGCATTGGCATTGTGCTGCTACTGTTCGCCTTTGTGCATCAAAGAACGCTTTGATGTAGATGTGGAATTTGGACAGGGCAATATTGTATACAAAGAGACGATAGCAGATGTTGTAGAAGGTGTTGGGCATTTTGAACCGTTAAGACATTATGCAGAAGTACATTTGTTGATGGAACCGCTGGAGAGGGGAAGCGGAGTTGTTATCGACACACAGTGCAGCGAAGATGTATTGGATAAGAATTGGCAGAGACTGATCATAACACATTTATTAGAAAGAGATCATAGAGGTGTTTTAACAGGAGCACCGATCACAGATATCAAGATCACGCTGGCAGCAGGACGGGCACATCAGAAGCATACAGAAGGTGGAGACTTCCGTCAGGCGACATACCGTGCAGTAAGACAGGGGCTTCGTATGGCACAGAGTGTTTTATTAGAGCCATATTATAAGTTCCGGCTGGAAGTTCCACAGCAGATGATCGGAAGAGCTATGACAGATATTGAAAAGATGCAAGGTACGTTTGATACACCAGATACTGTAGGAGAGATGTCAGTGCTTCAAGGAATAGCACCAGTTTCTACGATGCAAGGATACCAAAAAGAAGTATTAGCATATTCCAAAGGTATGGGAAGATTATTTACAACTTTAAATGGATATGATATCTGCCATAATGAAGAAGAAATCATAGAAGCCAGTGGATATGATCCAGATAGAGATCTTGAAAATCCATGTGGATCTGTTTTCTGTTCCCATGGAGCCGGGTATAATGTCGCATGGAATGAGGTACCAGAACATATGCATTTAGAGAGCGTTCTTGCGAAAGAAATCGAGGAAGAGGAATTTGATGAACTGACACAGCGAAGGGCTTATATTGAAGAAGAATCAATTGATACAGAGGAAATCGATCGGATTCTTGAACAAACATTTTATGCAAACCAGCATAATAAAAGTAAATGGAAGAAGAAGAAAACAGCAAGGCTTGTACAGGATTATCATACATCTGCAGAAAAATCATCGGTAAAAAGAGATATGTCCAAGAAATACCTGCTGGTTGATGGATATAATATCATTTACGCATGGGATGATCTGAAGGAATTATTAGATACGAATGTAGATGCAGCCAGAGGAAAATTACTTGATGAGATGAGTAATTATCAGGGAATGAAGGGCATGGAGCTGATCGTTGTGTTTGATGCATATCGTGTGAAAGGACATGAAACAGAGATCACAGATTACATGAATATTCATGTAGTCTACACAAAAGAAGCAGAAACAGCAGATCAGTATATTGAAAAATTTGCTCATACCCATGGACGAAAATACGATGTAACAGTTGCAACATCCGATGGATTGGAACAGATCATTATCCGCGGACAAGGCTGCCGTCTGCTTTCTGCAAGAGAATTAAAGAGAGACTATGAAGAAGCAAAAGCACAGATCAGAACAGAATATCTGGAGAATCAGAAAAATGAGAAAACTTATATGATGGATGGAATATCCTTGGAGAAAGAACAGCCAGAGAAGGAAAACTGATCATACAAAAATGGAGGCGGTAACATGGGGAAGATTTATCTGGAAGGTGCAGATAATACGAGAGACCTTGGCGGATTAAAAACGACAGAAGGTGCAGTGATCAAAGATAAACAGCTGATCCGCAGCAACCGTTTATCAAGGATTACGCAGAAAGATAAGATTTTACTGGAAACAGAATATCATTTACAGAAAATTCTGGATTTAAGAACACCAATGGAAGTAGAACAAGAGCCAGATCTGGAAGTGGCGGGAGCTGTTTATGAGAATATTCCGTTTTTTATGGAAAGCATGGTGGGAGTCAGCCGGGAGCAGGAAACAAGAAAACAGATGTTACATATGGAAGAATTTCCAGAGATGTCAGATATTTATAAGATGATGATCAAAGAAGAATTTTGCAGAAAGCAGATCTCACAAGCAGTCAGAGAGATTATGAATAAAAAAAATGGTGCGATTTTATGGCATTGTACAGAAGGAAAGACCGTTGTGGATTGTATCAGCAACCATTTTATTTTGCTTGATGTGTCTGAAGATGACGTGATGGAAGATTATCTAAAGACCAATAAAGCTGCGATCACAAGAGTAGAAAATTAAAAAGAAACTTCATTTAGCAGGATTGCATCGCGAAAAAATCGAAAAAATGAAGGGTTA
>ENA-OQKQ01000657-OQKQ01000657.1-human-gut-metagenome-genome-assembly--contig:-NODE-657-length-10324-cov-2.446504_pt1 | contig 10324 bp, 10 predicted proteins | sample MGYA00242651_ERZ504803 | MGnify/ENA primary metagenome ERZ504803 (study PRJEB26092, sample SAMD00036380) | human gut metagenome | host: Homo sapiens | study: EMG produced TPA metagenomics assembly of...
ATAGTCAATCTCCCCATTTAACATTTACTTAATTTACTCTTATTCCACTGTTCATGACTTTGATCTGATTCATCTGGATATATTCAATCGTTTCATTTTGATTTTTATACTGTTTCTCAAATTCATGAATACACTTGTTCTTATCGATTTTGTTTGTATTTAGATCAATGCAGTACAAAAGAAAGGATGAATATAGATCTCTTTGTACCATTGTTCCATCACTTAGTTTATACATTCTTTGTGACAACGATTTTTTGATATATGTATCACTCGTATGATCATATTGACTTGCCTTATAGTCATTTGGCACTTCAACATAGATTCTGAACTTCCTTTTAGCCTGACTCTGAAAATAGCCTGGACATCTATTTTTTATAGATCTTCCAAATCTTTTCTTGCGCTTTCCAGTTTTAGCTTTCTTCTGCAGTTTCTTGGCATTCTTTGGCTCTGTCACAAAGATATCCCCTAAGCTTCTTAATTCATTTACTTCTTCATGGATGGCTAAATGTCGATTGGTCGCATTGATTCTGCATAGCTCTGTATGTTTTGTTCTCAACTTCTTATAGCGATTTGAGCATGTCCACTTCACAAAAAGTGGCTTTCATCTCCACAGCAAGCTATGGAGTTTTCGCCACTTAATTATAACATAAACTACTTCTTTAGGTATGAAAGTGCACGTTTATTTACGTTTTTTACGGCAATCTCAAGTTCACGAGCTGAGATTCTTTTGGCGCCATTCGCAAGAATCGCATTTTGAATCAAACCATCACTTGTCGCAACGGATAATTCATATTTCTTTTTCAAATCATGTACAGCTTTTTCAATATAACTATCGGCTGTCTGATTGTATTTTGTATAAATAATATCTAGATTTCCTTGATTGAAATGGGAGCCCGCATTATTTTTAACGCGATAACCATCAAATACTAAAATCACTTTGATTTGTTTATAGCCTTGGTAATTTGAGATTCGATTAATCAATTCATCGCGAGCAGATTCGATATTGACTTTGGCAATATCTTTTAAATCTTGCCAATCATAAATCATATTGTATCCATCAATCATTAAGCATTCTGGCTTTTTATCTTCAATATGAATCTGATTTAAATTTAAATCTACTTTTGTTTTTTTCTTGATTGGCTTTTCAGCTTTCTTGTTGTTTCCACCAAGCGAGTTAAATACTTTCTTTAACTCCTCTTCATGAACCGTATGTTTTACATAAGAAGCATATGAAGTTGTGTTGGCTTCTTTAATTTGTAGGTGCATATGTTCTTTGACTTCATCCCAAGAAACAAAATATCCAGCTCCATGTTCACAGAAAATAGATCCGGTTGGATTGTTTAAATCGGCTTCACTGTCATAATTAGATTCTTTGATGACTTTATCTTGATCAAAACACTCGTGATAATCTTCTAATTCACAAATAAATTGACCTTTACCTTTTGTATACGCAATGACATCTTTTTGATAATCCATTAATTTACGCACAGGGCCTTGACCTTTAATGTGAACAAGGTTGTTCATATCCTCTTCAATTTTGAAGGTGCAATGCTTATTTTCTAAATCAAATAATGCTTTTGAGATAAATTGATTTTCTATAATCAGTTCAAAACTATAATATGGCTCTAATAATATAGACGCAGCCTCTTTTAAACCTTGCCTTATAGCACGATAGGTTGCTTGTCTAAAGTCTCCACCTTCTGTATGTTTTAAATGAGCTTTGCCAGCCACTAAAGTGATTTTTATGTCGGTAATAGGCGATCCCGTTAAAACTCCTTTGTGTTGTTTCTCTTTTAAATGCGTTAAAATCAGATTTTGCCAATTTAAGGCCAAATCATCATTGGAACAATTGGATTCAAATACAAGGCCTTTACCTCTAGGTAATGGTTCAAGTTTTAAATGGACTTCGGCATAGTGTCTTAAAGGCTCAAAGTGACCTACACCAATTACAGTATTTTGGATAGTTTCTTTAAATAAAACTTTACCCGTTGTAAAACCAACTTTCACTTTAGATCTTTTCTCTATTTCCTTTTGAAGAATCTCCATTTGAATGGATCCCATCAATCTCAAGAAAATTTGTTTCGTTTGTTCATCATATTCGATTTGAAGCTGTGGATCTTCTTGAGCAAGTACGCTACAATAGCGCATCATAGTAAGTGCATCTACACCTTCAGGAAGTAATAATTGATAGTTCATGTAGGCATTTAAAAGTGGTTTTGTCATGTCGGATTCAAAGCCTAAACCTTGGCCTACTTCATAGTTGTTTAATCCTTTTAAAGCACAAATCATACCTGGATAGGCGGTTTGCACCATTTCAAATTGTTTTCCATTATACAAACGAATCTGATCCACTTTTTCATCTGCGCCAATTTTATCTTTGGCATTTAATACGCCACCTGTGATTTTTACATGAGTTAAGCGATTGCCTTGGTCATCACTTGATATTTTATATACACGAGCGCCAAATTCTTTTGGATATTCTTTGATAAATGATAAATCAATGATCGCATCCATTAGATCTTCAATGCCTTGAATTTTTAAGGCCGAACCAAAGAATACAGGGAAGCATTCTCTTTTGAAGATGGCTTGTTGAAGAAGTGAAGTATCAATTGTTTCTGCTTCCAGATAATGATTCATGATATCTTCATTCAACATAGATAATTCATCTTCAGCATCTGTGGATTTAAAATCAATGCAGTTGGATGAAAAATGTGTTTTTAGATCATTCATAAGCTCTTCTTTTGTCTTATAACTAATATCCATTTTATTGATAAAAATCAATGTAGGAATGTTATAGTGTTTTAAGCATTTCCAAATCGTTGAAGTATGAGATTGAATACCATCTTGTCCATTGATCAGGAGAATGGCTAAATCTAATACTTGAAGACTTCTTTCCATTTCGCTTGAAAAATCGACATGGCCTGGGGTATCTATCAAGTAGATTTCACTATTTTTCCAACGAAAATGAGCTTCCTTTGAATAAATTGTAATACCTCTTTCTCGTTCTTGACTATCATAATCTAGATAAGCATCTTGATGATCAACACGTCCTAATTTTCGAATTGTTTTTGATGTATAAAGCATACTTTCGATACATGTGGTTTTTCCAGCATCGACATGTGCTAATATTCCAGTTACTATATGTTTCATAAAAACTATTTTATCATGTTGACGCAAATGATAAAATAGAGATAGTTTTTTTCGGAGGAAAATATGAAAGTCTTAATGTTGAATGGAAGCCCACATCCAAGTGGAGTAAATGATTTGGCTTTACGTGAAATGGAAGCTGTATTTAAAGAAAATGGTATTGAAACTGAAATTGTACAAGTTGGAAATGTAGCTGTTCGTGGTTGTATGGCTTGTGGTGCATGTACGAATTTAGGTAAATGCGTATTTGATGATATTGTGAATGAAATTGCCCCTAAATTTGAAAAGGCAGATGGAATTGTTGTTTCAAGTCCAGTATATTATGCCAGTGCGAATGCAACATTGATTGCCGTATTAGATCGTCTATTCTATAGTACTTGTTTTGATAAGACGATGAAAGTTGGCGCAAGTGTTGTATCTTGTCGAAGAGGAGGGGCTAGTGCTACTTTTGATGAATTAAATAAATATTTCACGATTAGTGGTATGCCCGTTGCATCAAGTCAATATTGGAATTCGATTCATGGAAATAATGCGCTTGAAGCCAATCAAGATGAAGAGGGAAAACAGACAATGCGTACTTTAGCTCGTAATATGATTTTCTTAATGAAAAGTATTGCCTTAGGTAAAGAGGCATATGGTTTGCCTGAAAAAGAAGTAAGAAAGGGTACGAATTTTATTCGTTAAAGGTGATTGTATGGTGAATTTAAGACATTCAGATAATATATTTTATGATCGAGAAGGCGATTTATTTGTGATCACAACCGATCTAGATGGTCGTCAAGAAGTGGTTTGTAAGACCAATCTAGAATGTGTGAGTGATGTAATTGCTCGATTGTTAGATATTAACTTTAAAAAGGTTTGTGACAGTGAGAATCGTTTAAATGTGTTAGGTGATTTAGAACAATTTGCGTGTGTATATGCATTAAAATTAATGACCTATAAAACAGTAAAAGGTTTGTATTTAGAGTTTCCTACTTTAGCTAAATATCAAGGTACAGCTCTAATTAGTCCACACACAGTCATTGATAATCGTAATGATGGTTATAATAATAAATATCATTTAATGTTGGTGAATGTGATTTATACATCTTTGATTCATGCGACTGTTAAGTATGCAGGTTCAAGTATGGAAGCTGAGCATATGAAAGATGTATTTGAAACGGTTTTACCAGATAATAAAGGATTGATTGAAACTTTAAATGATTTCTATGATGGAGCTATCAATGAAGCGGATCTAACGGATATTATCAAGAATATTCAAAGTGATAATACGACTAAGGCTTAAAAAACATTTTTATCGACTGATTTTTAAAATATGGTCGAGTACAAACAAAGCAAACATCTCTATGTTAAACATGGGGGTGTTTTTTTATGAAACAAATTATTCAATATATTGAAGATCATAATATATCTGAAGAAGAAGTTGCTCAAGCAGCCCATATGTCTTTGCGTAATTTAAGAAGGCAGATTCACTCAAAAAATCGTACACAAGTAAGGATTGTTTTGCTTCTTGCAGATAAACAAAACCAGTCGATTGATTCCATTTTCTTTGATGAAATGAATAATCAGCCAATTAGTTTAGAAGGATTAACGATAAATCAGATTCAAGATATTATAAAATTAGTACATCCCGAACTATTTATGGGTGTTACGCGAAGTAAAAAAATTAAAGATTATAATTATAATTTAGAAACCGATATGGGTGATCGCATGCGCTTTATACGTGAAGTTGTTTTTTCTCTTTCACAAACTGAATTCGGCAAGTATATGGAAGTGTCAAGGAATACATCAAAGTATTGGGATGAAGGACAAATCAATGTGGATAAGATATTTAAAATATCGCAAAGTACAAATATTAGTATGGACTTTATCATACGCGATCATTATCCCTTGACATTGCAGACGCAAGGGATGAGTGAAGCCCTTTATTTAGCTGTTATGACGAGTTGTGTGTTGTATCGTTTGCGCAATGCAGGAAGTGTTAAATAGTTTTAACTTAGGAGCAAGAAAAATTGCTCTTTTTTTTCTTGCATAATTGAAGGTTTCCTATATAATAGATTTGTTCTTTTAATGAAACAAAAAGTTTAGTATAAAAAACAAATTAGGGGTGATTGAATGAAAATAGGCAAAAAACTAAAAGAGCTTCGAACCCAGAATGGGTTGACTTTGGAAGAACTTGCGAATCGTAGTGAATTAACAAAAGGCTTTTTATCCCAATTAGAGCGCGATTTAACAAGTCCAAATATTTCTGCATTAGAAAATATTTTGGAAGCTCTAGGAACGAATTTAGCGGATTTCTTTCAGTCGAGTAAAGAAGAACAAATTGTTTTTCATACTCAGGATTTTTTTGTGAATGAACAAGAAGATTTTGTTACAGAATATATTGTTCCAAATGCACAAAAGAATCAAATGGAACCAATTCTATTGACTTTGAAGCCAGGGGCAAAATCACAAGAAGTCAAGGCGCATGAAGGTGAAGAATTTGGCTATGTTTTAAAGGGGAGTATTGTTTTAGTTGTTGGTAATAAAAGGTTAAAAGTTAAATCAAAAGAAACCTTCTATATTACAGGTAAGGAAGGACATTATTTAGAAAACGTATCGAGTGTGGATGCCAAAGTATTGTGGCTATCTACACCACCTGTATTTTAATGGACAAGGAGAGAGTATAGATGGAACAGGAAAAGAATAAATTAATTCAATTTCGTCACATTGTGAAAGAATTTGATGGACAAGTTGTATTAAAGGGTATTGATTTAGATATATATGAAAATGAGTTTGTCACTCTGTTAGGGCCTAGTGGATGTGGAAAAACAACGTTGTTACGTATTTTAGGTGGCTTTTTAGAACCAAGTGAAGGACAAGTCATCTTAAATGGAGAAGATATCTGTGAGGTTCCGGCTTATAAGCGTGAGTTGAATACAGTTTTCCAAAAATATGCATTATTTCCTCATATGAATGTATATGACAATATTGCGTTTGGTTTAAAAAATCAAGAAGATGAGTAAGGATGTCATTGATCAAAAGGTTATGAAAATGTTGAAAGCTGATTGGTCTTGAAGGTTTTGAAAATAAAGATGTTACTTTACTATCTGGTGGTCAGCAGCAACGTGTTGCGATTGCGCGTGCCTTAGTTAATGAGCCAAGCGTATTATTGTTAGATGAGCCACTTAGTGCACTAGATTTGAAACTTCGTAAAGAGATGCAGTATGAATTGAAAAAGATTCAACAAGAAGTAGGAATCACATTTATTTTTGTTACACATGATCAAGAAGAAGCGCTAACAATGTCAGATAAGATCGTTATTATGAAAGATGGCGAGATTCAACAGGTTGGTAGTCCAGAAGATATTTATAATGAGCCAGTCAATCAATATGTTGCCAAGTTCATTGGGGAAAGTAATATAATTCCGGCACGTATGATTTGCGATAAAAAAGTACGCTTTGATGACATTACATTTGATTGTGTGGATGTTGGATATAAAGAAAATGAACCAGTGGATGTTGTGATTCGTCCAGAAGATATTGATATTGTGGATGTAAAAGATGGCAAGATGACTGGAGAAGTTGAAAGTGTATTATTTAAGGGTGTTCACTATGAAATTATGGTGGAAACAGTTCCTGGTACGCATGTTACGGTAAATATGCACGTAAACAAAAACTATGCGATCACAAGTGAGGATGGAAAAGAAAAAATTTCTGCCAATGACTTCTATCTAGATTTAGAAGATATGAAAGATATTGATGATAAGGAAATCATTGCGCGTGCCGATGCACAAGCCTGGAATCCAGAAACGGATGAATTCATTTCTATTCATGATATTGATACAGATTTAAAACAAGAAGTAGGAGAATATACTGTTACTTTCTCAACAAATAACAAGACTTCGATCACTCGTAAGATTTGGGTTGTAGATCAAAGAGTTGTTGAAAATAAGAAGGCAAATGAAGCCGTATCTGCATTTAACTTCTTTAAAACAGTCGATGAAATCAAGGAATCTATGGCTATTGATACAGATTTGAAGACTTGGGCGAATGCGCAAGGTTGGAAGTTGGATGATGAAAACGAAACAGTGGATCTAGATGTTGATTATGATTTTGATCCTGAAACAATTACGGAAGGTGTTTATAAGGTTACTTTCTGGACAACAGGACGTGAATTTAAGATTCATACAACAGATTATGTAGAGGAAGGAAAAGAAGTCGGACTTACTTTCTTTGCAGAAGATATTCATGTTATGGAGAAAATGGGATTCTAGAAAATGAAAAAATTTCAACAATTAGCAATCCCTTATATTGTGTGGGCTTGCATTATGTTGTTGCTTCCGATGTTGCTGATTGCGTTTTATTCAGTCATTCAGCAAGGCAACAGTATTGTGCACTTTAAGCTAACATTGGATAACTATGTTCGTTTCTTTACAGACAAAGATTTCTTGTTGATTTTATGGCGCTCTTTATGGATTGCCATTAAGACAACCATTATTTGTTTGTTGATTGGTTATCCTATCGCATATTTTATTTCAAAAAATAGTCCTAAGATTCAACAAATCTTAGTTCTTGCGATTACACTTCCTACTTGGATCAATATGCTTGTAAGAACATACGCATGGATTGGAATTTTATCAAGCGATGGAATTATCAGTAGCTTTTTAGGCTTGTTTGGAATTCACACTGAACTTTTATATACAGAAGCTGCCGTGTTGATTGGTATGGTATATAACTTCTTGCCATTTATGATTCTACAGATCAATACAGCTTTGACGAAGATGGATAAATCTTTATTAGACGCTGCACAGGATTTGGGGGCCAATAAATTTCAAACTTTCTGGAAAGTTATTTTCCCACTTTCTTTACCTGGTGTAGTTTCAGGTATTACACTTGTATTCTTACCTGCCGTAAGCTCATTCTTCATTCCTAAATTATTGGGTGGAGGACAATTCTTCTTGATTGGTAACGTGATTGAAAATCAATTCATTACCGTTGGAGAATGGAACTTTGGTTCCGCAATCTCAATGATCATGGCTATGATCATGATGCTTCTAATGATGCTTGTAAGAAAATTGGAAGAGCGTAATAAGGAGGAAAAATAGACATGTCGAAAGATAAAAGAGTATTAGGTAAAGTAGGCATGGCTTTATTATTGGTGTTCTTTTATGCACCAATATTATTCATGATTATTTTTTCCTTCAATAGTTCAAAATCATTAACACATTTTACAGGATTCTCATTGCGTTGGTATGAGGCTATGCTTAAAAACCATGGCATGATGGAATCTTTGTATGTCACTATTGTGATTGCCTTATTGGCAACGATTATTTCTACAATCATTGGTACGATTACAGCGATTGGTTTATCAAAATCAAAGAAAGTATTGCGTGCTTTTATAAGTCAGGTCAATGATTTTCCAATCATGAACCCTGAAATTGTTACAGCCATTGGATTGATGCTTTTATTTATCACTTTCCAAATTGAAAAGGGATTTGTGACATTATTACTTGCACACATCGCTTTCTGTATTCCATATGTGATTTTGAGTATTATGCCAAAGATCAAATCACTAGATCCAAACTTGGCAGATGCCGCAATGGATCTTGGAGCTACACCTTGGCAGGCTTTAGTAAAAGTCATTGTGCCACAAATTATGCCAGGTATTGTTTCAGGTGCTTTAATTGCGTTTACAATGTCTTTTGATGATTTCGTTATTTCATATTTTGTAACAGGTCAAGGTGTAAAGAACTTGAGTATTATGGTGTATACAATGTCTAAGCGTATTAATCCAAGTGTAAATGCGATTAGTACATTAGTCGTATTGTTGATCACAATCACATTAACAATTGTGAATGTTTTGCCAATGATTCGAAAAAAGGCGAGTCCTTCAAAACAAATAAACCTTGGAAATGGGCAGTTGCAGGTGTTGTAGTCGTTGGTTTAGTTGCTTCTTATTTGGTTTAAATAAATCAGCAAGTACTTTACCTTATGCAGGACAGACTTTACATTTATATAACTGGGGTGAATATACTGGAGAAAATATTATTTCTGGTTTTTGAAGAATTAACAGGTGCCAAAGTTATTATGGATAACTTTGATTCAAACGAACAAATGTATATCAAGGTTGCCAATGGGGATGCATATGATGTATTGGTTCCTAGTGATTATATGATTCAAAGAATGATGCAGGAAGATATGCTTCAAAAATTAGAACCAGAAACACGTAAAGAGTGCTTAAGTGAATTGGTGGAAGCAATCAAGGGACTTCCTTATGATCCAAAGAATGAATATTCAATTCCTTATTTCTGGGGTACTGTTGGTATTGTGTATGATAAGACAAAAGTATCAGAAGAGGACTTGGAAAATGAAGGTTGGAATATTTTCTTAGATCAGAAATATAAAGGGGATATCTATCTATATGATTCTGAAAGAGATTCATTTATGATGGCATTAAAAGCACTTGGATATTCAATGAATACGACAAGTGAGGATGAATTGAATGCTGCGTTTAACTGGTTAGTACAATGCGTTCAGACAATGGATCCAGAAATTGTTACGGATGAAATCATTGATAATATGGCACAGGCTAGAAAAGCTCTTGGACTTATTTATTCTGGAGATGCAGCTTATGTCATGTCAGAAAATGAAAATATGGGATTCTATATGCCAACAAGTGGAACAAACCTTTGGTCAGATGCGATGGTTATTCCTAAAAATGCGAAGAATCCTAAGCTTGCGAATGAGTTTATTCGTTATATTACAAGTTATGATGCAGCCATGGATAATTCAAGTTATGTTGGATATACTTCACCAAATAAAGAAGTTACGGAAGAACTTGGTGGCGAAGGTGGAGATTATGATGGTATTAACGCATATACACCTCGTTCAGGTTATGACAAGGATGAAGTGTTCCAATATGATGAAGCCACACGTAAGATCATTGCGGATTTATGGTCTAGAGTAAAGGTTGCGGCAAGTAACGCACATTAGTCGAAGAAAATTTGGTAATCTGCAATTAGGCACCAGGGTCGACTAAAAGTTGTAGGGTTGAAAACCTTATGCGAGTTTAAAGGATTAACTAGGGAGCAGAGATGTTTGAAATCTCTGCTCTTTTTATAATGGGTGATTTGAGTTGGAATAATTCAAATCTATGTATTTTGTAATTGGAATTCTAATTCATGTTAGTGATTTCT
>ENA-OQKQ01000659-OQKQ01000659.1-human-gut-metagenome-genome-assembly--contig:-NODE-659-length-10310-cov-4.010115_pt1 | contig 10310 bp, 9 predicted proteins | sample MGYA00242651_ERZ504803 | MGnify/ENA primary metagenome ERZ504803 (study PRJEB26092, sample SAMD00036380) | human gut metagenome | host: Homo sapiens | study: EMG produced TPA metagenomics assembly of...
ATCCAAGGCCGCTGTGCGGCCTGCCGGAAAAAGGATCCCCTTTTTTGCGTCTCATCCCGCTGCCCCCTTTTTGCTGTGCTGGCCCATGCTATGCGCGGCCAGCAGTGATTGTGCAACGTGCTGGGCTGTGGTACAATAAAATATCGAAATCTACTGTGCAGGGAGAACGATTTTATGCTGACCATTACACTGCTGGGCACTGCGGCTACCATGCCACTGCCGGACCGGGCACTCTCGGCGGCGTTTGCTGCCTGCGGCGGTCACGGCCTGCTGTGGGACTGCGGCGAGGGCACGCAGGCGGCAGCGCGCCGTGCGGGCGTGAACCTGATGCGGGCAGATGCCATCTGCCTGACCCACTACCATGGCGACCACATCTTTGGTCTGCCGGGCCTTTTGCAGACTCTGGGGGCGCAGGGCCGCACAAGGCCGCTTGCGCTGCTGGGTCCGGAGGGCCTGCCGGATATCTGGGCGGCGGTGTGGGCACTGACCGGCCCGCTGCCCTATCCGGTGAAGCCGCAGGTGCTTATGCCGGGCCAGCCGCTGGCGCTGGATGCGCTGAGCGAGGGCTGGCCTGCCGGTGCGCGGCTGGTGCCGTTTGCCACAAAGCACCGGGTAAAAAGCCTTGGCTACCGGCTGGAGCTGCCCCGTGCAGGCAAATTTTCGCCGGAGCAGGCCCAGGTGTTGGGGGTGCCGGTGCAGCAATGGAAGCTGCTGCAGAAAGGGCAGAGCGTTGCCGTGGAGGGCAGAACGGTGCAGCCTGCGCAGGTGCTGGGTGCCCCGCGTAAGGGGTTGAGCGTGGTATTTTCCGGCGATACGGCCCCCTGCCCGTATTATTTGCAGGCGGCGCATGACGCAGACCTGCTGATATGCGATGCCACCTATGCCCTTCCGGAGCAGGAAAACCAGGCCCGTCAGTGGGGGCACAGCACCTTTGGGCAGAGCGCGACCCTTGCCGCGCAGGCGAGGGCAAAGCGGCTTTGGCTGACCCATTATTCCCCCATGATCACCGACCCGGAGGAATATGCCGCGCAGGCACAGAGCATCTTCCCGGCGGCGGAGTGCGGCTTTGACGGCAAAAGCATCACCCTGCAGTACGAGGAGGCACAGCCATGACCATCCGGATGGACGAGGGTGCGGCAGAGCTGCTGGACACCCTGCACAGGGCGGGCTATGCAGCCTACGTGGTGGGCGGCTGCGTGCGGGACAGCCTGCTGGGTCTTACCCCCCATGACTGGGATCTTTGCACCAGCGCCCTGCCGCAGCAGGGAATGGAGCTGTTCGGCGAAGAAAAATGCATTCCCACCGGCCTGCAGCACGGCACCGTGACCGTAAAGCAGGGCGGCGGGCTGTACGAGATCACCACCTTCCGCACCGAGGGAGCCTACACCGATGGCCGCCACCCGGATGAGGTGCATTTTGTGCCGGATGTGCGGGAGGACCTGGCCCGGCGGGATTTTACCATCAACGCCATGGCCTACAATGAAAAAGAGGGTCTCATTGACCCCTTTGGCGGTCAGGCCGATCTGCAAAGCGGCATCCTGCGGGCCGTGGGCGTGCCCCGCCAGCGGTTCACCGAGGACGCGCTGCGCATCCTGAGGCTGTACCGGTTCGCAGCGCGGTTTGGCTTTGCCATCGACCCGCCCACGGCGCAGGCGGCACAGGAGCTGTGTGCCCATCTGGACTGCGTATCGGTGGAGCGCATCGAGGAAGAGCTTGCAAAACTGCTGAACGCACCCGCCCCTGCGGCATATCTTGACAAAAAAATACTACTTGTTATTCTGCCGGAGCTTTCATCGGAGGCACTGGCGGCGGCAAAGCCGGTGGTGGATGCCTGCCCGGCGGGGGAGCAGGCCCTGCCCATCCGGCTGGCGGCGCTGCTGCTGAGCCTTGGCGAGGACGGCACCCGCCGCACCCTCAGGCGCCTGCGCTGCTCCAATGCCTGTATTGAGGAAACGGCGGTGCTGGTGCGGGAAGCCAGAAGGCGTGACGGTAGCTTTCTCTTCGGGACACGAGTACGGGTTGCGGCACCCAGCGGATGCTTCGTGCTTTGAGCAGCACTCGCATCCTGCTGGCCGCTGCTCCAACAGCAACTCCTTGTTTCCGCCGCAGGCGGCAGTCGTTGCCGTTGCAGGCCATTCCATCGCCCGCCCTATTGCCTTACGGCAACAGGGTCCCACCCCAGCGGACGGTCCTCAGAGAAACTACCGTCACACCCGGCTTTACTATCTACGCCCGCCGACTACTGGGCAAATATAACTTGTGTACCGTGCAGCGCATTGCTGCACTGGGCACAGCCCTGCAGCCGGAACGGGCGGCTGATTTTGCTGCACTTTCCGAATTGGCCGAACAATTGGACGCGGACGGCGTATGCTGCCGCGTCAGCCAGCTGGCTGTGAATGGCCGCGACCTGATGGCGGCAGGCGTCCCGGCGGGGCCGGGCATCCGCAAAGTGCTGGAAGCGCTGCTGGACGGTGTGATCCGGGAAGAATATCCCAACGAGCGGCAAGCCCTGCTGGCCGCAGTGCAGCAGCTCGCTGCGTCTTGACAAGCTCTTTTTTCAGAGTTACTATTATACTACTGTTTTAGTGTGTTGAATGCACCAAAGGAGAACTTATGACCACACAGACCCCTGATTCAAAGCCGCGTGCCCTCATTGCCATGAGCGGCGGCGTGGACAGCTCGGTGGCGGCATGGCTCATGCAGCAGGCAGGCTATGACTGCACCGGCATCACCATGCGGCTCACCCGCAACGAAACGCTGGGACAGTCCGGCTTTCACACCTGCTGCTCGGAAAAGGACATCGAGGACGCGGCAGAGGTGGCGTATGCCATGGATATCCCGTACGAGGTGCTGGATTTCACGGCTGACTTCCGGGAACAGATCATTGAAAAATTCGTCCGCGTGTATGAGGCGGGCGGCACGCCGAACCCCTGCATCGACTGCAATAAATATATGAAAGTTCCGCCATCTGCTGGACTGGGCCCGGGCACACGGCATGGGGTATGTGGTCACGGGCCACTATGCCCGGGTGGAGCAGGACGAGGCCACCGGCCGTTTCCTGCTCAAAAAGGGGCTGGACGAGGGCAAGGACCAGAGCTACGTGCTCTACAATCTCACTCAGGAGCAGCTGGCGCATATCCGTCTGCCGCTGGGCGGCCTGCACAAGACTGAGGTGCGCGAGATCGCGGAGCAGCACAAATTTGTCAATGCCCGCAAGCACGACAGTCAGGACATCTGCTTCGTGCCGGATGGCGACTATGCCCGCTTTATGGAGGACTTCACCGGCAAACACTACCCGGCAGGTGATTTTCTGGACGAGAGCGGCAGGGTGGTGGGCACCCACAACGGCGCGGTGCGGTACACCATCGGCCAGCGCAAGGGGCTGGGCCTTGCCATGGGGGCACCTGTGTACGTCTGCGGCAAGGACATGCAGGCAAACACCGTCACGGTAGGGCCGGAGGAGATGCTGTTCGACCGCATCGTGTATGCGGACGAGGTGAACTGGATCGCCATTCCGGAGTTGACCGGGCCGCTGCGGGTCACAGCCCGCACCCGGTACCATCAGGTGGAGCAGGCCGCCACCGTCTACCCGGCGGAGTGCGGCTTCCGGCTGGAATTTGACCAGCCCCAGCGCGCCCCTACGCCCGGTCAGGCCGTGGTGCTGTATCAGGGCGACACCGTGCTGGGCGGCGGCACCATTACGAGAGTGGAAAAGTAACAAGGAGAACAAAATGCAAAATCAGTATTCCCGCACGCAGTTGCTGCTGGGCGCGGAAGCTATGGAAAAACTGCACAATTCCCGCGTGGCGGTGTTCGGCATCGGCGGCGTGGGCGGCTACACGGTGGAAGCGCTGGCGCGCAGCGGCGTGGGGGCACTGGATCTGATCGATGATGATAAGGTCTGCCTGACCAACCTCAACCGCCAGATCATCGCCACCCGCAGCACGGTAGGGCAATATAAGGTAGATGTGGCTGCGCAGCGCATCCACGACATTGACCCGGACATCAGGGTGACCACCCACCGGTGCTTCTTTGGCCCGGAAACACAGGACCAGTTCGACTTTACCCAGTACGACTATGTGGTGGATGCCATTGACACCGTTACCGGCAAGCTGGCGCTGGTGATGAAGTGCAAGGAGGCAGGCACCCCCATCATCTGCTCCATGGGCGCAGGCAACAAGATGGACCCGACCCGCTTTGAAGTGACCGATATCTACAAGACCTCGGTCTGCCCGCTGGCCAAGGTGATGCGTACCGAGTGCCGCAAGCGCAGGATCAAGCACCTGAAGGTGGTCTACTCCAAGGAGCCTGCCATGACCCCCATCGAGGATGACGCCATCAGCTGCAAGAATCACTGCATCTGCCCTCCGGGCACCCAGCGCAAGTGCACCCAGCGCCGTTCGGTGCCGGGTTCCAATGCCTTTGTACCCTCGGTGGCTGGCCTGATCATCGGCGGCGAGGTGGTAAAAGACCTTGTGGGCTTTGTGCCAATGAAGGGGTAAAACAAAAGGCAGACTCCTGCTGTGTGGGACGATTTTGAATGCGCTCCGCGTTGCTTTGCGCATAAGCTAAGGAAATTATATTTTTGATTTTGGGGTCCAGAAACGCCTGCGGGTGTTTCTGGACCCCATTTTCATGGGCGGGGGTCGTGGAGGAAAGGCTTGTGCTTGCGGGCAGAACCCTCTCGGTCACGCCTGCGGCGTGCCAGCTCCTGAGAGGGTTCAGCCCGCTGAAAACAAGCAGAACGTTAACTCCGCCGCGCGAATGTTTCCACAGGAAACCAGCGCGGCAGCTTCCGCTTTCGGTTATGACTCCTCCCGTGAAAAGGCAATTCTGGAAAATCCGCAGATTTTCCAGAATTGCGAAATAAAATAATAATTCCGCTGAAAATGGTCAGAGCATCAGCGGAGACCATTTAAAATCGTATTTTTTGCGATGCAGCGTTCCATAACATAAATTTGCAACTAATTTGCATTTTGGTATTGCAATTGGAGAGAATATCGTGTATAATCATCCCTGTTCAAAAATGCAACCAATTTGCAATTTACTAAAATGAAGCGACGAACGGTCGTTTTTAGGAGCGTATATGGAACTGTTTCTGGATGTTCTGGGCGAATCTCTGGTGGATACCGCCAAGATGCTGCCCTTCCTGTTTTTGGCTTATCTTCTGATCGAGTATATCGAGACCCGCCACGGTGAGCGCATTGAAGCACTGCTGGCAGGCGGCGGGCGCTGGGGCGCGATTCCGGGCGCGGTGCTGGGCTGTGTGCCGCAGTGTGGCTTTTCGGCCATTGCGTCCAACTTCTACTCCTCCCGCGTCATCACGCTGGGCACCCTGATGGCCGTCTACCTTGCCACCAGCGACGAAGCCATCCCGCTGCTGGTATCCATGCCGGCCTACTGGAATAAGCTGGCTGTGCTCATGGTCATCAAGGTGGTATACGCCATTGTGGTGGGCTTTGTGCTGGATTTTGTGCTGCGCGGCGTGCTGCCCAAATCGCTGCGCGGCGGCTACACCGGCCATGCCGACGAGGTGGACTGTCACGAGGAGCACAGCGACGAAGCGGGTAAGCCCGCCCCCATCTGGAAAGCGGCCCTGCGCCACACGCTGGAGATCTTTGTGTTCATTTTTGCGTTCAGTCTGGTGTTCGGCCTCATTGTGGAGGGCGTGGGCGAGGATGTCTTTGCCGACGCTCTGGGCCGGATGGGCTTCTTCCAGCCGGTGGTGGCCGCACTGGTGGGGCTGATCCCCAACTGTGCCGCCAGCGTCCTGCTGACCCAGCTCTATGTGGAGGGAGCCCTCGCTTTTCCAGTCTGGTGGCAGGGCTGTGCACCGGCGCGGGCGTGGGCCTGGCCGTTCTCTGGCGGGCAAACCCCTCCTGGAAGCAGAACCTCTTTATCACCGGCCTGACCTGGGCTGCCGGTGCGGCTGTGGGTGTTGGGATACAGATCGTGGTAGCCATTTTCGGTTAAAGTAAAATATTCAGTCAAAACGCCGTTTCGGGATATCCCGGAGCGGCGTTTTGTGTTATACTTAATCTATCTATATAAAATAACCCTCTCAGTCAAAGCCTTCGGCTTTGCCAGCTCCCCCGAAGGGGGAGCCAATTGCGGCTCTTGAAAAAGTTCAGCAGACTCTTGCCTGAGAAGCTGGGATGGCGGAGAGGGTTTCGGGAGAAAATTATGCAGTATCAACTTCTGGCAAGCGATTTCGACAATACCCTTGTTCCCTTTGGTGAGCCCTGCCCCCGCCCGGCGGTGGTCAAGGCCGTGAAAAAGATGCAGGCCGCAGGCGGCAAATTTGTGCTGAGTACCGGCCGCTCCTACCCCGCCATCCGGGATAAAAACCAGCTGGGCGGTATCCGGTACGACTACGCCATCACCTGCAACGGTGCCTGCGTGGTGGACAGGCAGGGCAACGTAATAGCCGAGCATCCGCTTACCAGCGAGGAGATGTATGTGCTGGTGGATTTTTGCGAGGATTATAACTACCCGCTGCAATTCAATCGGTGAATGTGTTGTAAATATTATCTGTATATTAAATTCTTTAGATGTCTTATACAAAAAATCCACTAATTTCTTCTGTGAATATCCATAAAGCGTTGCATCTAACTCATCAATAAGTAATATTCCACCTTTATATTGATTACCATATCCTTCCTTCAAGCGCTTAAATGATAATATCGCCAAAATAATTTTACCAATATTACTTTCCCCTGCTGAGTTAGTGAACACATCATGTGTATTATCGTTTACACCCACAAAATTTCTTCTCGCATCAGCTTTTTCCATGGCAGCAACTGCATTTTTGGACTCTTGAATTGATAATAACTCTTTATATGTTTTTACAAAATATGTATTTTCTTCCTCCGTTAAATGTATATCTACATTCTTTGTCTTTCCAGTTTCGCCAATCGGAAACAATCTGCCTAGACTCAAATGTAAAACAGGCAACTGCACATATCCGGTTCCCTTCGCCTTACTTTTTGCATTCCAAAACGAATGTCATTCGGATTTGTTTTAGTCGGACGCCTAATACTCATCATTTTGATTTCATCATCATTATAATAGCCTCTTTTATAAAACTTCAAAGTCCAAATATGTTCTCCATAATGATCAAATTCTTTTTAGATATTTTAAAATTTTTTACCTTTGAACTTGCGATTTAAAATTATATCCATCTATGGTTGTGCAACCATGCATTGGATGCCCACTGGAAATAGTAAATGGTTGTCCTAACATACCCAACAATGTTGTTTTTAAAGTGGCATTTCGTCCAGCAATAGCAGTAATATTCTTTCCAATATCTAATGATAAATTTTCAATCGCACGAAATTTTTCTACTTCTATACTTTCAATTATCACTATTCGTTCACCTCACGTAAATTAATATTAATTTTTTGATTCAGTAACTCTTGATTCGTTGGGCAAAACTTATTATCATTAAAAACTATTACTTCTGAACTCTTTCCTGTATTAGCTGCACTATAATTTAAATCATATCTCCTTATGCACTGTTGTTTATACAATTCTATTATTTCAGGAGTGTCATCATAAGTAATAATCCAATTTCCTGGAACCCCATTCAAAATTAACTGAGCAATCTTAGCATGATCTTCTTTGTCAAAAAAGTTCTTATACAATTCTGGTCCCTTATTAAAATATGGTGGATCAAAGTACGTCATCGAATTTTGACCATAATTGGGCAAAACACTCTCAATAAAACTAACAATTTCTTTGTTGTATACTTTGATATGTTTTTTATATTTCGCAACCGCTCGAATTCTCTCCACTAATTTTTCTGCATTGTATCTTGCATCTATTCCATAATTTCCTGTTTGTTCAAATCCCCCTATAGGTCCACCTTTTAATATGCCGGACCTATTTGTTCGATTAAGAAAAAATGTAGCAAACGCCAGATCTAAAGAATATTTTTTGTTTTGTTCTACATATATCTCCTTCTGTTTTTTCCATTCATCAATGTTAATCGGCGTATCTAATATTCTATCCACAAGATTTTCTGGCTCACTAATTATTGCCCTCCATACCGAATAAATAGCCTTGTCATAATCATTAATGACGATATCATCTACATAACCTTCCATCAAGAGCATAAGTGCTACCCCAGCCCCCCCTGCAAAAGGCTCAATATATGTACCATTTTTAATATTCATTTTATTTATCATTAATCCCATAAAAGGTGCAAGTTTGCCCTTGCCACCAGGATAACGTAATGGCGAATACAGCATTAAAAGCCTCCGTTTCTTAACTGTTGAGACAAATTTCGATAATCCGTCTCAAATTGTCAAAGTAAAAAATCAAAATATCTTTGTTCGGTACAACCGAATCATAATGAACATATCCATTAAAAATGCTAAAAATCTTATCACGCTTTTTAAGTTGAACTAAATTACTGTGTTCTACTGAATTCAGCAACTTCTTGCCCCGCATACTCTCCAATGTGGCCACATATGTTCCTTCAAGATGCCCTTCATCAATTTTACTTGACTCATCAATTCTATTCAGATAATACTTTAAACTCAACTCCAATAGAACTCTCAACAAAACAGCTTGAGCGTTAACACAGTAACTAAAATTTAGTCGCTTTAATTCTTTAATAATATCATTTATCTTTACAACAGTACATTTAACTTTAAAATCTTCTGGAATCAAAACATTTCTCTTAGATGTAAATTGCTTGTTACTGGTTGCATTTACAACCTTTTTATCTTCATTATCCCTCATTTTTTCACTAGTTTCCGACTTTATATCCACATTAGTTTTCGGTTCTGGCGCTACATAAACATTTTTATTTCCAGATTTATTTTCAATAACTAACTTGTTTTTTTCCAAAAAACGCATCAATTGTGGAATATCCTCGTATGTACTTCTGGTTCCATTAAAATCACTTGCGTAATTCGGTATAAATGCAGCCTGCGCTACTATATGCAATATTTCGTCAAATACATCCTTTGCAAGAGATGTTTTTATATGATAATAACAATCATAATCCAAATCAATAATTTCTCTTAATCTTTTAGCATCCACTTTAGAAGGTTTTGCACTAAAAAGTCTTGTTAAACGCGTTGTTTTTATTTCTTGTAAATTTAAATACTCTTCACGCTCATTTTGTGTCCAAAAAGGCAATTTCAACACATAATCGATAATTCTATATTCTTTTAATCCCGTTTTAATTTTAGCTAGTGATACCCCTGTTATCATTGATATTTCTTCAATTGACTTTCCTGCATCAAATTCTAATGCAAAAAATTTATGTTTGGAAATCGTTGACCATTTTTTAATACCATCTATATGTTTTGCAGCTAAAGAACTTTGTGCTTCCAGACGATTTTTCATAACATCTGCATCTACAACCGCCAATGTCTGCTTTAATTCATTATTCATAAATAACGATATTTTATCGATAGATGCTAATCTTTTATTTGCTAATAATTGAGGATTCATTAGTATCTTGCAAGCACATATTCTACGATTCCCCTCTAATACAATCCATCTTCCATTTTCTTCTGTAACAATTACTCTTTCCCCAGCATATAATCCGCCACTTTTTGCAATATCCTGTGCCAATTGTTCTACTTCTTCATTTTCAATTAAATAGTCTACAATACTTTGCTGTGTAGGGTTTGGCGGCACTATAAATCGTGGATTTTTTTCATCTAAATAAAGTTCATCAAGTTTTATCTCTTTTGTAGTATACCTAGGCATCTTAACCCTCCTTGCTTTCCGCAATTTCACACATATTGCCTATATCACAATTCAGAAATTCACATATCTTTATAATGATTTCTAATGATATATTTTCATTCTGATTAAGTTTTGTAAGTGTATTGGGTGAAATCTCTATCTTCTTGTGGAATTACGCACGACTCATCTCATTTTCCGCTATCTTGACTCATAATTTTTTCAACTAATTATTCTCGTAAAATTGCACCATCCTATGATATATAATAAACCATGCATATACAAAATACAACAAAAACTATTGCAAATACAATAGTTTTTGTTGCATTCATACCAATATTCTTGTATATTTCGACCGCACAGGGTTCTTTGTGAACTTCCAGAGATTTTGCAAACATAATTATAGCAAAATACTAGCAGTTCCTGATACTTATTATGAGTTGATAATTAATTTGTTGCAATCCGTCGAATTATTTTGCGCTTACGATATTCGGAACCTTTTTCCTATAAAACATTCACAAAAGAACTCTACCATAATTAACGTTCAAAAATAGAGCAGACATATGCATGTCTGCTCCGAATTGGTAATACAATCTGTATGATTATGC
>ENA-OQKQ01000660-OQKQ01000660.1-human-gut-metagenome-genome-assembly--contig:-NODE-660-length-10296-cov-2.004622_pt1 | contig 10296 bp, 11 predicted proteins | sample MGYA00242651_ERZ504803 | MGnify/ENA primary metagenome ERZ504803 (study PRJEB26092, sample SAMD00036380) | human gut metagenome | host: Homo sapiens | study: EMG produced TPA metagenomics assembly of...
TCGTCCATAAAGAACTGTGGTTCTACACCGGTCACATTCCCACCGGCGTCCAGAACGCTTTTGGCGATCTCGCCCATTAAGCCAGTCTTCGATCCGCCATAGACCAGCGCATTTCCGCTTGCACCAATCCATGTACCAAGTTCCTGAACCGCTTTAGCGCAAAGATGGGTCATTGCCTTCGTTTGCACCGAGATAAACTGTAATATTCATATCAGAATGCTCCTTTCATTTATTGCTCTACTTGCTTTTCTTTATTTATCACAGTCAGAAATACAATGATGATCTCTGTCAGCACAGCCATAGATATTCCCGATAAAGGTTGACAGCCCACTCAACGCAATATGGTCAATGCCGCCGATAAATACAGTACGTGATTCCTGCAAACACCATAGGTATTTTATTCAGCCAGGTGTTGCGGAGAAATTTGAGATGCACAAACAGCAGCAGGAAAGTTAGGATCAGTTCACTGACGGTCATTGCGGCGAAAGGAAGGAATGTGAAATTTGTACTTTTCCATAAAAGAGGGAAAGAATACATAGGCGAGCGACCACACATATCCTGCCAAAAGGCTGCAAACGTAATTTTTTATATTCGCATTTTTTTGCGCCAAAAGCCATTGTTAATGAGAAGCCGATGTAAATGCACCATAGGAAACCCTTGAAGAAAGCGACCGTTGTAAACAAAAGCGTAATCAGGGCAAAAGCAATTCCACGCACCAAAGAGGCAACAAGAGCCCTATCCTTAAACCTGTGTGCAACTGATATTCTTTTCATTTTCGCACCTCCGTAAAAGCAAAAACGGCACGTAGACTTTTCAGCCTAAGTGCCGGTAGGTACCCACCCATACACACTATACAGAAAAGAGTCGGAAATGTCAACCTATAAACGGCGGAAGAAGGATATATTTTGCCACGTGGATAGTTGCAGTAACAACATATAAACCCATCCGCCTCCTAAGTTTACGCTTCTTATAAGACACAAAATCCTCGTTTTTCCACCCTAAATTACACACAATTTTGGGCTTTGATTGTAGATTTCTGATTGTATCCGCACCGCTGTTTTTCTTGTCATGCTTTATGCAAGATTGTCGTTGAATACGTTGCGGATGGCGGTAAACTCGCTGTCCCCGCGCACACTGTCCACACCGTCATTGACGGCAATAAAGTGGACGCCGTACTCTGGAAACAGCATTTCCGTATACATTCCGACTTGCAGATAGTTACGCCCGAACGGCTCATATCCTTAAACGCAACGTCGCTTGATCTTGCCCGCCTTGATGTCGGCAAGCATCCGCTGGAATCCGGGCCGTTGAAATTCGCGCCGGAATAGCCATCGTCCACGATAAAATCTGGTGTCTGGAACCCATTCTCATCGGCGTACTTTTGCAGGATAAGTTTTTGAGACGAGATTTGTCAAGGGTATTCTCTTCTCGTAAAATACAATTTCAAAATCATTATATGAATGAGTCAGTCCTCTTCCGGGTCTGACTCTTTTTTCTTAAAGACTTATACAGTCTTAGTTTCGATTGCAGGACCCTTTTCCCCACTTAATACTTTTAGCGGTATTATGGCCTTGCAAGAAAGAAATGAGGTGAACAATTATGAGCATTACAAATGCGGCGAGAAGATTTGAACAGAGATTTGACGCAAAAGCGGAGCGCTTTATTTGGCATCATCCGCTACTTGGCTTCATCTCCATCTTTGTTGGAATGCCATTACTGGTTTTGGCGTGTGTCTGTATCAGTACGATCGTTATCGCCTTTCCTATGGCATGGCTTTTGGGTTGGTTGTAATCTTTATTTCATCTTTAAACGCACAAAAGATGACTAATGCCATTTTTAGAGGAAAGGTTTTATGATATTGGGGACAGCAAAAAAGGAGGATGAATCTTATGCAAATGCTAATTGCACTCATAGGTGTATGTGCGGCAGCAATGCTGCTGTGGTATGTCTATATTTTAATGAAGGGAGATGATCAGGCATGAGCACCATGATTCAGTATGTTTTATACCTTGCCATTCTGGTTGTTTTGGCAATTCCGCTGGGCGCATACATAAAAAACGTCATGAGCGGCGAGAAAACTTTTTTGTCCAAAGTTCTGACACCGTGCGAAAACCTGATTTACAAGGTTATGCGTGTAGACAGAGAAGAACAGATGACATGGAAAAAATATGCGGTAAGTGTAATGATTTTTTCCGGTATCGGGCTTGTTTTTCTGTTCCTGCTTCAACTTCTGCAGGGAGTTCTTCCCGGAAACCCGCAGAATCTTTCCGGTGTGAAATGGGATTTGGCATTTAACACTTCTGCAAGTTTCATTACCAATACAAACTGGCAGGCATATTCCGGTGAATCCACATTGAGTTATCTCACTCAGGCTTTAGGTCTGACTGTTCAGAACTTTGTTTCCGCAGCTACAGGTATCGCCGTTCTATTTGCATTGATCCGTGGCTTTATCAAGGTGAAATCCTCCGGGTTGGGAAGCTTTTGGGTGGACTTGACCCGCATTGTGGTTCACATCCTACTCCCGCTGAATCTGGTCATTTCTCTGTTGCTGGTAGGCGGCGGCGTGATTCAGAACCTGAAAAGTGCAGAAACAGTATCCCTTGTAGAACCGATTGCCGTCAGTGCAGAAGGCGAAATCCTTGAGGATGCGGTAATTGACTTAGACACCGAAACCGTCACTGTAGATGGCGAAATCGTTTCGAATGCACAGATCGTCACCGAGCAGTTCGTACCGATGGGTCCTGCGGCCAGCCAGGTCGCAATCAAACAGACCGGCACCAACGGCGGCGGTTATATGGGCGTCAACTCCGCACATCCTTTGGAAAATCCCAATGCCTTTACCAATCTGATCGAAATGATTTCCATTCTGCTGATTCCGGCGGCACTGTGTTTCACATTCGGTTCTGCGGTAAAGAACAAGAAGCAGGGTATTGCAATCTTTATGGCAATGTTTCTCTGCCTGGTTGTTGCCTTGGGCTGCATCGCCGTCACTGAACAGGCTGGCACATTCCAGCTTGCACAAAACGGCGCAGTCAATATGTCAATGGCAGAACAGGCGGGCGGCAATATGGAGGGCAAGGAGACTCGCTTCGGCATTGCAGCGTCCTCTACCTGGGCAGCCTTCACCACAGCAGCTTCTAACGGCTCTGTAAATTCCATGCATGACAGCTACACGCCGCTTGCCGGTATGGTGACTATGCTGCTGATGCAGCTTGGCGAGGTTATTTTCGGCGGCGTGGGCTGCGGCCTTTACGGTATGCTTGCTTTTGCCATTCTGGCGGTGTTTATTGCTGGCCTGATGGTAGGCCGCACTCCGGAATTCCTTGGAAAGAAAATTGAGCCTTATGAGATGAAATGGTCGGTACTGGTTTGCCTTGCAACACCCATTGCAATTCTGGTCGGCAGCGGCCTTGCCGCTGTAGTACCCTCTGTCATGGATAGCCTGAATAACGGCGGTGCCCACGGTTTCTCTGAAATGCTGTATGCCTACTCATCCTGTGGCGGCAATAACGGCTCTGCCTTTGCCGGTTTCAATGCGAATACCGTATTTCTGAATGTAAGCCTGGGACTGGTGATGCTCTTTGCCCGGTTCCTGCCCATCATCGGCACACTTGCAATCGCAGGCAGCCTGGCTGGGAAAAAGAAAATTGCTACGACTGCGGGCACCTTGTCTACCACAAATGGAATGTTTGTTTTCCTGCTGATTGTTGTGGTATTGCTGATCGGTGCGCTGAGCTTCTTCCCGGCGCTTGCCCTTGGTCCGCTTGCTGAGTTCTTTGGCAGCATTGCGTAAAGGAGGTTTACAGATATGCGTACAAAACAGAAAAGTGCTTTTGCCGACCGGAAAATGCTCGGCAGGGCAATGAAAGATTCTTTTGTGAAATTAAGTCCGAAAACACAGGCAAAAAACCCGGTCATGTTTCTGGTTTTTGTGTCTGCGATCTTGACCAGTATCCTTTGGGTGGTATCCCTGTTCGGGTTAAAAGACGCTCCAAGCGGATATACACTGGCGATTGCCATTATCCTTTGGTTTACCGTGCTATTTGCCAATTTTGCCGAGGCCATTGCAGAAGGCCGTGGTAAAGCACAGGCAGATTCTCTCCGGGCATCCCGAAAGGATGTGGACGCACATAAAATTCCCTCCGTATCGCAGAAGGACAGCGTGACTGTGGTTCCATCCGCCCTGCTGAAAAAAGGGGAACTGGTGATTGTCAAAGCAGGAGAGCAGATTCCGGCAGACGGTGAAGTCATAGAAGGTGCGGCATCTGTGGATGAAAGCGCCATCACCGGCGAATCCGCTCCTGTAATTCGTGAGGCAGGCGGCGACCGCAGCGCTGTAACCGGCGGCACCACTGTACTGTCGGACTGGATTGTTGTCAGAGTGACCAACGAAGCCGGAGAAAGCTTTCTGGACAAGATGATTGCGATGGTAGAAGGTGCTGCCCGAAAGAAGACGCCCAACGAAATTGCTTTGCAGATTTTTCTGGTAGCCTTGTCCATTATCTTTATCTTGGTGACAGTCTCCCTCTACACTTATTCCATTTTTTCTGCAAAGCTGGCGGGAATTGAGAATCCAACCTCTGTAACAACTTTGGTAGCGCTGCTGGTATGCCTTGCGCCTTCTACCATTGGTGCCTTGCTTTCTGCCATCGGTATTGCCGGTATGTCCCGACTGAACCAGGCAAATGTTCTGGCCATGAGTGGACGTGCCATTGAAGCTGCCGGTGATGTAGACATTCTGATGCTTGACAAAACCGGACAATCACCCTGGGCAATCGACAGGCATCGGAGTTCATTCCGGTAGATGGTGTTGATATTCAGGAACTGGCGGACGCCGCTCAGCTTTCTTCTCTGGCCGATGAAACCCCCGAGGGCAGAAGCGTTGTTGTGCTGGCAAAGGAGCAGTTTGGAATTCGTGGCAGAAGCCTTCAGGACAAGAATATGCACTTTGTCCCATTTACTGCCGTGACTCGTATGAGCGGCGTCGACTTTGACGGCAACGAAATCCGAAAAGGCGCAGCAGATGCCATGCAGAGTTATGTGACCCATGCAGGCGGTAATGTATTCTCCAGACTGTGATCGAGTTGTCTAAGTCTATTGCGTCCAAGGGCGGCACACCTCTGGTTGTGGCTAAGAACCACAAGATTCTCGGCGTTATCTATTTGTAAGGATATTATCAAGCAGGGTGTGAAGGAGAAATTCGCAGATCTGCGGAAAATGGGCATCAAGACCATTATGATCACCGGCGACAATCCGATTACTGCTGCGGCCATTGCTGCCGAGGCCGGTGTGGATGACTTCCTTGCGGAAGCAACGCCGGAAGGAAAGCTGGCAATGATTCGTGATTTTCAGGCCAAGGGTCATTTGGTCGCCATGACAGGCGACGGCACCAACGACGCTCCGGCTTTGGCACAAGCAGATGTTGCAGTTGCCATGAACAGCGGCACACAAGCGGCCAAAGAAGCAGGCAACATGGTGGATTTGGACTCTTCCCCCACAAAACTGATCGACATTGTGCGCATCGGCAAACAGCTTTTGATGACACGAGGCAGCCTGACTACCTTCTCCATTGCCAACGATGTGGCAAAATACTTTGCCATTATTCCGGCGCTGTTTATGGGACTTTATCCGGGACTGTCTGCTCTGAATATTATGGGGCTGCATTCCCCGCAAAGCGCTGTCCTCTCTGCGATTATTTATAATGCACTCATCATTATTGCGCTCATTCCGTTGGCGCTAAAAGGTGTGAAATATCGTGAAGTTGCTGCCGGAAAGCTGCTGTCACGGAACCTGCTTGTTTATGGTTTGGGCGGTCTGGCGGCTCCCTTTATCTTTGTGAAACTGATTGATGTTCTGCTGGTGTTTACCGGCCTAGTATAAGGAGGGGATATATCATGAAAACAATAAAAAGTGTATTACCAAAGGCAGGTATGATCTTTTTAATCTTTACTCTGCTGTGCGGCGTAATCTATACGGGTGTTGTCACAGGAATTGCTCAGCTTATTTTCTCGGATAATGCCAATGGAAGTATCATTGAAGTAGATGGGAAAAAATACGGCTGTGAGTTGCTGGGGCAGCAATATACGGATGAGTCCCATATGTGGGGACGCATTATGAATATCGATGTTTCTACCTATACAGATGAAAACGGTAAAACATTGATGTATGCCGCCCCATCTAACATCTCTCCGGCAAGCGAGGAGTATGCACAGCTCGTGGCAGAGCGGGTGGAAAAGCTCCGGGCTGCCGACCCGGATATGGATGAAACAGCTGTTCCGGTGGATCTTGTTACTTGTTCCGGCAGTGGGCTTGATCCCCATATTTCCCCGGCGGCAGCGGAATATCAGGTAGCACGCATTGCAAAGGCAAATGATATGACCGAAGATGAAGTGCGTGAGATCATCCAAAACTGCACCGACGGACGATTCCTTGGCATCTTTGGTGAAGAAACCGTTAATGTGTTGGAGGTCAATCTGATGCTGGATGGTATCCTGGATGAATAAATGAACATAGCAAAAATTGTGATGTCTTATGCGGGATTCTGACAAGGAAACGGCTGATTGAATTTCTGGCACAAGCTCGTGATAAAAGAGAATGCGTATCTGTATTAAGTCCTGCATCTTTAGACGGCCTTAATACAGATACGCATTTTCTTTTACCTTCTTTACTCCCTTTGATTTATAATTAAGGGCACATAAAGGGGTATAAAGGAGGATTACATAGAACTGGATGAAAATCATGCCATGTTTGAGATTCCTATGCCCAAAGATTGGGCGGACCATTCGATTGGAGAGCTTGATATTCGTAAAAAATTCAATATTAACATTATGGGAATCAAGAAAAGCGGCAAGCTGGAGTTATCTATTTCTTCAGACACAGTGCTGAAAGCAGGAGATACCATGTTGGCGTTGGGAAGTAACAGAAATTTGCAAAAGTGCTTTCATACTTGATTTCAAGAAAAATCAAGGGAATGGGGGGTGAATCCATGCAGGATGTTATTTTACTTGTAAGTACATCAGCTATATTTATTTTGGGTATTTCTGATGAAAAACTGGATGTTTTCTGGAAAACAATTGGAATGAGCAGGAAACCGCTCTGACCTACAGCGAAAACAGCTTGAGAATTGGTTTTTCCAACCCATTAATGGCAGGCGGTCTCGCAGATGCTTTTGAGACTTACGGAAAGCAGCATCCGGATGTCTCTATCCATATTTTCAGTGGAGAAGAAAGTGAATTGTGCAGAGAACTGGAAACGCACAAATTGGACATAATTTTTTTACCAGAGAATACAGACATACCAGAAAAAACTCATTATAATGCACGGATGGTGCTTCTTCGTTGCGCCCCGGTTGTGATGGAATATGCTGACTTGCCCATTGAGCCGATTACCCAGAATCAAATCACGCAAAAAGCACTATGGAGGGATTCCAAAAAATCACCTGTCATCGATTTTTTCATTGGATGCCTGAACAAATTTGCCGTGGATCCGTCGCAGATGTAGGTTTTGACGTTGTGTGTTATAATACTGAAAAAGGGAATCGCTTTTACTTGAGTGACAGATAGGAGGGTTAAAATGGAACTGCCAAGACAAGATCCGGATCAGCTTCTTCGTGCGATCCGTAACGATGCATCCACTAAGAAAAGCGGAAAACTCAAAATCTTTTTCGGTTATGCCGCAGGTGTCGGAAAGACCTATGCCATGCTTCAGGCGGCTCATCAGGCTAAGGAGCGTGGCATCGATGTGGTTGCTGGATACATAGAACCCCATGCCCGACCCCAGACGATGGCACTTCTGGACGGCTTGGAGCAGCTTCCTGTGAAACAAGTTGCTTACGAAGGAATGACCCTTCGTGAATTTGATATTGATGCTGCGCTCAAGCGAAATCCCCAGCTCATACTGGTGGATGAGTTTGCCCATACCAACGCCGAAAGCAGTCGGCACACGAAGCGGTATCAGGATGTTCAGGAACTGCTAAATACTGGAATTGATGTCTATACGACTGTAAATGTCCAACATATCGAGAGTCTTAACGATACAGTATCCTCTATCACCGGAATTCTTGTGCGGGAGCGCATTCCGGATTCCACCTTTGATCAAGCAGATCAGGTAGAACTGGTGGATATTGAGCCTGCGGAGTTGCTGGAACGACTGGCAAGTGGAAATGTGTACCGGGAAGATCAGGCGCAGCGGGCAACAGTTAATTTTTTCACGCTGGAAAATCTCACCGCATTGCGGGAAATCGCCCTCCGTCGGTGCGCTGACCGGGTGAACTTGCTGACGGAAAGCGCCAGAGTACAGAGCCGAGGCGATTACCATACAGACGAGCGCATTCTGGCATGTCTTTCCTCGTACGCCATCCAACGCAAAAATCATTCGGACTGCTGCAAAGGATGGCAAGTAGCCTTTCGGGGAACATTTACCGCTCTTTAATGTGGAAACGCCAAATACAGCGGCGATGAGTGACGATGATAAAAAGCGTTTGTCAGGATAATAAGCGTCTGGCCCAGCAACTTGGCGCTGCGATTGAGACAAGTTATGGCGATGACGTGCCTTATCAGATTGCGGAATTTGCCCGTCTTTCCGGCATCTCAAAAATCGTAATTGGACGAAGTACCATTGCACGAAAGAATATTTTCAGCAAGCCCACCTTGACGGAACGCCTGATTTCCAGCGTACCTAATCTGGATATTCATGTGATACCGGATGCCAGCACAGGAACCAGCTATCAGGAAAAAAAGAGTAAGGCGCAGGTAGATGCGATGCCCCTGCGTGATGTTCTGAAGAGTATAGTCGTATTGCTGGTAGCTACACTGATTGGCTGTGGCTTTGACGCTCTTGGATTCACGGAGAGTAATATTATCGCAGTTTACATATTAGGCGTACTTGTGACCGCTGTAATCACAATCAACCGACTGTGCGGGATTCTGACCTCGGTTGTCAGTGTGCTGGTTTTCAATTTCTTTTTTACCACTCCGAGACTGACATTCCATTTTGACGATCCGAACTATATTGTTACCTTTACCATTATGTTTATAGTAACACTGCTTTCCGGATCTCTCGCTACCCGGCTGAAAGAAAATGCGAAACAATCTGCCCATACAGCTTACCGTACAAAGATTCTTTTTGAAACCAACCAGCTTCTGCAAAAAGAGCAGGATGAGAATGCGGTAATCACCGCTACGGCAGGGCAGCTCATGAAGCTGCTGAAAAAAGATATTGTCGTCTACCTGTCTGATGGTAAAGAACTTGCCACCCCTAACGTTTTTCGTGCTGTTAATAGCATTCAGGAAGATTTAATTTCTGAGAACGAGAAAGCAGTCGCCGATTGGGTCTTCCGAAACAATAAACACGCCGGTGCCACAACAGATACATTATCCAGTGCAAAGTGTTTATACCTTGCGATTCGGGTCAACCAGCATGTATATGGAGTGGCTGGTATTGCGGTGAACGGTATTCCGCTGGACTCTTTCGAAAACAGCGTACTCCTCTCTATTCTGGGCGAGTGCGCTTTGGCACTTGAAAACATCAAAAACGCCAAAGAAAAAGAGGAAGCGGCTGTTCTGGCGCAAAATGAACAGCTTCGTGCTAACCTGCTGCGGGCAATCTCTCATGATCTTCGAACCCCTTTGACAGCGATTTCTGGCAGCGCAGGCAATTTGCTTGCAAATTATAAAAAAATGGACGACGCACTACGGGAGCAGACCTTTACCGATATTTATGACGATTCCATGTGGCTAATCAATCTGGTTGAAAATTTGTTAGCAGTCACACGAATTGAGGGCGGACAGGTCAATCTAACTCGGAGTATCGAACTCATGGATGAGGTCGTTTCTGAAGCACTGAAGCACATCAACAGAAAAAGTAAAGAACACACCATTCGTGTGACCAGCGGTAAAGACTTTATCCTTGCCCACATTGACGCGAAGCTGATCGTTCAGGTGATTATCAATTTGGTTGACAACGCCATCAAATATACCCCTGTCGGTTCAGTAATTGAAATACACACCGATCAAAAAGAGCAATGGGTCACGGTTTCCGTTTCCGACAACGGCCCCGGGATTCCCGATGAGCAGAAACCCCGTATTTTTGATATGTTTTATAGTGGGGCCATAAAGTGGTCGACAGCCGCAGAAGCCTTGGATTGGGGCTGTCCCTCTGTAAGTCCATTGTGACCGCCCACGGCGGCACGATTTCCGTATCAGATAATCAGCCAAATGGCACTGCTTTTAAATTTACATTACCTGCAGGGGAGGTAGAACTTCATGATAAACCTTTGATATTAGTGGTTGAGGATGA
>ENA-OQKQ01000663-OQKQ01000663.1-human-gut-metagenome-genome-assembly--contig:-NODE-663-length-10206-cov-3.559877_pt1 | contig 10206 bp, 11 predicted proteins | sample MGYA00242651_ERZ504803 | MGnify/ENA primary metagenome ERZ504803 (study PRJEB26092, sample SAMD00036380) | human gut metagenome | host: Homo sapiens | study: EMG produced TPA metagenomics assembly of...
AGGAACGAAGCCGCGTGAGGGTGCAGATGTACGCCTATCTTCAACGGTTTTCGCTACCGATCGCGACGTGGAGCTTCTACATGAGCTCAGTGATGCCGGAATCGAGGTGGAGATCAGGCAGGTACCTAGAGACGAGAAGATTTTGATTTAAGCACATACAATAGAAAGGGGATCTCTCATGTTGACTCAAGCGATCCTTATCGGCCTCGTTGCAATGTGCGTGACATTTGAGTGGGCACTTGGCACTTGCCTTGCTTCTCGCCCGATTGTCACGGGCGTCCTCATCGGTCTTGTGATGGGTGATTTGCAGACGGGCATTATTGTCGGCGCCACGCTTGAAATGGTGTTCATTGGATCGGTTACCATCGGGGCGGCCGTTCCGCCTGACGTTATCACCGGTGGTATTTTGGGCACTGCCTTTGCAATTTCGACGGGTCAAGGCGCTGAAGTTGCGCTGACGCTCGCTTTTCCGATTGCGTCGCTTTATCTCATCATCGATAACGCGCTTACGCTGATCGTGATGCCGTTTTTCGTCCATAAAGCGGACGACTGTGTGGCAAAGGGCGACCTCAAAGGTATGGAGCGGATGCATCTGCTTGGTGGATTCATCGTCAAATCGCTTCCTCGCTTTTTCGTGTGCTCCCTTGCTTTCTATCTCGGAACGCCGGTTATGAACGCGGTGCTTAACGCAATTCCCGAGTTTGTAAGTAACGGCCTGGTTATTGCGGGTGGATTCATCCCTGCGCTCGGCATTGCACTGCTCGCTTCAATGATTGTCAACAAGCAGACTGCTATTTTCTTCGTGCTCGGGTTTGCGCTCTGTGCCTACATGAGCATTCCAATCCTTGGTATTGCCATCATTGGGCTTTGCCTCGCAGTAATCCTCGTGGTGGTCCAGCCAAACTTCATTGCTCAGACGCCACAGCTTAGTTCGGAAGGGAGCTTCGACGATGACGACTTCTAATGACACCAGTTCCAACAAGATTACAAAGCGTGATCTAAAATCGGTATTTTCCGTTCGCTTACGATGGAGTACTCCTGGAACTACGAGCGCCAGCAGCACATGGGATACTGCTTCTCTATGCTTCCCATCATTCGTCGCGTGTATAAGAATAAGGATGACCAGGCTGCTGCTGCTAAGCGTCACATGGAGTTCTTCAACACCACTCCTTATGTCTCAACATTAATTCTGGGCATTTCGGCAGCGATGGAAGAGGCAAACGCTAACGAAGAGGATTTTGACGAATCCTCCATCAACAGCGTAAAGGCCGCTCTTATGAGTCCGCTGGCCGGCATCGGTGACTCTCTGTTCTGGGGAACGTTGCGTGTCATCGCCACTGGCTTGGGTGTGTCGCTTGCTATGCAGGGTAACATTCTCGGCCCGCTTCTCTTCCTTGTCGTATTCAATGTTCCGCATTATCTGATTCGTTGGTTCTGCCTTAAATGGGGCTATGGATTCGGAACCAGTTTCTTGAGCAAGATCGAGAAATCTGGTCTTATGCCAAAGCTCACTATGGGGGCTGCAATTCTCGGTCTTATGGTTATCGGCGCTATGGTGCCCAACCTTGTATCGGTCAGCGTGGCTGGTTCTCTCGGTACCGGCGACAGTGCGCAGACTATCCAAAGCATCATCGACGGTATCATGCCGAGTCTGCTGCCGCTGCTTGTGACACTTGGAGTTTACGAACTCGTCCAGCACAAGGTCAAGATTGCTTGGATTCTCGTTATTCTCATGGCGGTTGGTATCGTTGGCTCCTTCTTCGGAGTGTTTGCAATCTAAATGGTTGATTTCGCCGTCTGGCCCAATTGAATTAGAAAGGCATATCTCATGGTTTCATTTGATGAACAGGCAATTCTCGATAACGGTGCTTATATCTACAATCAACGTGCCGAAATTGAACGCATTGCTGACGAAATTTGCGAAAAGGGTTTCGATTCGATTTTCTTCACCTCGTCAGGTGGCTCGCTTGCGATGATGCAGCCGTTTGACTATATGGTTTCTGTTATGTCCGATATTCCCGTCCAGTCCCAAGTTTCGGCAGATTTCCTCACGGTTGGCAATCGGCGCATCGGTAAGGGGACCTTGGCGTTCATGGCGTCTAAGTCGGGCGACACCAAAGAGACGGTCGCGGCGGCAAAGGCGGCAAAAGACGCAGGCTGCACCATTGTCTCTACGCTTGGCGTGGACGGTTCACCGCTTGGTGAACTTTCCGATTATGGAGTGATCTATAAGCAGGGCCGTCCTATGGAACTCGTGCTGTACCTTCTGATTGGAAAGATTCTCAAGAACAGGGGCTTTTTCGATGACTACGATCGCTTCGCTGATGAGCTTGTGAATCTCCCCGCTGCTCTCGTTTCCGTCGGCAAGAACGCTGACGAGATGGCTCGCGCATATGCTCTGAAGCACAAGGACGATCCGTATCAGATTTGGATTGGTTCTGGCAATCTGTGGGGCCCCACGTATTCTTTTGCCATGTGTGTGCTCGAGGAGTCCCAATGGCTGCGCACCAAATCCGTTACATCGCCTGAGTTCTTCCATGGCACTATCGAACTTGTTGAGCCGGGGGTTTGTGTCGCGCTCGCAATGACGGAGGCGCAGACTAGGCCTCTTGATGAGCGCGTTGCACGCTTCTGTAAGCAATATGCGGATGATTTCACCGTATTCGATACACATGATTATGAGTTGCCGGGTATCAGTGATGAATTCCGCTGGATGCTTTCTCCGGTGGTGCTCAATGCCATTCTCTCGCGTGTGAGCAAGAATTTCGAGGAAATTCGTGACCATTCGCTCGACATCCGCCGTTATTACCGCAAGGTCGAGTACTAATAAAGACCGTACGTGATGGGAGGCGTTGAGGTGAAAATCGCAGCAATTGGTGACAACGTTATTGATCGCTATCTCAACAAAGGCGTTATGTATCCTGGTGGCAATGCCGTAAACGTCGCTGCCCATGCAAGCATGCTTGGCGCACAGGCTGCGTATATTGGGGAGATCGGCAACGACCTGGGAGGGCGAATAATCACCGATGCCCTTTCTTTGCTGAACGTTGACCTTTCGCAATCATGCATGCCTGAAAAAGCAACAACCAAGACTTGCGATGTAAATGTTTACAACGGTGAACGTGTCGAAGTTGGTTACGATACGGGGGCTTGCTGGGCGCACAAAACCCATATCAACGATTCTGATGTCAAGTTTCTTCAGGGATTCGATGCGGTTTTTACCAGCGTCAATGCAAAGCTGCAGGATGATGTGCACCTAGTTCAAGATCTTCCCGCTGTGGTGATTTACGACTTTTCCGTTAAAGATAAGTATCGAACCGACGCATATTTCGATCTTGTTTGCCCTGCTACAACCCTTGGTCTGTTTTCCTGTTCCGGCGAGAGCGATCAACAGATTCAAGTTCTATTGAAGAGGGCCATAGAGCATGGTTGTCGCTACACGATTGCTACACGGGGATCTGCAGGGCCTGTGTTCTTTGACGGTTCCCGATGGTACCAGGGAAATATAAGACCCGTAGATGCGCTTGACACCATGGGCGCGGGAGATTCGTATATCACTGCGTTTGTTGTGAGCTGTCTCTCGCATGGCTGGAGTAAAAAGCAACCGCTCGATGTGGAGATCATTCGGGATGCAATGGAATTCGCTGCTGACTATTCAGCTAAGAATTGCCTTAAACCCGGCGGCTTTGGATTCGAGCATAAACTCGCCGAGATGAAAGACGGCCAAGCTTCCATTTCCTAGAAAGGTATTTTTTTAGGTCATTAAGTATTAATACGTAGTGAAATGACAAGTTGTCAATTGAAACGAATTTCACTCTATTAAACGAAGGGATATTAGATATGTTCAATTTCGATGAGCCTCGTTACGAGAAGGTTGTGAGCGATGCCCTCGCTCTCCGTCCTCAGATTGAGGCTGCCGTGGACAAGGTCTGCGAGCAGGGTTATTCCAACATCTTCTTCATCGGCTGCGGCGGCACCTGGGCCCACACGCTCCCGATGAAGTACTGGGTCGAGACCACCACGGCCGACGTCGACGTCCACTGCGAGATCGCCGCTGAGTTCCTCGCGTGCCCGCCCAAGGCCTTCAACAAGGACTCGGTCTGCGTCTTCTCCACCCGTACCGGCACCACCCCCGAGATCATCGAGGCCGCCAAGTTCTGCCAGGAGCAGGGCGCCCGCACGCTGATGTACGTCTCCAACGACAACACCCCGGCCACCGAGTACGCCGACTACAAGTTCTTCAGCTTCGCCGAGGACGACGTCCTGTGCGAGGCCATCTACACCTACCAGATCACGCTGGTCGCCCGCTTCCTCAAGAACGCCGGCGCCTTCCCCAAGTACGACACCTTCATGGAGGAGTTCGGCAACATCGCCCCGTACCTCATCAAGGCCAAGGACGCCCAGGACGAGCGCTGCGCCGCCATGGCCGAGGACTTCAAGGACACCGACTACCACATGGTGATCGGCTCCGGCATGCTCTGGGGCGAGGCCTACGACTACGCCATGTGCATCCTCGAGGAGATGCAGTGGATCAAGACCAAGTCCATCCACGCCGCCGAGTTCTTCCACGGCACCATCGAGCTGTGCGAGGAGGGCACGAGCCTCATCATGCTCTACGGCGAGGACGACACCCGCAAGCTCATGGACCGCGTGGACAACTTCACCCACATGCTCGCCGACGAGAAGGGCGTCCATGTCCGCGTGAACAAGTTCGACACCGCCGAGGTCGAGCTGCCGTTCAGCGACCCCGAGTTCCGCAAGATCGTCTCCCCGATGGTCACCTACACCATCACCGAGCGCCTGAGCTGCCATCTCGAGCACGTCCGCAACCACCCGCTCACCACGCGTCGTTACTATCACCAGATGAACTACTAATCCTTTCAAATTGCTGCTGTTGCCTGCAGGCGAGCTGTTCTGAACGTCTCGCCTGCAGGCTTATTTTTTGGGTTAATCAGAATAGTTGCCCAGTACCTCCTAGTTGCGCTGGTCGCATTATGGCGTCTATGGACGAGCAATTATTTGGCATTACGATGCTTGGTCGTCCGCTGTTTACGAGCCTGTTTGTCGGCCTGATTCTTGGCGATGTCCAGCAGGGCGTTATCGTCGGCGCTGCTTTGGAGTCCATGTTCATGGGCGCCATCATGGTCGGCGCGGCGGTTCCTCCCGAGGTCTATGCCTCCGGCGTGCTTGGCTGCGCGTTTGCCGTCATTACGGGTACGGGCACGGCAACTGCCGTCGCACTCGCCCTTCCCGTCTCCGTCTTCCTTCAGGTGTGGCGCAACTTCTGCTACGCCGTTCCGGGTGCCTTTGCCTGCAAGAAGATTGAGACCGCTCTGGCAAATCGCGATCTTGCCAAGGCGAATCTGTACCATCTGACCATCGTGCCGCTGTCGATTGGCATTCCGTCTGCACTGCTGGTGTTTTGCTCGCTGTTCTTTGGTGCCGACCTCATCAACAATGCGCTTAACGCTATTCCGCAGTTTGTGATGGACGGCCTCAACGTTGCGTCCGGCGTCATGGTCTGCATCGGCTTCGCTCTTCTTATTAGGACCATGGGCGACAACAAGCTTCTTCCTTGGCTGTTCATCGGCTTCATTATGGTCATTTACCTCAAGATGGACGTGGTCGGCGTCGCCGCAGCTGCCATTTGCGTCGCGCTGCTCCTGGCCTTCCGCGAGGGCTCGTCCGGTCCGCAGGCGGTTGCTGCAGATGAAGAGGAGGACTTCTAATGGCTACCCAGAACACCGACCTCAAAGAGGCCAAGAAGGATGCGATTATGACTCCCGATATGTATCGGAGCATGTTCCTTCGCCAGTTTACGAGCCAGTGCTCGCAGTCGTACGACAAGATGATGGCAATGGGCTTCATGTACACCATTCAGAAGCCCCTGCGAAAGATCTATCCCAACGACGACGATTACTATGCGGCGCTCGATCGCCATACTGAGTTCTTTAACATCACGCCTCATGTGCTTCCGTTTGTAGCCGGCCTAACGGTTTCGATGGAAGAGCAGGCGGCTGCCGATAAGAACTTCGACACGTCCTCGATTAACGCCATGAAGGTCGGCCTCATGGGACCGCTTTCCGGCATTGGCGATTCGTTCTACTGGGGTACGTTCCGCGTGGTCGCTGCCGGCATTGGTATTGGTATCGCTTCGACGGGCAACCCGCTCGGCCCCATCGTGTACGCGCTCATTTACTCCGTGATTAACTTTGCAACGCGTATCGTCGCAGCCCATCTGGGATACGACCTGGGAACCAAGTTTTTGCAGCAGTCCGAAGAGAACAACCTTATGTCTCGCATGACGCATGCTGCCGGTGTCCTCGGAATGACCGTTATCGGCGCCATGATTGCGGCACAGGTCTCACTGTCCACTGCCTTGACCTTTGACGTGGGCGGTTCGGAGATTGTCCTGCAGGATCTGTTCGATTCGATCTTCCCCGGTCTGCTGCCCTTGCTGGCAACCTTTGCCTGCGTCGCCCTGTACAAAAAGGGCGTCAGACCATTTGGATCATCTTGGGCATCTTTGCAATCTGCATCATCGGAACGGGCTTGGGAGTGTTCGCGGCGGCGTAATGTTAACTCCTATGCTCGCGCGTTGGATAGCTAACTGACCGTTTGAAAACGGGGCTCGGCGTAAGGCCGGCCCCGTTTTTTTTGAGGGATTTTCCGACTGTCCAAAAATCCACGCTCGTCCATTGCTTACGCATCTCTCATCTCTCATTCGTCACTAATACGAGAGATAACAGAAAGACGAGAGATGAATATGAGAGATAACTGAGCAGCAAAGAGACAAGAAATCACGGTATTGTCTCAATACCAATTGTTCTACCAGCAATAATATGTATAAATGAAGCAAATGGTAGACATTCCATCTCTATCTATCTCTTATCGCTAAGCCGAGAGATAGAGAGATAGAGAAATAGATGAGAGATAATTTTGAGAGATAACTGAGAGACGAGGGAAATCTATCCGCGGATTTCCTTGATTCCCAGGGCAATGTCACCAAGGCTGGACTCCAAGTTGCGGGCACCTGCCCTCAGCAGTTTTATCCCAAGCTCTTTATCGACATGGTTGTCTATGCGGGGACCCGGAAAGGCACGGCGGAGTCGCTGAGGTTCATGGACCGCACAATCTGTGAGGGATAGTTGGACGAGATGATTTCGGATACTGTCGCGGCTGTCGCCAAAAACCTGCGCCGTACCTCGACCGTCCAAGGCATCTTGCGTTAGTGGACGAGGCGACCCAATAATCGACCCTCGATTGGCGTCCATTAGGTAAAGCGGTGTTGTCCAGTCGACGGTGATGCTAAAGGCTCGGCTTACGCCGGCATGGCCCCGAACCCGTCTATCAGGAACAGCCTAAGAACCAGCTTGATGACATTTCCCGGTTTGACTTCTGCCGCATCAAAGACGTGGCGCTCGGCGAGCTCGCTGCAGTATGCATAGATGTCGCGGATAAGGTCCGCGCCCGAGAGCGTAAACATGTAGCCTGCGTCCGAAAGCGCATTGGGCGCGGCAGGCAACTTGGCCATGTGACAGAACGTTTGCAGGTCGGGCGCCATAACGTTCTGGTAGTCGAGGTGGCCGTTGGCATCCTGCGCGGCAAGCTCCAATTGGCGCACAAAATCCAGCGCCGCCGCTAACACAAAGCTCGGCGTAGGCGCATTGACGTCCTGAGTGGTCGCCACAAGCCTGCCCGCCGCCTGCGTGACAAGCCAAGCGACCTCGCGCTGGCAACGCACGGCCTTGCGTGTAACCGGCTTGATGGACGAAGAAGAAACGCTCCCCTTAGGCGGATTCGAAGCAGCCATAAGACCCTCCCATGAACAATCCGGCCCAACAAGCCCGGAAGAAACACGTGCTACATCAGTATACAGGGGAGTGGGGTAGCGGGGTACAAGCGCGCCAGCGGCAAACCGAGAGCATCAGCGATGTGCCGATCGCGGAATGAGATCTCGTAATAATTGACTCTCGGCCATATTATTGAGGGGCATGACTCGCGTTCGTATGGTTGTAGGTGCTGGCGATGAACGACATTGACCTTGCTGTTCCGTTGATGGATGGACCAAGCTATGACCGCGCCTGCAGTCTCGTGCCTTCCGAATACGTTGAGGCATGGGAGTGGTTTCTGGGTGAGGAACAGCGCGGCGGCGTTTGGACCAGCCTTCCGCACCACACCAAGGAAGATAGCCCTCAGTATCAGTACCGTTTGAGAATTGGCTCGGACTTCTTTCCCGTAATGCGGGATTCAGGGATCTTCTGGCCGGGCCAGGATCGGGTGAAGCAAGATCCCAATAAGATCTTTGCGCTTTCGGTCCATAACTCTAAAAAGAGCTTCTACACCGATGTGCCTCCGCTCTATTTGGACGATGGTACGTGGGTCATTAAGTACTCGGTTCAAGCGCCGGGTACCGTTGGTTTTCGAGACCAGAATTACAACCGTAAAATGCTCAACTGCATGGAATGTGGCGTCCCAGTCGGAGTCATATTTGCAACCGAGGTGGGCTATAAGGTGCTCGGCCTTGCGTTTGTTGAGCGGTTCGAGCCCGAAAACGGATGGTTTGTTCTGCACGGTCCTGTTCATAAAGGCGGACCGGATCCACGTTTTGCACCCGACATGAGTTATCTGAAGCTCATGCCCGTCGATATTGAGTTTGCCGGACAGGGTGCGACCGACGACGAAAAGGTCCGCTATGCGTTAAGGCGCGAGCGATTGGGGCAACAATGGTTCCGCAAGCAGCTCGTTGCCGCCTATGACGGCCGTTGTGCGGTGTCGGACTGCGGCGTCAGCGAAGCTCTGGAGGCTGCGCATATCGAGAATTACTCGGGACCCAAATCGCAGGTTGCCAGCAACGGCATTCTGCTTCGGCGCGACCTTCATTCCCTATTTGATGCTCACCTGATTTCGTTTGAGCCTGTTTGTGGTGAATATCGGCTGTGTGGATCGTACCTGCTGGATAAGACCGACTACGTTTCCTTTGCGGGTGCGACGCTAAGGCAGCCGAATGAGCATCAGTGGCGACCCAATACGGTGTTTCTTGAGGCCCATCGCATTGAGTTCGATCGCTCGGAAAAGAAGCGTGAAAAGGCGGGGCTTCTGCCGTATTAGCGTATTTGGTTTTGGCATTCTTTGACGATCGTGTCGTTTGATCGGATCGCGTGGCGATGCAATCTCGCGCACGCCCGTCGGTGCATGCTCTTCCTGATTTGTATAGCGAGAGGGGAGCGTGTATGAGCTGGCGAGGCGATGTCGCGATGGGGAAGTACGGAAAACTGCCGCGTGCCCTTATCGACAACAATATGTTTCCGAGCGTAGAGGTTGATTGCGGGTCGTTTGTCGTTGCCTGCCCTTGCTGCGGCTCGCAAATACCGTGTCTCGACATTCGGTTCATCGATGCGCACGACAAACTCAGTGACGAAGTGAGGAAACGCACGGGCGTTCATATGCCGGTGTATCCGGAGAAATGCTCTGTTTGTGGCCTCGATATCGTGTACGACGCCGGCGACGAGGGATAGGTGATGCGGAGGAGTTGGCTGTGAGTGTCTTTTGCCTCTACAAATAAATCCCCTCACCGAGTTGCTTGTGGAACTCGGCGTGATGGTCGCGTGCCCAGGTAAAGAGCGCCTGGTCAAAGTCGGTACGCGTGGCCGGGACGCCAAAGACGCCGGCAACTTCGACGCGCACAAACTCCAGTGCCGGCAGCTTGTTGATGGCAGTGAGGGCAAACGGGGACGAGGGCTCCTCGAACAGATAGCGGCTGCCTTGCAGCGCGTCGCAACTGGTGCACGTGTTGCCGAGCGACGGGGCTTTGGAGGCTCGCGCGCCTACGGGCTTGTAGCCGCAGCGCTTAGAAAGATAGTCGCGGATCTCGCCCGGCACGCAGCCAAGAGCGGGCACGATGGCGAGTGCGTTGGCGTTGGCCGTGTCGATGGTAATGTGCCCGGCTTCGTTGGGCGCGTGCGCGATGGCGATGCCCTTGTCGTCATCGGTTCGATAGGGAATGCCGAAGGCCGCGACCGAGGTCTCTTTGTGACACTTCCAGCACTCGCGCTTGCCCAGTACTAGATATATATACGGCGCTGAGGGGTCGATCGGTCAACACCGGGCAGCCACTCGGCAAAAGGTCTCGGGGTTGACGGCCGTCTGGGGTACATACCAGATCTTCTTGGTCCGGTCCCATTTGGCGCCCAGCGCCTTGGCTTC